>SDBU01007853.1_pt1 | contig 12223 bp, 12 predicted proteins | sample 2277071 | NCBI WGS metagenome assembly SDBU01 (sample SAMN10397929, study PRJNA504765) | marine sediment metagenome | isolation source: marine sediment core GS08_GC12, 126 cmbsf | place: Arctic Ocean: Gakkel Ridge, Loki's castle | collected 2008
GGGTAGAGAAACCGCTGCCCTTCAACTGACAAAATATGTCATCTGCCTGTTATTGTCAAGGTGAAGATAGGGGAGCATCGGGGTCCGTTCGCTGCCGGAAGGGTCGCCGGGGGAAATGAATTGACAAACAGATTATCCGATGTATTATATGAGAGGTCAAAAGCGGGAATAGCTCAGTTGGTAGAGCACCACCTTGCCAAGGTGGCTGTCGCGAGTTCGAGTCTCGTTTCCCGCTTTTTGTTGGGCGCCATAGCCAAGTGGTAAGGCAGAGGTCTGCAAAACCTTTATTCCCCGGTTCAAATCCGGGTGGCGCCTTTTTTATTCTCACCCCTAACCCTCTACCAACACAAGACTTAGTTCATTGAAACCAATGAGCGTACCGCCCAAACAGAAATCGTTGTTCTGGGGCTGCTACTCAATTCAATGTTGCCTTGCCGGGAGTAAAGTCCTATCCTGTTGTCGCAGAATTCAGGGGATTCGGTCCCTGACTTTGACGGAGATCAACCAGAATACCGGCAGGAAAGATGAAAACCGATGTCAGCACCAGGTACATTTCCGGCAACAACTTCTACCACCCTGAACCGTACTGCCCGGATATACCTGATGGCGGCAATCGGTGCACTGATATTATTGCAAGTGGGATGTGGCGATACCGACCGGAAGGGGAGCCTGCCGGGGATGCGTAACTATATACCGCCGGAGGTAATGGGCTGGCATCTGAACGATACGGTACCAACGTATGACCGGGAGACGATATTCGACTACATCGACGGTGCCGGTGAGGTGTATTTAGCCTATGATTTTCGGAAACTGGCCGTCTTCCGTTTTCAACAGGCCGATCAGTCGGATATCACCGTGGAGTTGTTCGACATGGGATCAAACGATGATGCCTATGGCATCTTCAGCCATGCTCGCGAAGAACAGGAGGTCGGAATCGGCCACGGTTATGAACGTCGTCGGGGTTTTCTCTGCTTCTGGCGTGCTCATTTTTTTGTTTGTCTCCTCTGTGAAGGGGATTCAGACTCAGCCGAACGGGCCATCGAGATATTGGCAAAGCAGATTGACGGCAGACTTCCGCAGGCCGGAGGTGAGCCGGAGCTGGTCGGCTGTCTGCCGGAAAAGGGGCTGGCCCCGCACAGCGCCCGTTTTTTCCACCTGGCAGCCTCACTGAATTACCACTACTATCTGTTTGACCGGAATATCCTGAATCTTAACCGGCAGACGCGGGCGGTACTGACCCGCTACGAACCGGGCACAACCTGGCTCCTTTGCATACGGTATCCTTCAGCCGACGAAGCCCGGCAGGGTCATGATAGTTTTGTTGAAAGCTACGTCCCCGAAGCACGTTCGACCGGCGCCGCGGAGATTGCAGACGGCAACTGGCTGGCCGTCAGTCAGGTGCGAGAATACGTCATTGTTGCTCTGGACGCCCCCTCTGAAATTGCCGCCAGGCAACAGGTCATCGCGGTCACTGACAGATTGTCCCAAAACAGGCATTGACTGAGGTATAACATGAAGCATTCAGAATACCTTTTAACTCGTCGAGACTTCATCAAGAGCGCCGGGAGCGCGGCGGTGGGCGTGGCTATCGGGTTGCCCGTGATTGCCGGGGAGATAGCCAAACAGCCAACCAAAGCCCGGGTCGTACTGGTGCGTCACAAAGAGGTCGTCGTCGCCGACGGCAGGATCAATAGCGAGATCATTGGGCGGATGCTGGACCAGGCGGTGCCGGCACTGCTGGATGTTTCGGAGCCGGCTGCCTGCTGGAAGAAGATTGTGCAACCCAAGGACGTGGTCGGCATCAAGAGCAACGAATGGGGCCACCTGTCGACACCACCTGCCCTGGAGCAGGCCCTCAAAGATCGCGTCATTGCCGCCGGCGTCAAAGAGAACAACGTCAGCATCGACGACCGTGGAGTATTAAATAACCCGGTTTTTGCCAAAGCCACCGCCCTGATAAACACACGACCGCTGCGCACGCACGCCTGGTCCGGGGTGGGCAGCCTGATCAAAAACCATATCATGTTCTCCCCCGATCCGCCAAAGTACCACCCTGATTCATGTGCCGGCCTGGGAGCGTTGTGGGAACTGCCGGCCGTCAAGGGTAAGACCAGGCTGAACGTGCTGGTCATGCTGACTCCGCTTTTTCATGGCAGCGGCTGGCATCATTTTGATCCGACGTACATCTGGCCTTATGGGGGTCTCCTGGTCGGTACCGACCCGGTGGCGGTGGATACGATTGGCTTGAGCATTTTAGCAGCCAAGCGTCGTGCCTACTTCGGCCGCGAGCGCCCGCTCAGCCCTCCCGCACATCACGTCGTACTGGCCGACCGGAAGTATCATTTAGGCACCAGTGACCCGGACAGGATTGAGTTAATCAAGCTTGGCTGGAAAGATGGAATCCTGATTTAGGCCGGATTTTTCTGCCTTGACAAGCTCCGTTGCACGCCGATAACATAGGAAAACCAACGTTATCGATCTGGCCAGTCTGGCAGTCTTCCTGTTTCACGGTGGCCCGACGACTATTCCCTGTTGAAAACGCCGTAGCAATCCGGTTGACTGACCCTGATTAATATGGTCACCCCTCCAACGAGGAGGGGTAACCTCCGAACTCACTTCTATTGAACATTAAAGTCTGTCAACTCATATACGTCGGTAAGATCGCAGGTGCCCAGGCTATCGAAACCATAGGAGATTACGACAATACCGCTGAACTCGTACTGCCGTTTGAAAACGCCGATAGCAGCCAAATAGTCATACGCCACGATATCCGTATCCCACACGCCATCGTCGTCGATGTCCCAGTACCAGCGAATCTTGAAGCAGTCGGCTGTGATGGCGGGCGTGGTAACCCATTCAATGCTCACCACCTCCTTCTCCATTTTCCAGGGGTCACCGCCAGACGTCGCCCGGTGCACCCAGCGCCGGCCAACTTCCAACGGATAGGCCAGGTCTCTGACGAGTGGATTTTCGTAGTTGATGCTGTCCGATAGCACCAGCCGGTTCACATTCTTCGTCATGTCAATTCTTGAATGGACCCAGTCCAGGAGCTCACCGATGCTGGAGAACTTCATACCCTTAAACAGCAAGTACGTACCTTTACGAAGCGCCACCTTGGGTGGTCCGTTGGTGCCGAACTGAGAAGCATACGTGTACATCCCGTCGGAGGTATTATTGCGGTAGTTATAGCCGTCGCCACTGGAGCCGTTCACTGTCCACACCGTGTGGAACACATAGGTTTCTAACGATCCGAGCAGTGTGTCTATCCTTTCGATTTCGGTTATCTGGCTTCCAAAGACGGTATCAGAGCGCTGATATGCCAGACTGTCAGGGTCAAAGTTGTGAGCATACCGTATCTCTGAGTACTGCCAGGTATTGCCGACCGCCAGTGGGAAAGTGAACCGATTGAGGGACAGGTCTCTGGTACGAAAGCGCCACACTGGCGAACACACATAGCTCGAATCTGTGTAAGCAACTACCTTCCAGAAGTAAACCGTGTCGGACAGCAGAATACCGGTTGCATGAACCGTGTCGGTCAAAATGGAATCCAGCAGCGGCGGTGGGTCAGAGGTCCCCAGGTAGAGATCATAGTACACCGTATCGCCGGGTGCGTGTGGGTATGACCAGCAAAGCTCGAATGTGAGCGGTACGTCGGTCGTGTCCTGTTTCGGGTAGACACCCGACGGCACCTGAGGAACACTGGAGCCAACCGCGTTCTTATCCTCATCGCAACCAGCACCAGCCAAAAGAAAGAGAAGAACGACAATGATTCCGGTAGTGAAAAGCCTTTCGGATAAACGCATGGCTTTCTCCCCTATGTATGTCATACAGATTTATTCCTACACCAGCTAAGATACGACTACCGGCGACTTCTGTCAAGGACTGCCGGCAAGCGAAAATCGATTTCCTCGCAGTTAAATCTTTGTTTGTTTTATTTCTGCCTGATTGCTATTTTGCCAAAGGAAAGACAATACAGCGGAGTGTACGTATATAATCATGGCGATTATCACGGTTCTTAGCGGGTCCTATTGCCACGGTGACGAGATAGGGTCAGAGTTGTCCCGACGGCTCTGTTACAAGAGACTTGACGAGACACTGTTCGCGGTTGCCTCGGAAAAGCATCACATCCCCAGGGAAAAGCTGGCAGGCCTTCTGGGTGACACGGCTCCCCTCCGCGACGGACATTCCAGAGAACGCCTCAAGATTCTTGCCTGTCTGGAGATGACCTTAGCGGAACTTATTCAAGATGACAATCTGGTTCTGAGCGGCTGTGCGGGGTTCTTGATTCCGAGCAACATTGCCCACGTGCTGAGAGTTTGTGTGATCGCGGGTTTGAAGTACCGGATCGGTCAAGCCGACAAGCTGGATAATCTGTCCGAATCTGAAGCTACGAAGAAGATACTCGACTACGATCGACGTATGAGCACATGCACCATGGACTTGATTTCCAAGTCACCTTACGACGGAAGTCTTTATGACGTGACGCTTCCCATGGACAAAATGTCGCTGGATGAGGCTGTTCGATTGATTTGTGATCAAGCTAAGTCCGAAGCCATCAAGACTACCGACAGGTCCGAGGCTACGGTGAGAGATTTCCTGCTGAGTGCCAGGGTCAAGCTGGCCCTGACTGAAGCCGACCATAAGGTCGAGGTCTTTTCGGAGAATGGGCATGTCATCATAGGGATCAATGAGCAAGCTCTACTGATGGGGCGTCTTCAGGAAAAACTCAAACGGATTGCCTCCGAAGTTGAGGGAGTGATTGAGGTAACCACCAGGCTCGGCACGAGGTTCAATCCACCATCGATAAACCCGTGGGATAGCATCGATGCGCCTCCGAAAATACTGTTAGTTGACGATGAAAAAGAGTTTGTACAAACTCTGTCGGAGCGTTTGAAGACCAGAAATCTCGAGTCGTCTATCGCTTATGATGGCGAGGAGGCACTTGAGATGGTCAGGAACGATGAACCTGATGTAATCGTCCTGGACCTCTTGATGCCGGGCATTGACGGCATTGAGACCCTGAGGAGGGTGAAAGAGTCGCACCCCGAGGTGGAGGTGATCATCCTGACCGGCCATGGGTCCGACCGTGAACAGACGGTCGCCGAAGAACTGGGGGCTTTTGCATACTTGCGCAAACCGATAAACGTAAATGAACTTGCCCAGATTATGAAGGAGGCATACAGTCGGCGGCGCCAAGGCCGGTGATAGTAGTCGGCGACCGCCGGGGAATCGTATCGTCGACCAAAACTGAATACCAAGCCGGTGATCCCGCTTGGTTTCATTGAGAAGGTAATCGCAAACCGAGTATGGCAGATACAAAAATAGACACCTCCCACCAACCTGTTCCGTCCCGGGGAGATCTTCCCAGGTATAAAAGGCTCCACCGTAACCTCATTATCATACCATTTCTGGCGGCTCTGATACCGCTGGCCATCATGGCCGCGATTAACTATCGCCAGGATACCGCTGCTTACCGCACTGAGAGCCGATATATGATCTCGCGGCTTTTATCTAATACCAAGCGGAGTCTGCAATTTGCCATTGAGGAACGTCGGGCAGTCCTGTCCCTGATCGCGCGAGGACGATCGCGACAGGAACTCAGCAGCAAAACGCGCCTGATGTCGATCCTGCGGGATCTGCGGGAGTCGTTTGGTGATTTTGTGGATATCGGGTTGATCGACAGTGACGGCAACCAGGCCTTTTATGCCGGCCCGTATGAACTGACCGGAGTGAACTACAGCAACCATCCCTGGTTTCACGAAGTGTCGCTGCGAGGCACCTACGTCAGTGATGTGTTTATGGGGCACCGCCTTCTGCCCCACTTTGTCGTGGCAGTGGTCCGCGAAGTGGGGGAGAATGATTTTTATATCCTGAGAGCCACCATCGACACCGAGTTGTTGATGCGCCAGATATACTCGCTCGATCTGGATCAAAACACCGATGCCTTTGTGGTCAATGAACACGGTGTGCTCCAGACGGTCTCGGCTTTTTATGGCGAAGTCCTGGACACTCTTGACTTCACTATCCCTCCGCATATTCGCAAGCGGGAGATCATCAGTGAAAGAAAGCAGATCTCAGGCGAAACGATGGAAATGGGGTTTGCTTATGTCGAGGGAACACCTTTTATCCTGGTTGCCATGACACGCCTCCAGCCGGAGTTTAGACGTTGGTTCTACCATCGGTCGGATGTGATTTGGTTTCTCTTGATAAGCGTGGCCGGTATCCTGATTGTTGCCACGGTTCGCTCCCGGCATATCGTTGAACGTCTGCGCGTGTCCGACGCCAGACGGGCCAAACTCTTTCACAACGTCGAGTACACTAACAAAATGGCTACCTTGGGCCGACTGGCCGCCGGAGTCGCCCACGAAATCAACAATCCTCTGGCCATAATAAACGAAAAAGCGGGCCTTCTGCAGGACATCGTCAGCCACGACCCCGACTTCCCCAAGCGCCAAAAAATCCTTGGCGTCCTGGATTCGATCACAACCAGCGTGGAACGTTGCAGCCGGGTCACACGACGCCTGCTCGGTTTCGGTCGGCGCATGGAGACCAGCAAAGAACGCATTGATCTGGGTGGGCTGATCAATGATGTCCTTGAGTTCCAGAGAACCGAGGCTTCTCATCGGAGTATCCGGATTGAAGTTGAGGTCGATCGGGAAGTGCCGGTGATCGAAAGTGATCGGGGCCAGCTACAGCAGGTGTTTTTGAACCTGATCAGCAACGCTTATGCCGCTGTCAGGGATGGCGGACGTATTGACATTACCGTCAGTCAGCCCAACGCCAATGAGGCGGCCGTATCCATTGCGGACGATGGTTCCGGCATTTCAGAAGCGGACATGAGAAATATCTTTGAACCATTTTTCTCGACCAAGGGTGAATCCGGCACCGGCCTCGGTCTTTCCATAACCCGCGATATCGTCGAGAAACTGGGCGGGCTGATTGAGGTCTCCAGCGAGCTTGGCCGGGGAACCAAGTTTACGGTTAACCTGCCCTCGGAAAAAGTTGATTAAGGAGTATCGGTATGAATAATTATCGGGTTCTTCTGGTTGATGATGAAGAGGAACTGGTCGCCACCCTTGTGGAACGACTTGAGTACCGAGATTTCTCGGCTCGCTATGCTACGAACGGTTATACTGCCTTGAAGATGCTCCGCGAAGAAACTTTTGACGTGGTGGTGGTCGACCTGAAGCTGCCCGGGATGTCCGGCGAGGAACTGCTGCGTACCATAGTGAGCGCCTATCCAAACCTGCCGGTGTTGATGGTAACCGGACACGGATCAGCGGTTCAGGAGCCGGAGCAGCGACCGGCTGGCGCCTATGATTTCCTGCTCAAACCAATCAACATCTCCGAGTTGATCACGAAGATGACGGAAGCCATAAAGGCTTATGAACACAAGCAGGAATAACAACCCGTCTGATCAGGCGCTTTATGGGAGCCTGGCTTTCGTCGGCGCCATCACGGCTTCGGTGACGCACGAACTCAACAACGTGTTGGGCACTATCGAACAGGTAAGTGGGTTGGTCGAGGATCTGTGTTTCATTCCCGAGGTAGTGGAGGCAGGTATTTCAGACAAGCTGACCTCGGTCGCAGAACGTATCAACCGACAAGCCGAACGAGGAACTTCGCTGGTCAAAAGGTTAAATACTTTTGCTCATTTGGCCGACCGAGACGCGGTGGATTGCAACCTCAATGACGTGCTTGAAAATATCACCTCCCTTATGCAGCGCCTGGCCGGCCTCAAAAAGGTTCAACTGACAGTGTCGACGCCCGATTTCGACCTTACCTTTGCAACCAGACCGTTTTTTGTCGGACAGTTGATTTTCCAGTGCATCAAGCGGGTTTTATCTGTTACCGATGCCGACAACACCGTGACGGTGCATCTGACCTCAGATGAAGGCATGTCTGAGATCAGGTTTGAGACAACGGCCGGAGAAACCCCGCAGCAGAATCTTCTGGACGATGACCTGTTGGCCCTGGCTGCCGGAATACCGGCTGAGATGGAAGAGATAGTACATGGTGAGAGTCTGTGCCTCCGGGCCAGGTTTACCGGGTCGGGGCAGACTTAGAACGGCAGTTGAGGTGTCTTGGAAATAGTATGGAATCCGGATGAGGAGTAATAGTTGCAATGATAAAAGCACGGATATTGATTGTAGACGATGAAGAGGATTTCGCCACGGCCCTGGCGGAACGAATGGTGAATCGCGGATTTAGCGTCGACACCGCCTTCAGCGGCAGCGAAGCGCTTGAGTTTGTACAATCGAAGCCATACGACGCGGTGGTCCTGGATCTGGCTATGCCCGGTATGGACGGTATGGAAACTCTGAAGTCGATGCTGACCATCAAGGCCGACCTTCAGGTTATTATCCTGACGGGACGAGCAACAGTTCCCAAAAGTGTGAAGGCGGTTAAGGAAGGCGCGTTCGAATTCCTGGAGAAGCCGGTACGACTGGATGACCTGGTGGGAAAGATCGATGAAGCCAAGTCGCGCAGCACAGCCCTGACGGAAGAAAAAATGAACGAAATGATGGATGAGATCATGAAGCGAAGAGGCTGGTGAACGCTCCTGGTGATGAATATTCAAGAAGCGTCCGACACGATTGAGTTCTCAGCGGCACCTTTCGGTTGCTCCAGCGAGCAGGGGCTCGAATCTCGCCATCTGAAAAGATCCGGTCCGGCCATCCCAGTCAGGGTGTTGAAAAACACGGAATGGAAATCAAGAAGTTTACTGTCTTGCTTTCTCCGTCATTCCCGCGCAGGCGGGAATCCATATTCGGCAATAGGTTGCTGGATGTCCGCTTTCGGGCTTGTTGATAAACCTGCGTTTCACGTCATCGCGAGGCACGCCTTGCGTGCCGTGGCGATCTCAACGACACATCCCTGTGACCGGCAGATGTCCACATCTGCCGGTATATCGCGGCGCATGTGGACATACACCGCGCACCCAACGAGATTGCCACGTCGCTTCGGCCCGAAGGCCTCCGCTCCTCGCAATGACGAGAATGGAACTTTTTCAACAAACCCCCTGTCGGAAAGACCGAGAAAAATGAAGTACCATACCATAATGGCTCTGGTCGGAGTAATGCTGCTGCTGCCGGCTCTGCCGGTGCTGGCGGGACCGGCTGTCGAGATACCCGAGCCGTTGTTTGATTTCGGAAGAGTATGCCAGAAGGCGCAGGTTGCTCACATTTTCTGGATCAAGTCGGTGGGGGACGATACCCTGCGAATCACTCGGATTGAATCCGGCTGCGGCTGTACGAAGGCGCCGATTGGCGATTCGACCATCGCCCCGGGAGACAGTACGGCGCTGGAGATATTCTTCTCGACCAAGTCCTATCGAAACAAGGTCGCCAAGCGACCCTATCTTGAAACCAATGCCGGCGAGGGCAAAGTGTACGTGAAGATATCGGCGATGCTGGTACCGGAACCGGATACGGTTATGCCGATAAGCCTCAGCCCGTACAACCTGGACGTATCGCAGTTCACCACCAAACCACGCCGCCGCGCCCGTTTTCTGATCGAGAATAAGAGCGATCAGGATTACGAGTTGACGCTGATCGACTGGTCCCGTCGGTATTTCGACGTCAAACTACCCGAGCAGGTTAAAGCTGGTGAGACGGCCGATGGAATGGTTATCGTCCACGAGGATATGATCGAAGCCGAGTTCGAGCAGTCACTCACTTTCGCCATCAATGACAGCGTGGATACGCGCTACACTTTGCCGGTGCGTCGAATGTACCGGGTAAAAGACCGATCGAAATAACCCTCGCGGCAGTCCCGGACGGCAGGTCACGCTGACTCGCGGCGTAACAAGATAAATGGAACAGCTTCTTTTCCTGCGCCGTCAGGAATCCCTTCCTGACGGCTCAGATAGTGCGATCAGGAAAGGATTCCTGACCGCGCGTGGAGTCCCTGGTACATCGTCGCCGCCCTTCGATTCCGCTCAGGGTGACGACATTACAGTAGGCGGCAGATGTCCACATCTGCCCCATTGATCAGCTAAGATTCGTAGGTCAAAACTGCGGTTCCGACTTCCTGTTAACCCCGACCGGGTGGCATCCTCAAACTTGTTTGGGGATGATTTAATGCCGGGCAACGTTTTACTTGACTGCCGGCAGGTGTGGCCCTAATTCCAGCTTGTGTTCCAACTCAGCGCAACAGACCTGGCCCGGAGTTTTGGGCCGCGACAGGTATTCTCCCGGTTGCAGATTGAACTGACCACCGGCCAGTCGCTGGCCGTAACCGGTCCCAACGGCTCGGGAAAAACAACGCTGCTGATGACTCTCCTGTCGCTTTACCGACCCAGTCGCGGCCAGGTGGTGTTCTCTCAGGACGGACGACGGCTTGACGATTCCCGACGGAGAGCCGTGACATCACTGGTGGCGCCGTACCTGAACCTTTACGATCAGTTGTCAGCCGAGGAAAACCTGAAATTCTTCGCGATTATGACCGGCAACGCCGTCACCGGGAAACAACTTGATGCCCTTCTGGCCAGGGTCGGTTTGCAGGGTCGCGGCAGTGATCCGGTCGGGGAGTATTCTTCCGGAATGAAACAGCGTCTGAAATGCGCGGTGGCGCTACTGAAAGAACCGGCCTTTCTGTTTCTTGACGAACCGAGCACCAACCTTGACGAAGAGGGCCGACAGTTAATACGGAGTATCATCGAGGAGTACCGCTCCCGAAGCATGATAGTGATTGCCACCAACGATCCGGAGGAAAGTCGTCTTGCTCAACAGCAGCTTCGGCTTGGCAGCTAAGACCCTGGCGGTAGTAGCCAAAGACGTGCGGGTGGAAATGCGCACCCGCTATGCCGTCAATGCGATCCTGATGTTCGCGGTAGCCACGCTGGCAGTCGTTTCCTTCTCGGTGGGGCAAAGCGGATTGTCTCCGAGACTGCTGGCAGCGCTGTACTGGATCATCATGCTGTTTTCTGCCATGTCGGGTCTGGCTCAGACGTTTATCCGGGAGGAGGAAACCGGTACGGCGCTGACGCTGCGGCTGCTGGCCGATGCCGACCCGGTATTTATCGGCAAGCTGCTGGTCAACCTCGGTTTGCTGTCGGCAATGGCGGCAGTCATCACCCCTCTGTTTTTCATATTCACCGATGTTCCGACCGGTAATCTACCGGCGTTCATAGTGGTGCTGGTGCTGGGTGTGCTCGGCCTGTGCAGCGCCACCACCCTGATAGCCGCTATTGTCGCCCGCGCCTCGGTAAGGGGGGCACTCTTCGCGGTGCTCTCATTCCCGATACTGATTCCACTGCTGCTGATTCTGGTGTCAGCCACGTATAAGGTCCTGGCGGCAGCGGCCTGGGGTGATATTGCGGTGGAATTGCAGTTTCTGTTTGCTTATGCGGTGGTAATGATCACCGGCTCGGTGCTGCTGTTTAAGTTTGTCTGGCAGGAATAACCGAAAGAAACAAGTAAACATGAATGCAAGTTGTCGTTGCCATTATTACCGATGTCTGTATAATTGCATGATAAGTAACAGCAACAACGAGATGTAAGTTCTATGTGGTGGAAGATCATAATCCTGATGCTGATGACGGCGGTGATAGTAGCCGCTTTTATTACCGAGCCGCCCCAGCAGCAAATCGGCCCGGCCAGCCGCATTTTCTACTTCCATATTCCGGTCGCCTGGGTCAGCGTGATTGCCTTCGCTATGTCGATGATCTACTCGATTCGTTACCTGGTAAGACACGATCCCAGGGATGACGATAAAGCTGCCGAGTCTGCCCGCCTGGGTCTGATGTTCTGTATTTTGGCGACCGTCACCGGTTCGATTTTCGCCAGAGTCACCTGGGGTTCGTTCTGGAACTGGGATCCCCGTGAAACATCCATCTTCGTATTGTTGTTAATCTATGGAGCTTATTTTGCGCTGCGGCAGGCAGTGGAGGTCGAGGAAAAACGGGCGACACTGGCAGCGGCCTATGCCGTCCTCGCCTTTGTTACCGTGCCCATGCTGGTGTTTGTGGTGCCGCGAGTCATGCCGTCGCTGCACCCCGCTGACGCCATCGCCGATGGCGACCTGCGGTTTGCCATGAGCACGACGGTGGGATTGGTTCTGGCAACGGCGCTGGTGAGTTTTACGGCGATCTACTGGTGGTTTTTTGACCTCGCTCGACGGATCAGAATCCTGGAGCGATCCCTCATAGAACGGGAGTTGTAAGATGGACGGAAACTATATCGCTCTTATCGTAACCCTGGTGATATGGGCGGGGCTGCTG
>SDBU01007854.1_pt1 | contig 12223 bp, 24 predicted proteins | sample 2277071 | NCBI WGS metagenome assembly SDBU01 (sample SAMN10397929, study PRJNA504765) | marine sediment metagenome | isolation source: marine sediment core GS08_GC12, 126 cmbsf | place: Arctic Ocean: Gakkel Ridge, Loki's castle | collected 2008
CACAGATAACGGATTAAACTATATTCAAAGTGTCGAGGCTTTTGCTTCTTTACTCTATCCTTATTTTGACAAAAGTATGAAAGAAAAATACGAAACCCTAATGAAATACATTGATTGTTGGAGTTGGGAGTTTGGAAACACATTTGGAAAAGAATTAATTGAGAAATGTAAAAAAGCAAAAGGAAGTTGTGACGCTAAAGAAAAAATACTGTTGTTGAGACAGCAAAAAATAAAAAGTGCTAAACTTCTTTTTTTGGAATTGAATAAACTTCTAAAAAGAATTGATTATTTGAAACAAACCATTTATACAGAAGATGAAGTTGTAGATATTATCGATGTAGACGAGAAAGAAGAAAAGGATAAAGAAAAAGGGGAGGGAGAAAAGGAAGAATGAAAAATGCTATAATGTTTTCCACCATTGAGCATTCTTGGATTAGATGGATTAAGAAAAGAATAAAAAACAACTTAAATTTTCTGGCAATGTTCACAGGAGAAACTGGGAGTTCAAAAAGTTGGTCTGCTCTGAGTGTGGCTCATAAGTTAGACCCTGATTTTTCAGTTCGTCAAGTAACTTTTGGTTTTGCAGAGTTAATGAAACTTATAAATGAATTTAATGACCCTAAATCCGAGTTAAGCAAAAGAAAATTTAAGGTCTTAGTGCCAGAAGAAGTGCAAGTAAGTTTTTCTAAAAAAGATTGGCAGTCGAGGACGAATAAACTTTGGAATTTCATAATTTCCACATTTAGAAATCAAAACATTATCTTATTAATGTCTTCTCCTTTCATGGAATATTTAGATTCTGCTTCAATGAAACTACTTCATGCTAATTTTGAGTGTCGAGGGTGGAGTGCGAAGACAAGGTTAGCAAATGTTAGACCAAAAATCTTACAATACAATTCTAAACAAAAAAAATTCTATGAACATTCTCTATATGTTTTAAGAGATGGTAAATATAACAAATTAACACATTGGAAAATACCTGCCCCCCCTAAACACTTAATTATCGCTTATGAAAAGAAGAAAACAGAATTTACAAACAGATTAAACAAAAAAGTTTATGAAGAATTATTAAGGATTGAAAATAAGGAAGAAAATGGAAGGAAACCATTAACAGAAAGACAAAAAGAGGTTTTAGAACTCGTAGCAAGGGGTGGAATTATAAACGCCACACAAGGCTTAGACATATCTGAGACTGCTGTGTATAAACACTTATCTTTAGCCAAAAACAAGGGTTATACCGTAGAGGAGTTCAAAGATATTGCTCCAGACCCCCCTAATAAACCAAAAATGCCTATGAAATCAAATATTTAACTCGTTTATAGTTGAGGGCATAAGGGGTGCTAAATTAAGTTATAAAAGGTTCAAAAAAAGAAAAAAAATGATTGAAACAAATGAAAGGAGGAGAAATAGATGAGTAATAAAAAAATAAAGGAGGTTATATAATGCGTGTCTGTATATATGTCCGAGTTTCCACAACGAAGCAAGAATTAGAAACACAAGTAAAACAATGTGAAACTTATTGTAAGATGAAAGGCTTTGAAGTTTTTAAAATCTATAAAGATGTTATTAGTGGAACAAAAGAAAGCAGACCAGAGTTTAATAAACTCCTAGAAGATATGAGGCATTACAAATTTAGAGCAATAGTAATTACTAAATTAGATAGAATAGGTAGAAGCCTAAAACACCTTTTATCTTTAATAGAAGAATTTAATCAAAAGAAAGTAGAACTAATTGCGGTAACACAAAATATAGATACTACTACAAGTGCGGGTAAACTACAATTCCAAATCATAGGGGCTTTTGCCGAGTTTGAAAGAAACCTTATTATTGAAAGAACAAAAGAAGGATTAAGATACGCTAAGAATGTAGGTAAAAGAGGAAAGGATTTGAAACCTAGAAAGAGAAGATTAGTGTTAAGGAAAGAGAGGGGGGTAGTTAATACTTAAAATGATAAAGGAAAACAAAGAATACTATAGTATAGATAAAGATGGACGTTTTTAACAAATAACGCCTACCTTTTTTAAATACAACTAAAGTAGCAGAATAGAAAGTTACTATGGTAGTCAAAAGTATAAACCATACACAAGATGGCAAAAAGAAATAGCGTAATATTGAAGAGTATGAGAATAAAGGCGGAAATGAATGATATTTTAGTAGAGATAGCTGAAGAGTTGGATATTTCAAAAAGTAATATTATAAGATTACTTTTAAATAGAAGTTTACTTCAATTAAAATCCGATAGTATCCGTATGGGTGGCTTTAAAAATTTAGATTTCTCAATAAAAAAAATAAAGTAATCTGTGGTATAGTCGCCACACTCCTTTTTAAATGTAAAAATTGTTTACTTTTTATGTCGGAACAATATTTAAATTATTATCTCAGTTGGTCGCCTCAGATAGACGCATTTGGAAATTACATTCAACCTCGAAAGAAAACTAAACGGAGAAAGAAAAAATGAATAAAAAACAATTAAAAAAACCTTGTAACATCACAAGAAAAGATATATTTGAAATATTTGAAAATGACCACATCATTACAATTAATGTTAAAGAGCCTTGTTCTATAACTTTTAATAAAGAAGGTTGGGTAGATGAAAAAGGTAAAGTTGAATATGCTTAAACAAAAAATAATGGAGGATAAATAAAAAATGAAAGATAAAGAAATTCACATTAAAATTGGAAGAAAAAAAATGAAAGAGGTTATGGAAAGTGTAAACGATTTATTAAAAGAGGTAGAGGGAATGAATGGTAAAGCCTTTTCAATAGCAGTAGAAATAAATGCTATAGAAGATAAACCAAAAGAAAAAAGGAGGATAAATAAAAAATGAAATTAAACATAATGAACATAATTGCAACAGCAACTTTACCAACAAAAGTATCTTTAACTAAATTGGTTAAACTTTCTAATGTAGAATACAGCGATGAAGAAAAGAAAGCAGTGATTATTCGTTTTAATGAAGTAGCAATTCTCATCTTTGAGTCAGGAAATATTGTATTCGCAGGAGCAAAATCAATTACACAAGTGGAAGAAATTGCAAATAAAATTGAGAAGATGATGGAGGATATAAAAAGATGATAACAGCAGAATTATTTGTTTTAGCACAACTATTCATGGTAGGTAGTGTATCATGGTGGTGGATTGCCTTATTCATATTCGCAGATGGGGTTATGTGGAGTAGAATTGAAAAATGAATAAAGAAGTAATTAATGTAAAATATATTATCCATGCAAAATTAGTATCTAATGGTGTATTAAAAAAATCAGAGGTAATTGGGGCAATATTTAACCAAACAAGAGGTTTACTAGGTGATGAATTAGAGTTACAAGAACTACAAAAAGAAGGAAAGATTGGTAGAGTTGAAGTCGAATTAAAAAACCTGAAGACTAAAACAAAGGGAACAATTAAAATTCCTACAAATTTAGACCAAGCAGAAACAACTTTAATTGGAGCAAGTATCCAAACTATTGAATGGATTAAAAATTTTGATGTTACAATAGAAGTAAATGATATTGAAGACTTTAGAGGAAGCAAAAGAGATTATATTATTCGAATAGCAAAAAAATTAATGAATAAATATTTTGAAAAATGACAATAAAAACAACAAGAGAATTAATAGTTCAAAGATTAAATGTAATTAGGGCAATCCCTAAACAGCAATATTCAGCTATGGAACTGCATCAAAACGGATTAAGTAGGATACAAAGAAAGGAAGACACTCAGTTTTTCCAGAAAATACGACTACAGGAAAAGAGATTGTTAAAAGATTTACAAGTAATTGATAATTACCTTCAATTAACTTCTGTAAAAGTTCCAGAAACATACGATGAATTTGGAGATTTAATTCAAGTTCCATTAATACCCGAACCTTCAACTTCTTTGTGGGGAACTATACCCCTTCCAAAAAAAATATTAATAAGAACTTCTAGTAGACCTAGAACAAAGAGGAGAATAATATAAAATGACAACACAACAAAATATCGCACGTGAAAGAATAGAAAGGGCAGAAAGAGACTTCCAACCACAACAACCAAAATGGAGTTTTAAGAATCTTATAAATAGTTTTAACCAGCCTAGACAACAACCACCATACCCTCAAACTCAACAACAACCTAGACAATACTCCCAAGAAGAAATAATGATACTAAAACAAGCACGACAACAACAGCAACGACAACAACCCCAAAGGAATGTTGCAGATAGTCGTGGAAACACCCTCACACTAATTACGGGTAATACTATCCCCGTTAAACAACTAAGGCATTGGAACGCTAACCCCTATTAATTTAACCCTTATAATAAAAAATGAAAACAAAAATAGAACAAAAGAAAAGCACATGGACTTTCTTTATGATTTTATTCCCATCACTTATGTTGGCAGTAATGTTAACATTCCCAAGAACAAAGGAATTTATTATAGTTGGAATTCTTCTGTTTTTCTATCAAGCAGTTATCTTAAAAAACTTTACTGAAACTTTTTATGGTATAGGAACAAAAATGGGCAATAAATAAAATGGAAAAATACAATCAACTAAAGAAAATTTGTAACGATTTTATCATAAATAAATTTAATAAGAATGAATTTACAGAAAGATTTTGTGAAATTACAGGTAAAAAGATGGAATTAAAAAAGCCTTTTGACCGAGACAAATGGGTAAAAAAATATAATAAAAAGAATAAGGAAAAGATAAAAGAATATAATAAAAATTATAGTAAAAATAATAGGGAGAAGAAAAAAGGATATGATAAAAAATATAATCAAAAGAAAAGGGAGGAAAATATAAAATGAAAAAGACAAAAGAAACAAATAAAAAAGTAAAAGGAAAAACAAGAAAAGATTTTATCGCTACTTGTGAGAAAGTTAATAAATATTTGAATTCACAATTTAAAGATTATGAAACTAATGACGTTGCAATTTTTTTAGATATACTAAAAACACAATCTATTTTTAGTAATATTGATATAGTCGAAGAAAAAGTAGATGAACTTGATGAAGCAATAGGAAGGGCATTTGAAAATATTAAAAAGAGATTTGAAGAAAATGAAAAAGAAGTGAAAAAACTTAAGGAGTTGAAAAAATGAAAACAATGGAAGTTAAAGATTATACTTATATCGAAGTCGAAAATAAGAGACTAGGCTTAAAAGGAGTTATTGATGGGGGCTTTGAAGAGCCAACAATTACCATAACAGATGAAAATGGAAAAACATGGGTAGCAGGATTTGACTCTAATTTTCATAAGGAGTGGAAAAAAAGAAAATGAATAATAAATTAACAAAAGAAGAACTGAATTTTGCTATTTATGAATTTAAATACTACTTAGAGAATGCTTATTGTAATGGTAGTTGGGAAGAATTTACAGAGCTAACTGATAATAGTAAAAGAAGTTTTGAGAATCATTTAAAAATAATAAGAAGTATAATTGAAAAACTTAAAAATGAGAAGAAGAAACACTTACATATTAAAAAGGAGGTAAAGAAAAAATGACTTATACAAAAAAACAATTAGCATTTTTAAAGAAGTTTATAGATTTTGATTTAGACGGAGAAGAAGAAATAGCAATCTTATATTTTAACGATACTTCAGCATCTCTTTCTTTAAAGGAATATCACAGACAACATAAATTAAATACAAAATACCACAAAGAAAATAATGAGAATGTTTCACCCCAACTTAAAGCTAAGGTGAAAAACTAAATCTGAAATGTCTTTTCCGATTATTTTAGGTTTCCGTTACTGTTTCAAGCCTCTATCCTAGAGGCTTGATTAATATTTAAATAAAAATAAAAAATAAATTAATCATATTCACCCCTACCCAAATTTTGGGGTTGAAAAGTTCCTATATACCCTAAGTTTTTTAGCCTTCAATGGGCTTTCTTTTCTTAGGGTTTTATGCTCCCTTTAAGTTACACAACTTAAAGATTTAGATATATTCGGATTAGCTCTCTCGGGGGCTAATCTTTATTTTCTCTTTCTTGCATAAAACAAAAAAATAAAAATAACGGGTTTTTGAAAACCTCTTTTTCTATTTTTCATATTTGATTTATTTTTAATTAATCTTATATAACCCGATTTATTTCATTTAAAATGACCTGCAAAATGATTTATTTGAGCAGGTTAAAAAAAAGAAAAATATAAAAACAGGAAAGATTTAGTTGAAATATGGCGAGTTTAAGAAGCGTTGGGAGACTGGGAAAAAACCAAAAAAAAAGAAAATGAATATTGAGACTTAATTAAGGCTTAATTCGGCTTGTTGCTTTTTTCTTCTTAGGTTGCTTTAAAATAGCTTTTTTTTGCTTAGGAAAACCCTTTAATCTCAATTCTAAGTATTTTAGCTTCTTTTTGATTTGTTTCTTCAAATTTTTATTGTCTGTATGTTTTAACAATTCTGTATATTTCTCAATTAAAATCTTTATATCTATCCTATCAATTTCCATATATCTCTATGAATTTAAAACTTTAAAAATGTTTTTAAAGGCTAAAAAACTTATAGGTATATAATCCAGTAAGCGTTTTAAATTCTCTTCTTACTTCTAAAATACTCAATATTAGGGCACCTAACGAAAAGTTAGATGCTCGGCGTGGGCGTTCAACTTTAAGTTAGGTGCCCTAAAGGTTTTTAAAGGTCTTTTTCTTAGGTATATCATGCAAGATAAAAAGAAAATTTGGGAGAAAAGAAAAAAATTAAGCACAGGATTAATTAAAGAGAATGAAAAAATCTTAAATGACTTCTTAAAAGATTGTGAGCTAGGAACAAATATGCCTACAATTAAGAAAGGATTAAGGAGCTACGGAACTCTAATAAAACTGAGGTTATCCTTAGTCTTTGTTTTATCTCAATTTCCAAAAATAAAAATTAAGGATATAACAAAAGTAAAACTTCATAAGTTGTTTAAAGATATGCTTGAAGGTAAAATCAAAAAGAAGAATGGGCAGATATTTCAAGGTGTAGATGATTATGTTAAAGTATCAAAATTCTTTTTCGGTTGGACTAACAAACAAAAAATACATAAAGAAAATATAAGCGAAGATTTAGCGAGGTCTGATTATTCAAGAGGAAAGCCATCTTGGGTTTATTTGGGTCAAGATAAAATGAAAACTCTTATTGATAATGCAAGAGGGGATTATCGAGCCTTAATCCTATTTCTTTATGATAGTGCAATAAGACCAGAGGAGGCATATAGACTAAGAATTTCGGATTTCTCAGAAGATTATACCCTTCTTAATATTCCAGATAAAAGAGAAGATGGAACAAAAGTATCTAAAACATTTGAAAGAACAATAAAATTAAAGACTTGCTCTAACCTATTAAAGAGTTATATTGAAAAAAATAAATTAAAAGATGATGACCTCTTAATAATCCCTAATCCTCCTGCTTTCAATAAATATCTAAAGAGTTTAAGTAAATCATTATTTGGCGATGGAGTAACTAAGGCAAGAGGAAAATACGGCGAAATAAATCTTTATGCTATAAGACATAATGCTGTTTGCTTTTGGTTAGATAGATATAAGACAAATAAAGATTTAATGTATCGTTGTGGTTGGTCGAGAGAAGATAAAATCTTTTATTACTCAGAATTTCTAGGGCGTAGAGACACAATAGACGACGAAGACATGATGACCCTTGAAGACAAAAATAAATATGAAACAGAAATCGAACAACTAAAAAAAGAAATTGAAAAAGGCAAGGTTAAACAAGAAGAGAATAAAGAAGAAATTAAAGAGATTATAAAATTAGAAATTGAAGAACTACAAAGGCAATATGGCATACCGACATCTACAATTAAAGATGTATCTAAGATTTTACCAAATCAAGAGGGGCAACGTTATCAAGTTGTGGAATTAAAACCTAAGAAAAAAATTAAAAATAAAAACTAGTGGAAATTTACTTTGGCTTTATGGGAGTTAAAGTGATTTTGCCATTTTTACTGACTTCTATTTTAAACTTCTTATCTTTCAATTTATAATGTTTGATTATGGCTTTTGGAATAGAAATTCTATAACTTTCATATTTCGTATCTGGACGCACTTTCTGAACTTTAACAAACATTGTGTAACAAACAATAAATTATTTAAAAGGTATTCGTGTATTATTGTGTATCAAGAAAATGAATGAAGAGGATAAAAGAATTTTAAAAGAGACTTATGAGTTAGAACTAGAAGGGTGTAAAAATGAAGATTATGAAAAGTTTCTGGAGAGAAAAATTAAGGAATTAGGGGAATAGATTTCTAAAAAACGCTAAAAAATTATCGTGTTACTTTTATGGGTGGTTATAAAACTTTATAAGAAGATAATTTGTTGATTTTTTGAGTTAAAAATAAAGAAATAAAGAGTTCAATAATAGGTGATTTAGTATCTAAAATTTTTAATAGTTAAATCAATCTGTATAATTGATAGGTTTATATGAAATAATTTTCATATGACAAAATAAAGGGTTCAAGTATACAAGTTATTGTATATTTCAAGTATAGGTGATTTGATATGTTGGGTGTATATTAAGTTTGATAGTCTCCTAATTTGAGAATTACAAATTCTTTCTAAAAGAAAGATAAGACAAGATGAACGAAAAAATAAAAATTGGCGATACTAAGTATATTTTACAAATAAAAGCAGGTAGTCAGAACCTAACTTATTCTGGGCTTGTTCTTTCTATGGATAATAATTGGATATGGCTAAAAGACAAATTTAATAAAACGATTTGTTTTCCAATTCACTCAATTATTAGTCTGGAGGAAGTGGAAAATGATTGAAATACCTAAACAACTTCAAAACCCAGAATTTAGATTTAACATTCTCAAGAAAAAAAGAAAAGAACCAATAGAAACAAGTTGGGAAGAAAAAAATAATTATAACTTTAAAGATATTAAATTAATTAACCATTTAAAAAATGGGGGAAACTATGGAGCTGTTGGTGGTTATGGAAATTTAGTAATGGTGGATTGTGATAGCAAAGAAGTTGAAGAATTATGTAAATTACTACCAAACACATTTTGTGTGAAGTCTGTTTCTCCACAAGAATATAAAAAGCATTATTATTTCATTGCAGATAATCCAATTAAACCAATAAGATTTTCTGAAGCGGGGGTTGGAGATTTAGGAGATTTAAGAAGTGTAGGGCAATATGTTGTTGCACCAAATTGTTATGTTTATGAAAAAAAGAAAGATTACACCATCGATGGAACTTCTAAAGTAGTTAATGATGTTCCAATTTCAAAGGTAACAGAAGCATTTTTAAGAAGCATATTTAAAAAGTTTATTGACCCTTTTGCTTCAACAGAAGTTAAGGATAAAAAAGAATATCCAATTGATACAACAAAAAGACTTTCAGAATTTACTAAAAATTGTAAAGTTCCCGATTATATTCTAAATAATTCTCTTGATAAAACAGGAACTTCTAAGAATTATTTATTATTTCCTTATGTGATTGATATTTTAAATGCGAGGGGTGTTTCAGACAATCTTTATGAAAAATTATCAGAAACACAAGGACATAATTTTGGTGCTGTGAAAGGTTGGGTTAAAAAAGCGAAAGAAGGAAAATTAGCGAAGTGTTCTTGTAAGAAAATGAGAGATTATTTAGATACAAACTATCCTGAACTTAAAGAAGAAATTTGTGGAGAGTGTCCTGTATATAAAAAAATTAAAGAAAAAGAAGAAGAAGAAAAAGAAGAAAAACTAAAACAAAAATTATTAGAAGAGCATAAACAAAAACTTTCTGGAGATGAAAAAATTATTGAAATATTACAAAACCCTAATTTATTTGAATTAATAAATAATGAGTTTGATAAACAAATTACTGGCGAACAAAAATCAAGAAAGGCGATTTTTCTTTCTCTCTGTTCAATTTGGGTTAAAAATACAGAAATTCCTTTGAATACTTTTGTTAGTTCAGAAAGTTCAGCAGGAAAAAGTTTTGTGTGTAAAAAAATAATTAAAATTTTTCCAAAAAACCTAATAGAATACCGAAGTAAAATTACTGGCGAAACATTTACTTATTGGCATACAAACGAAGATAATTGGAGTTGGGATGGAAAGATTTGTTATTTAGAAGATGTTAAACAAGATTTATTAGATAGTGGAACATTTAAAATAATGTGTAGTGAAGGAAGTATTGCTTCTGTTGTTAGAAATCAAAAATTAGTTGATTTATTTGTTAATGGAAAGCCCTGTATGTTAGTAACAACAGCAGGAACAAACCCTTCAACTGAATTACTAAATAGGTTTAGTATTGTTTCATTAGATGAAAGCTCAAAACAAACAAAAGAGATTACACTAAATCAGGCATTAGAACTCAAAGAAGAAGAATATGATAAAAAGATTATAGGAAGTTTTTTGTTATTAAATAGAGTTTCTGTTACAGTTCCTTTTGCTATACAAGTTCATAATTTTATTACAAAAACTTATTCTTGGAATGATGTAAGAATGAGAAGGGATTTTTCACGATTAAGGGATTTAATAAAATGTTCTACAGCATTACATCAAAATCAAAGAAAGTATAATGATAAAGGGAAATTAATTGCAGTGAAACAAGATTATGAAATTGCAAGAGAAGTTATTAATTATATTCAAACAACTACTCTTAAAGGTTTAACACACAAATTAAAAAAGGCATATGATAAATGTATCAAGGAACAAGAATTTACTGCAAAAGATATTCATTCAAAACATCCTTTTGTTTCACAAAAAATGTGGTATATTTATTTAGATGATTTATGTGAAAGGGGATTATTAACCACAGAATTAAAAGAAACTGGTGAATCTAAAAAAAGGGTTACTTATTATTTAGTCCCTAAAACTTCTTCTTTTAATCTTCCAGATTATGAAGTATTAAAAGATTATATTACAATTGATACAAATGTTACAATTGATACAAATGTTACAATTGATACAAATGATAATGGAACAAATGTAACAAATGAAACAAATGAATTGATTTTCCCAGAGAATAAAAAAGAAAAACAAAAAATCTTAACTTCTGATGATATGAATTATGAAGAAAAAATGAAAATGGAAGGAAAATGGAGATAAAAGATGAAATTAAAACATTTAATTGAATTTGATAAATAAATTGAGATTTAAATTAATATTAACATTTTTAGGCATATTACTATTTGGAATTATGTTTTTTTTAGTAGGATTCACAATTTACCTTTCTTTATTGTTAACCCTTCCAATATTTATTATATTTTGGAGAATAAATGTTTATATTTTAAAGAAAAAAATCAAGAGGAAACTAAAGATGAATATACCTTCACCTACCAACAAAAAGAACGAGCCTACCCCCTTTAAAACGCCAAAAGGAGTTATAACTAACAAGGAGTAACAAAATAAGCAAATGACAGAAAAAAAATATAAACATTATTGTAAATACTGTAAGAAAGACAGTATTTTTTTCATAAGTAGTGTCTCTAAGAACAAAGGTGTTAAAATCACAGATTTATCTTGCTCTAGGGAAAGTAAAAAGTGGATTAATTACAATTTATTAGTAGAATACGATTTTGAGAAGGAAACCGAACTTACACAAGTAGAAATAGATAAAGAAAAAGATGAAAAGGAGGTAAAAAAATGATATGGAAGAAACAAAAACAAAATATACTATTGGTAATGATATAGTAAGACTAATTTTTAGCAATATTGAAATGGCAAATGCTTATTCAACAGGTTTGCATAGTGAATTTAGAATTCCAAACCATCATAAAGCATATTTAACTTGGAAACAAATTTCTTTTTTAATAAAACCTGATTTAAACATGAAACAAAAGAAAGAGTTAGTGCGTTTAAGAAAGGAGTTGGCGAAAAGGAATAGAAAACCTAATCCTAAATATCACGATGAACACGATTACATGAGAGAAGAACCAAAATACATTTATCGAACTGATAAATATTATGGAAAAATCTCTCAACCATTTATTTGTTATGTTAATCGATTGATTTCTGAATTGGGGATGGGAATTAAAGATTTAAACGAGGAATGACAGAATTTTTAACAAACAAAGACCGAGGAGAAAAAATAACATTTAGAGAGCTTGTTCTGGAACATTTAAGAAGAATTATGAAAATTTCTTCAAGAGAATTCACAAAAACAGATTACATAAAAAATTATGGAAATTATGTTGAGCATATAAAAGGCACAGATAACGGATTAAACTATATTCAAAGTGTCGAGGCTTTTGCTTCTTTACTCTATCCTTATTTTGACAAAAGTATGAAAGAAAAATACGAAACCCT
>SDBU01007855.1_pt1 | contig 12223 bp, 11 predicted proteins | sample 2277071 | NCBI WGS metagenome assembly SDBU01 (sample SAMN10397929, study PRJNA504765) | marine sediment metagenome | isolation source: marine sediment core GS08_GC12, 126 cmbsf | place: Arctic Ocean: Gakkel Ridge, Loki's castle | collected 2008
AAGGTGGGGTAATTGTTATGCCTCACTGTATTGAATGTGGAGTTGTGGATAATCCAGCTCCTGGAACTGCTAACCTCTGCCCGGAATGTGGTGCTGAAATGACGATGCCGGCATCTGATCAAACCGCATTTTCCGATGATAATTTCCCTGCTACTGTACGTGAAGAACTTGGTATTGACTACCCTGGTTGAGGAGTAAAAGACCACCATGGCTGATAAGCAAATAGGAATTGAAATAAATACCCGGGCAACGGGTGGCGAACAAGTACGCGAACATATCCAGCAGATGGAGAAAATGAACGCGGGCTGGGAGCAATTCAATGATTTGCGTCGTGAAGGTGCCGAAAAATTCCCCGATGATCTAAAAAAACAAAATACTTTCATCCGAGAACAGATTACTCTGCTTAATCAGCTAGAGTCTGCTGGAGCTCGTGAGCGAATCAATCGCTTACAAGGGATGAAAGAAGAAGCTCGTACCACTCACGAAAAGCAGCAGATACAACGAGAGATAAGGCTCCAACAGACAGAACATTTTGAATCAGTAGCAACTACAACTGAAGCCCGAGCTGCCAGGATGCAGTGGGCCGGTGATATGGGGTTTGGTGATGTAGATGACAACGTCATGGGTCGTATGGCGGCAGCTGGTGCTACCGGTGGCGGCATGGGCATGACTCAAGCAGGGGTAGGGATAGCCACAAAAACACTTCAGCAGAAAATGGTAGGGATGGGCCTTGCTGGCAAATTAGCCCTTGGTGTTGGGGGAGCATTGGGAATTGGTGCAATTCTAGGGGGTGCAAAATTCCTAAAGGGTGGTCTGGATGAAGTTAAAGATCTTGAAGAAAAATTAGTAAGCGTAAAAACAATTATGGGAAGAATTACTGATGATTCTGAATCATTTAGGAAAAACTTTCAAGCGGTTGCATTATCAACAGCAACAACAACAGATGATCTTCTTCAATATCAGACTGCATGGCTAAGGATAGTTGGTGACGATCCGAATGTCAATATTCGCACTAAAGGAATATTAGATGCCGCAAAACCATTTGGAATACCTGGAGGAGCCGCAACAGAATTTGAAGGAAGGATGAGCTTAACTGGTTATCAAGCTAATCTTCAAGGGGACTTTTTACGCAAAGCGATTGAATCGGGTATGGGATCGGGTATGGGTCGCGCAAGATTGCCTGAATTTCTAAGGGAAGTTGAAGGTTTCACTCGCACCGTACAAGCCACTGCGTTTGCAATTAATGATCCAGATCTGATGACACGATATGCGGCAAATCTTGGTGGACTTGGTCAGCCGTTCATGGGTGAAGGTGGCGGTAGAATCTTGAGTGGAATTCATACTGCCATGGCGGGTGGGGGGATGGGATTCCAAGCTGCCAGGCGAATACTTGATCAGGAAAGAGGCCCTGGTAATTATTCCATTGGTGAAGTAACAGCTCTCCAACAACAGGGTATGAATGATCCTCGAATGCTTCAAGAATATATTGGGATGTATGGGGAAATAGCTGGTACTAATAACATGGGAGATCTGAGTCGACGTGAGATAGAAATGCGCATGTCGAATCAAGCCATGATGCTGTCAAAAGTAACTGGGATAAACCAGCTCGGTTTCTATAATCCTGACGAAGAGATTAATAGTATTCTCGAGAAATATAGAGCCGAAGGAATCGAAGGATTCACAAAAGGCCCAACCGGAAAGATTAATTTTGAGGCTGAATTAGCCGGATTTAAAAAAGATTATGGAGTTAAAAAAACAACGGCAGAAATAGCGAAAGAAATAGCTGCCACAAACGCGGCATCTGCAACGAGACTCAAAGATGCTTCAGAAATAATGATGGATGCTGTAAATAAAATCGCAGAATTTTCGTTGAAAGGCGATATCGATCCTGCACTTATGCCTAATGATGAAGCAACAGATGCAAGAGCTGAAACTTATAACTCAACTAATAAACGCTCATTCGGTAGTTCTTCACCCACCGGAAGTGTTAGATCTCGGTATAGATAATGGTTCGATGGACAAAAAGAAATCCTCGTCCCAGTATTATGTTCCACACCAAAAGGGACCGGGATCTTGGATTTGGCTTACTGGCCACGTTTGCAACTGATGTATTTCCTATGAAAGACGTTATTAGCATAAAAGTGACCAATTCCATGAATGCGTCAGCCGGTACATTTGAAATCAATTTGGTTTATTATGCGATTAATTCTGACGCTCCATACTATTACACGGCTATTCAACCTCTGGACGTTGTAGATATCGCCTTAGATGGTGTAAATACCACGATGATTGGGATAGTGGATAGGGTACGTAAGAGAGTCGCAATACAAAACGGAGCGGCCCGTGCATCTGTTTCAATCGTAGGGCGAGCTGCTGGTTCCATATGGGATTTTGATTTAGTTAAATACTTTGAAAATGCGCTCGGTTTGTCTAAAGATCTTCAACAGAAAAATGTACTTCTTCAACAGGGCGCAATCGCGTTCGAATTTTTACAGAAACCGACATCTGAGGCGATAATAAAAATACATGAGAATCTCCCAGCATTTAATATGTCATTCAGGGACAAAGTTCTCTCTGATTTTTTAAATGTGGGGGATGAGATATTTGTAAGACCAGAAGAAAAAATATTCAATATACAATTAAGCCCTTATCAGGGGAGTGTTTGGACTTATTTCAAAAAGTATATTTCCCCACCATTCAACGAGATGTGGACAGAATCGAGGGATGGGAAATTATTTCTCCGCGCCAGGCCGACACCATTTAGTCTGACCGACACAGAAAAGGGTGTATCACCCTCTGGTGAATCAAGAACCTTCGGATGGAATGAGATTACGAATTGGATTGATGGTGAACGTGGGCATATTATAGAAGATTCCGATATCAGAGAAGAAGAATTCGATTATCAACACGGGAATGCTTATTCTGTATTTACTGTTCTTCCAAGCGACAAATTCACGAGCGGAAATATTGAGTATGCGACTTTTCCCCCATTGATTGATTCGGATCTTGTCAAAGAAATTGGTGTCCGCGATATGCAACTGAGACTTAATTATATCCCATTGCTAGAAGGCCAGGAGACAGACGGAACACTACAACGGTATAGATTTTATCGTAACAAGGCGTATTTATGGTTCAGAGATAATCATCGTATGGAATCTGGAAGCGTTACCATTATGGCCAATCCAAATATTCGTGTAGGAGATAAGGTCATTATGGACAGCACAGGCCATGAATTTTATACAACATTTGCATCACATCAGTTCACCTACGGACAACCACACACAACAACTCTTAAGTTATCCCGGGGGCTTCATCCAGACACGCGAAAACAGCTATATTCAATTGGATCAAAGTTTATAGGAGATCTGCAAGGTGCTTAGAGATGCGGTAGTCGTAAAAGTCAATCCAAATCAATTTGGAGCCGATATCCAGTATCGAGATAGTGCCGAAGAGCAGCGGGGCGTTAAAATAGCCGGGCGTGTATATTGGAATCTTAATGTCGGTGATTATGTACTGGTTGCGTATTTAGATGGCGACTCTTCTAATCCAATTATTTTGGACAAGGTTCTGCTTCCTGGAGCTGATCTTATTAAAAATAGCTCCCCTGATGATATTCATCTTGTTCATGAGGTGAAAAACGATGACGGCGACATCACCGGAAGGATAGAATTCAGAACCGATAAGAACGGAAAATTAACGGTCGATGTTTCAGGAGAAACAGGATCGATTGAAATCAATGCCGAAGGAACAGAGGGAAAACTCACTATTAATTGTAGTGGTGACATCGAAGTAAATTCAGGCGGTGACGTGAAGATTGATGGGGCTGGGTCCGTAAATTTGGGAGCAAACCTGGTAAAGCATCTTGTGAATGATTACCCAACATGCTTATTTACCGGTCTTCCTCACTCGGTATTCAATACAAACGTGAAGGTGTAACATGGCTCTGGATGCAGACAAATTAGCCGAAGAAATGACCAACCAGATGGAGCAGATGCTTGCGTCCAAACAAGACGGTGAGGCATTTGATAAAAATGACGGGCTAATTGTTATTTCCAGGGCTATAGTGAATCATATAAGAGAAGATCTTGAAATTAAAGTACCAAGAGGATCATTTGTGGACACTGTCACCGGCCAAGCCGTTGGAACCGCGAATGTGAACCCGGTATCATGTGAGGTATTGTAGTGCAAAATGCACCCCCCCTCATATACGGAGTTAATGGCAGAAAGCCACCAAATCAGCTGACTTTAGTTGTTTTCCGGGGTGGTTTCGGTCTTCCGATACCGGTTGTGATGCATTTCCCTGTTTTGCCAGAATCATACACTGTGTTAAAGCGATATCTTGCCACAGTAACTCCCACAAAAAACGGGGGTTGGGTAGATGATTATGGCCCCGCCCCATCTCCTGTAAGTTTGAAAGGAACCTTTGGGCGAAACACGAAGAGTTTTTTTAAGGGGGGAATATATAATGGTTTTGGATGGACAAAATATCTCGAATGGTTGGCTGATTTATCTCACAAACCAAATTTTGATGGGAAAATGCCAGTCGTATGGCTAATGGTGCATGCAACTCAGGATTATTTTGAGATAAATATCGACAGTTTTGAGAAATATGCAAGTATTGCTCGTGTTGGATTTCTGGATTATGAGCTGAAGGCAACGATATTGAGGCCGATCGGTGGAAAAGCTATTGTTGACGATGTTTTGACCGGGATTATGAAAACAGTGGTTCGACCAACCGCGAGATTGCTTGGAAGTGTTTTTGAGCCTGCAATAAGGATACCGCAAGCAATTGCAAAGCAGTCAATAATTAAAATAATATCAAAAGTGCATATATGAGCCAGACAGTCAATTATCAGGACGTAGAAACGGCAAAAGCTCAACAGAGCTCAGATATTTTGCGTTCAGGGAATTTTTCTGCTACCATAATTCGTGCCGGTGTGAAAAGTGATTTTGAAGAATTACAATTAATGCTAAGAACAATTGCAGAAGGGGAACCGGATATTCACGCTTATGCAAGTGGCGCCGTATTCCAGGACTTGCTCAGAGAATTCAGCCCGACAAATAAAGAGAATCCGTTTGACAATCAGGCTCTATTTGGACAGACGAGTCCGTTATCGGCAACAAATGCGATTATCACCACCCGTCAAGCCCTGCAAAGAGTATCCAATGTTTTGGACCTGGTGAAACGAGCGATAAACCTGATCGATATTATCTATGATCGAGTAGATAATATCGTATCGACCTCAAATTCAGAATTCGTAAGCACAATTCCTCGTACCGAAAATTTGCTCGTATGGGCCAATCGAGTTGGGGCCGTGTTGAACCCCGGCGTTGTCGGGATAAAGGCATTAAGGATACAAACGAAGTCATCCAGGACCACTACAGACCTATATGGGCTGCTTGATTTACTTGATAAGCTCACACTCGAACTGCAAACACTGCTTGTGTTGCCAGCATATTATCGCACCGCAACCAGTAGTGATACATCAAACCTGGATGTGCCTGTGAAAACAATATTTGTGAAAAATGGTGAAACTTTAGAGGAGATTGCGTACAGAGAATTAGGTAATTCTGATAGATCTTCTTTGATCATGGAGTATAACAATCTAACACCAGAAGACATTCAGGGTGAAGGATGGAACGGGAGAAAGATTAATATCCCATATGCGGATCCAGTAGACTCTGATAGAATCAGAAATAATTTCGTTCTCGACGGTCAAATAGGAATACAGGCTCTGGGGATTGATTTACCCAATGAACTCTCATCAAGAAACGGAGATCTTGAAGCATTGGATTATACGAATACTTTTCTACAATCCTTGGATAATATCCTTCAAACATCCGTGGGTGGAATTCCAGAACAGCCCGAATATGGGAATCGTATTATTGAATTAGATGCTCAAAGCGGTGCGCCACAATTATTTGGTCCCATGACATCGGTGGAAGTAAGAAGAGCTTTAATGACTAATCCCCGAGTCCAAAACGCAGAAGTATTATCTGCCGTGAAGGATGGGGCTAAGTTTATAATTAAAACGCAAATTGTAGCTATAAACAGGCTTGCCGAAGCCGAATTAAATTCAAGTTTGGATCTGCTATGATTGTCAAATCACGAAAGAATATTCTCGAAGAAATGATCAAACGGTTGAGAAATAGTGGGTCAACTCTGACAGATTTTAATCAAGGTGGCGTAACGAGAAGCATTCTCAATGCTATTGCGGCGATAATAGCACAGCTATATTATTATCTCAATAAAGTCACTCGTGACGCTAGAATATCAACTGCAAATGGGGAATCTCTGGATATTGCTCTTGCTCCCAGGTCGATAAAAAGAGATCAGGCAACCAAAGCGTCAGTGATTGTGACGCTCATCGGTGTTGGGTCGACGGTGACTCCAAAAGGCACTCGATATGCTACGAAGCAAGGAATAGAATTTCTCACCACTGTCGATGGAACCATACCTTCAGATGGGAATACAATTGAAATTCCGTGTGAAGCTGTAGTTGCCGGTCAAGGTGGTATGGTTGATGCGAATACAATAATTGTCCAAGTAGATGTTGTCGAGGGGATCACTTCGGTGACCAATGAGGCCCCAACTGAGGGAGGATTCGACTTTGAACCAGACGAGGTATTTAGAAATAGAGGGGTGACCCAATTAGCCACACTTTCCCAAGGTACACAAGCTAGCTACCAGGCGTGGGCGAGAGAAGCAAATTCAGACGTGATCAGAGCGAAAGCTCAAGATGGTCATGCGGGATTTAGTAGCGATACAATTGTTGTTCATATTGTGAAAAATAACTCAGGACTGTTCACGGAATCAGAACTTGAAGGCATCGCTCAATATATTCAGAGCAAAGCCCCATTGGATCAAATCATTGTTTGCCTAAATATCACTTGGTCATTTATTGTTATGAATGCCCAAGTCAGAGTTGCCCAAGGGTTTTCACTCAATGATGTCAGAGCAAATATCACGAATAATGTTCAATTATATCTCGATTACCGCATATGGGAATGGGGAGGCGATTTGGAATGGAGCGATTTATTCTCACTAGTTGGCACTACCTTGGGTGTAGATGAAGTTTCACTGACAGAATTTTTGCCATCTTCAAACGTTGTCGTAGGCGAATATTCATTACCTAAATTTAGCTCACTAACGGTTACAGATTGGTAATGGGAAATTTTGATAAAATAGTAAGTAAATTACCCGAGTTCATCGTTAGGAATGCTGTTTTGAACAGCTTGATAGGGAGTATTGCAAATTCATTGGATTTGTATGAGAATGATGTGAGTGAGATTAAGGCAGCATTGAATCTTGATGATGGAGATGCTGTTCCATTAGACGCTCTCGCAGCGGATTATGGTCTTGTTCGCCATTACAATGATACGGACAAGATTATGGGTATCAGGATCGGGAATTCAATTGTGACCTACCAGCAACGCGGCTCCCAATCTGGTCTCGAGATAGAAGGTTCAGAAATTTCATTGGTGACACCATACAAACAGCCTATCAGATATATAATTGGTGTGGATCCCATTGGCACCGGCAAAGCACTCGGTGGCGGTGGTTCTACCTGGATTCATTATTGGGGAGATACGGCGGAGACAGAGACTGATCTTGAGGAAATGCTCGCCCTTGTTCTTCCGCTACACATCAAAGCTGGAATCAATTTTATTGATGCCTTTAATGCATCTTCTGGATATATGTCTGTTCGAGGGGCCGACTTGTTGGATACGGCGAATTTTACTATCACGAATGTTGGATTTTACAACAATGAAAATACTCTCATCCCCCGCAATCCCACAGCGTCATATAATTACGGGAATATAGATCTCGGGGCTGATTTTGGTAATTTTGATTGGTTAGCTGATTGGATTGATTATTCAGCATGGGATGTTGATTATAGCCTGGTAGTACAAGTTAGATTTTCTCCCGATGAAGCTGCATGGTCATCATGGACTCCATATGCCAAAAATCAGCTAATCGGGGATTCGGAAATCAATAGATATGCTCAATTTAAAATAGACCTCACAATGAATGAATATCGATCACTTAATCACTATATATTCAGAAGTTTCATTTTGAAGGGTCTGACAGCACAACAATTAACCTACGGCGAAAACGCCAAGGGCATTTTCATTCAAACTTCAATAGGTAATTAATATGGGAAATCAAGCCTCTCCAAATGTTGTTTTTGCTCTTGTCGATCTGGCCACCGGCGCGAATGATACCGGCGAAACTGTTGAAATCTTGCTCCAGGGCGATACATATCCAGGAGATGCAATTGCTCTGTCTGAAATTGGTGTAACCGGTATTTATAAATTTGAAACTGCTGATGCTACCCCAGCTGTGCTCCAAGGAACATACAGCGTATATGCCGGGGGCGTATTCAGGGCTGTATATATTCATGGAAACGAAGATATACAGGACCACATGGATGATACCACAAATCCCCATAGTGTTATTGCGGTTCAGGTTCCTATTACTGATGCGGGTGGATTGATTACAGCGACCGACGTTGAAGACGCTCTACAGGAAATAGCGACTGATCTTGCGACGAAGGCCGATGTCGGCACAGCATTATTTCTCGACAATTCATCTCAATCAGTAGATGCTTCAAAACCAATTGTCACCAATCTTGATGCAGATCTGGTTGATGGGCACAATGCGGGGAGTTCCCCTGGGAATGTGCCTATACTCGATGATGAGGGATTCCTTCCCCTCACAGATTTGCCTACAGATTTAACGGGGAAAAATGCAGACCAAGTCGATGGGCACGATGTTGGTTTTGCGGCTGGGGATATTCCTGAGCTGTCAGCAACTGGTGAAGCAAACAAGCTTGATACCACCGTGCTTGGAAAAAAAGTGGGCATCGCTGATGATAATCTCGTCCAGCTTGCTATAGGGGCCGCTGACGCTGGAAAGCTCCACGAAACGCTTACAGCAAAAAAGGTTGGCATTGCCAATGATAATATTCCTCAAATATCCACCGATGCGGTGCCTGATACGGGAAAGATCCACGAATCATTATTGGGAATTCTTGGCAGCAGAACCGCAACGGGTAATCAGGGTGATATCCCTGCTCCGGACACTTATGGGGGAGGGCCTGTTTGGGCCGAATTCGAGATTAGTGCCGCCAATCCTATCAAAATAATCGATTCGTCCATCGATTGGAGAGACAGATTTATCACTATCAATGGAGTGACGATCTCCGGATCATCGACGCTGCGCCCCGGAGGTGCGGCTGATGCGATCATCAGGGGGCAAAACGGTCCCGATATCGACAACGCCGAAAAACATTTTTCCGCGTTCTTCTATAGCGAACAGGGAAGCAATGGCGCAGGTACACCGCGATTAGAACTGAGTTTCGCAGCAGCAGATGATATAACATTTTATGTAGATAGTTCTACTGGATATCTCACGGCACAGAGAACAGAATCGGCGGGTACGACATGGCAGATAATGTGCAAAATCGATTATAGCCCAATACAGAACCACTATTAAGGAAATAAGTCATGGACGGCAAAGCACCAGCAGGAATATTTTCAAACGGCTTATTGGATAACATTTTCGATAATGCCAGTGATTTATCGGTTAAATCTATATTAGACCGTTTGATTGACATTATGTCGACGGATGGTGGTATAGCTATAGATTCAACAGCAGAAACCGACTTGCAAGTTGTTGATGCTGGATCGGGAAAGGTGAACATTAAAGCTGGTGTAGCCTACGATAAATTTGGGCAGCGAATCGTGATTTCAGCAGATGATTCTGCTTCGGGAATTGTCACCGGGAGCGTTGATTTATCATCAGATGTAGATCTATCCGTAAATCATTTGATCAAGATCGATATTGATAATATTGGTTCGATTGAAATTGATTGTACAGCTAACGCGGTAGCTCCGGCGACAACCACGATCGATGAAATACTTGCGGAAATAAACACCGCTGGATTTGGAACAATTGCATTTAGGTCTGATGTGGGTGGTAATCCGATAACTACTGGCGCCTACATTACAATTAAATCTTCAACTACGGGGGGATCTTCTGAGGTTGAATTCGTCGCCCCTAGTGCTACCGATGCCACCAATGAAATATTTGGATTGGATGAAGGTGCGTATCCTCACACATTCGTAGGCGGCGGCGGGTACCAGATCCCAGACGATTCAACCAGTTACGATGTAATCATCGAATATTTGAGTGTCAATAGTGTTGTGGGGAACTTTGCCGGTGGGTTTCCAACAGGGTCAGATCCGCAATACACCCAAAGAGATGATTCTTATGCTATCACGATACAGTTATCGTCTGTTGGTGCTATAAATGATACTAATCAACACGAATTACTTCTTGCCCAAGTGTCAAACACCGGGGGAACGTTGACTCTCACCGAAAAGCGGGATCTCATTTTCTTGAGATTAAAGGGCGTGAAACAAGTTGATGATACGCCACCTCCTGCACCGACGGTCGTCAGCCTAAATACATCCGTCCCCACCACTGGTGTTTCGCTGAATCAGGGATATATCATTCCCCGGTGGAATTCGGTCACAGACCCTTCTGGAATACGTGAATATATAATCAGATTAACATTAACAGAAGAATCTGGTACGGCGGTCGCAAATGCTTTCCCGGAAGAGATTGCAATTCAAGGGTTTGATAGTACGCTTTCTGAACTCGAAACGAGCATTTTGCGTCCATTGGGGAATAGGTATACTGTGGAAGTAGCTGCTAAAGATAATTCTCTAGGACAGAATATTAGCCCATTTACTGGATTTGGATCCATCCTTGTAGGCGGTACTGACGGTGACACCGAGAATGGTGGAGCCGTAATCCGGATGCCACAAATCACATTGACCCCCGCTGAAAATTCCGTATTTGTCGATTGGCCTGATATCAATATAGATATTTTGGGGTATGAATACGCTTTCACTTTGAACGGCGCACAGCCTCAGTTCTCAGGAGCAATATATGAGACACCTAATAGTGAATTCACAATACAGGCAGCTCCAGGAACGAAAGTCCAAGTTCGTGTCAGGGCGAGATTGCTCAATCAGAATGTTACCGCGGATATAAGTGGTGACGCTTTGGCTGGTGGCGTACTAATAGGGAACAATGAGAAGGTTATCTCCAGGGACGGCATGGTGGTCGTAAATACTTCTGAGGGCGTGGCGGCAAGATTTCTTGGACGTAGATATCTCCCGAATCCCGCAACGGTGGCGCGATTGGTTGTGAATGTTTTGTCTCTTGCGCTGAATAGTGCCGAGCGCGGTGTTATCAGAGTGTATCGAGAGAACGCAGAGGATGATGCTGCCATTATTACTTTTTTGACCACGGGTCCGGTAGAGCTTGCGATAAGCCAAGATCTAACTGCTGGACAACTTATCATCGACGCTTTCGATACAAATGAAACAGGAGTGGATCAGGCAGCATACACTGCTGATCTTGACATCGTTTATATTGAAGGCCAGGTACAAGCTCCTGTCACATCGGGTACAGAAGCAGCTAACACTGGATTATAAAGGAAATAATTATGATAGTTCAGGGCACTTTAAAATTCACGGCTGATGCTGAAGAATCAGAAAAAGGCGGAAAACGCATGGAGGGTGATTATGCTCCCTTTATATCGGGTCTTGATATGCCGCTAAAAACTGATGTCATCCTGGCTAAAGACGATGCTGCACGAGTAATAAGCCTCGGCGGAATAACTACAGTGAATTTTTTACACATAAAGGCAGAATTTGATGATGACAGTGTAGCGGATGCTAATATTGAAGTAATTGTGAGTGATGGAGCCGGTGACCGGACAATAACTTGCAACCAATTCATGCTGGTTGATACCGATATCACATCACTTAAATTGACAAATAATTCACACGATACAACCGGTAGTGCTGCTACGGTATTCATTGATTTAGCCGGGGTCTAAAAATGCCTCAATTATCAATTAGTGGAACTTTTCGTGGTGGCCTGGCTGGAGTTCAGGTTGATCTGATAGATTCAGGCACCAATAATCGTGTAGATACCACTAATACGGATAAGAATGGGAATTGGGAGTTTCCGCGGCCTGGCGTTGGTACATACAACATTGAGTTCTCGGGTAGAGGCGCAAACCCAAGTGATTATATATTCGGTATTGAGATAATCGATGGCGAAGGTTCAGAACAGTTTCTCAATGATACTCCCCCCTCTGGTGCGTTCGGAGATGCGGGATCTCCTCTTACCAATTTCACG
>SDBU01007856.1_pt1 | contig 12222 bp, 33 predicted proteins | sample 2277071 | NCBI WGS metagenome assembly SDBU01 (sample SAMN10397929, study PRJNA504765) | marine sediment metagenome | isolation source: marine sediment core GS08_GC12, 126 cmbsf | place: Arctic Ocean: Gakkel Ridge, Loki's castle | collected 2008
CCTCTTCATTACAAATAATAGGTTTCCCTTTCATTTTTATCTTTAAACTCTCAGTTTTTATTCTCATATGATTTCTTCTTCCAAATTTAAGAAACTTATTTAATAAATCTATTTGAAGTGTATCTCCATCATCTCTTGTAGGATGAACATTCATATACATACGAATACATCTCCGAATATGTTTAACATCTCTAAGGGATAAATCAAATTGAAACTTCTCATTCTTTCCATTAGTTCCATTAACTTCACCTATTTTTGCATCTATGTTTTTTTGTTTCATTATTCATTTATCCTCTTTTTTAGTTCTTCTAATCCAAAACATCCATATTGGCTCATTAATTCATCAATCAACCCCAACACATCTTTTAGTGCTTTGAGTTTTGCATTTATTACATTAACACCAACCTTATAATAAACATAACCATTATGATTACATTTAAATTTCTTCTTTTCAGCTTCTAATTCTTTTATTGTTTTCATTTGTTTTCCTCCTTTCATTTTAAAGTATAAAATTATTTACCAATCCAAATACTAACATCTGTATAAGGAATATTATAAAGCAGTTTCTTCCAAACCAAGTAAGTATTCTTACAACTATATTCTTATTTTCTTTAGGTAAGTAATTTAATCCTAACATCACTAATAATAAAGTATAACTGGCAGAGAAAAGATTATTAGCCCCTCCTTGAATAAAGAAGAAGTTTCCAAAGATATAATAACACGCCAGATAGATAACACTAATTACACTACAACTTACAAGGAATTTGTTTCTCTTATTAAACCTCCAATCTTTCGCAATCCACATTCCCAATGCGATTAAAAACAAAAATCTAAATACAGAGATATACCATCTATCAATAAAATATTGATTACCAAATCTGGCAAATATTTCAAAAGCTAAGTTAATTAAGAAAAGAAAATATACTGCTTTCTTTGAATGTTTTTTAAATGCTAAATATAATAATGGAAATATGATTATAAACTGAAATACTAAAGTCACAAAGTAATATCCCTGCGAAGCGAGAGTATAATGCCCTGTAAATAATTGATAAAAAAAGTGTTTTGTCAATGGAAGAAGATTAGGGAATATAATTGGTATCTTAAATTTAATAATATAAAAAATAAAAGCAAGAAGAGAAAGCCAAAAGAATGGAACAAATATCCGATGATATGCTCTATTATAATATCTTCCTATATTTTTACACTTCTCTTTACCTTCACTCTTTTCAAGCGAATTAAATCCATTAAAACCCATAAATAAAATAAATACAGGGATAGATTGAGATATAATAAAACCAAGAAAATAAGGATTAAAAAAACTAGAAAAAGCATGGCTAATTATAACAAATATAATTGCTAATCCTTTAAGTATATCTTGTGGTATGTTTCTCATTTTGTTTTTCTTGCTCTAACTTTTTTTACCTCATTTATAAATCCATATCCTATTATAATAATGTATCCTATAAGAAAATACATACTAACATAAAACATATTAGCCCCTAACCTCCAACCAATAAGAGTTATTATAAAGTTAAGCCCACACCAAGCCAATGCTATGTTGAGGTAGTTCATTCTTCTCCATCCAAATCTAATTATTTTTTTATTTTTATTTAGGCACAATTTATAAAACTCTTTTGCTTCTTCTAATGAAATCATCACTCTTGATAAAAATTCTTTCTCTTTCAAATCAAAAACAGCATAATTCTCACTCATTTCTTCACCTCCTTATCAACTAAGCTATCAACTACTAATTCTTTCAAACTCTTAATCTTTGTGTCTGAACATCTGCAATCTTTATTAGGATAAAAGCATTTTGAACAATGGTTAATATCTAAGCTTGGAAACTTATTAGTTTTAGGAACAACATCTGAACTAAACATTAATTGAATATCACGTTTAGGTTCTCCTGCATGATTACTAAATACCCCACAACCCATATATTTAAAGGCGTCATCAAACCCACATACTTGAATAGCATTATCAACATCGTGTCCTGTTCCAGATGGAGTATGGATATTTCCAATTACCTCGCCATCTCCAAGTATGATTACTCCTTTATTCTCAGTATCTTTTTTTATCTTAAATGTTATTTTCATAATTTATTTCTCCTTTCCTCTCCCTTTATTCCAATCAAAGATTTCAATGCCAACTATCCTACCTTTCTTATCATAATCAATTACAAAGCTATGTCCCTCTTTACTATCAATCTCTTCACTATAATCTACATCTAAACCTAAATTCATAGATAAAATATCATACTCTTTATCATAATCATGTTTAACTTTCATGTTTTATCTCCTTGCTCTGTTTTCCCAGCTCGTGAGCTTTCCAAAACAACTCCTTTTTTACTCAAATTATTTAATTTTTCCATAAGTATTTTAACTGCCTCTGGGATACCCTGACTTGTTTTCAAAAGCTTATAAGTTAATCCCCTCAAAGAATTAATATCTTGCTTATTAATCTCCTCATGGCAATCATCACAGATTGGAACACAAATGTTCTTCTTAGGTTTAAGGTTTTTAGGTATTGCGTGGTGTGATGTTTTAACTACCTTTTTCTCAAATGCTTTACCACATCTCCAACATTCATCATCTTGTATTGTTATTATTTGTGTCATTTTTCTATAGGTTCTTGACTAATTTCATTTAATCTATGAGGGACTAATCCTGTTCTATTTACCTTACTTTTCATTTCTCTTCTATGTTTATAATTATCTTTCCTAATTTCTTTTTTTATTTTCTTTCTTCTACAGCGTTTTTTTCTATTTTTGTTTGCCATTTTAATAAAAAGGTGGCGATAGGTATTGTTTGGTTTGAGAGATTATTTATATCATTTTCCTAATGAACCCTATCCTTTAGATTAGCGTAACTCCCACATACTATTCTTTGCCACCATAAGAGATGGCGAGAGTATGTATCTAAATCCGAAGATTGAAAGTATTGAAATCTCTCCTTTAGATTGCGTTGCTTTCAGTTGTTTCTACAATCTTTGCCATCACGATATAGAGATGGCGATAGGAAATAAACTAAATCAGAGAGATAGGTTTCTTACCCTATTTAATATGCGAACCTATTCTTTAGATTAGCGTTACTCTCAAAATACTAACCTTTGCCATCTCAATCAGGGCTTGGTAATGGTTTGACTTTTATATATAAGTAGCTTTAACTTTTTTTAAGTTAGTAGTAAACACCATCTTTTAATCCCTTAAAAACTATTGAAAAAAGGATTTACCAAACCTTGTGAATATGATTTTAATTCACCATACTTGGTGAATATGAAATATATCTTGTTTCTTTTTATGCCTCCTTAATATTTTATCTTCAAGTGCTTTTTTAAATGTTGTTTTTATTTCTTCAAATGGAGATGGCTTAAACATTTCAATAATTTTCATATCGTTTCCTTGTTGTTCCATTTCCAAGTTCCTCAACATCCTCCTACGATTAATTTTATCTTCAATATCATCATCTAACTCACATTTAAAATCTTCAATCTCTTCTACCTTATGAAGAAGCTGTGGCTTACAATCAGGACATCTAATAATTTCTTTCTTTCCATCCATAAAGATAATTAGCCAACCATCTTTACCAAGTTTCCACTTACGCCCTGTTTCTTCTCTGTTACATTTATTACATTTAATTTTCATAACACCAACCTCACAAATATATCTAATATCAAAAGTTCAATATAACCAAACCCTAAAGCCCAAGCTAAAAACTTCAATATTTTTTCTTTTTTATTATTTTTCATCATTATTCTCCCTATCTTTATCATAATAATTCCTGCATTCCTCTGAACAAAACCATACACTCCAATCATCATCGTCTTGAATATAACCTGTGCTTTGCATAACTTCATTAGGGCAGTTACCATCTGCAACTGCTTCTTTTTCACATATTTTACATCTAATTATTTTCATTATCATCCTCCAACGCATTTACAATCTCATATTTTACAGGTATTATTATTTGCAGTTGTAACATTCTTATAAGTTCAATTACCTTATACAATTTAATCATATCTGATGGACTAACATTTTTAGTTAAATCAACCTCTCCCTCTTTCCTAATCTCTTTAATATCAGATTTAATCTCAGCTAACTTGCTATACAATCTATCAATCTTCTTTTTCAAATTATTAATCTGTTTTTCTTGTTTTTTTGTCATTTTTTAAGTTCCTCTAACATTTCAAATTTTGATTTAAGTTCTTTCAATATTTTAATATCTCTCTTATCAAACCTAAGTTTCCTAAATTCAAATATTTCTGTATCTTTTTGTTCTTTTAATAATCTTATTATCCCTGCAAGTAAAAAAACTTTTTTACTATCTCTCCATCTTTGTCCTATCATCACCCTTTTATCATAAAAAATATCTAATATCTTATCTAAATACTCTATAATCTCTTGTTTCCTATCCATCTTACTTCTCCAATTCCCTTAACACTTTTAAATCTTTAATTACATCTTCTAATATTGGAATATCTGCTTTTGAGAAAACAATAAATCCCATATCAAAGATGTCTTTTTCTGCTCTATCTTTTAATAATTTAATAACCATTTCACCAACATAAATTTCATAACCATCATATTTTAATTTTCCATCTACATTTTTATTTACCATATTAACCAATTTATCTAAAAATATTATAACCTCATCTCGTCTATCCATCTTACTTCTCCAACTCCCAAAGCATTCTTCCCTTAGCAATCTGCTCTACGCTTTTCTCAGGTAATTTAAATATCATATACTCCTCATTATAGGTTCTTAATTTATGTTTTAATTTCTTTTTCTTAACTTTCTCAGGATGTTTTAATATTATAAACTTCTCATCGGGGTATTTATTATCCCTTTCATAACCCATATCAAAACGATAACTCTCATTATTAACCCCAATTATTCCTTGCAGAACTTTGTCATTTGTGGCTTCAATTTCTCCAATCTGAAAGTTTGTTCTGTGATTAGAGAACGCCCCTTTAATTATCTTTATCCAATCACCTTTTTTCAATTCTTCTAAGTTTCCTATTAATTTCATTTTCCTTTTAATTCTTCAAGCATTAATAATTTATCATAATACTCTATTTCTTTTTTATTTAATTCGTAAGGCGTCCAATGAGGAATAAATCTATCAAAAACTATGTTCATCTTCAAAGGTTTATTTCCTTTTATGAAGTGAGGTTGATAAAAATAAAAATATCCATGTGTCTTATTCTTTACTTTACATAATACAAATCTTTTATCTTTTGCATGGGTAAGATATTCAGGTTTAAGCAAAATTACCTCACCTTTCTTTAATCCAAGATATATTTGACTATGTAGAAGTTTTTTCATCACTCAACCCTCCTTGATTAAACAAATTATTTTTAGTAAAACTTTTATCTAAACCGATTAAGGAACTCTTACAATTAGGACAAAAAAAACAAGTTTTTTTATTCTCAAACTCTGCGTCCTGTTTCTTTTCTATTATCGGAGTTCGTAAAAAACCTCCCTCATCCTCATTTCCATATTGTTTATTTAATCTTAATATCTCTTCTCTGACTTTTAGTTCTTCTATCGTCCATTCTGCTTCACTTTTAAAAAACTTAACACATAAATCATTAAATCCACATTTTAAACATTTAACAACTACTTTTTTACTATTTTCTATTTGTTTTTGTGATAAATTTTTTCCAAATATGTCTGAAATAATAACAATCTCTTCTTCGGAATTATCCTCAGATATTGGATTATCCTCAGATATTGGATTATCCTCTGAATTAGATTTACTTTCTGCTACGCTTGTCACTTCTTTTTTCTTTTCTGCCATCTTAAAGGAAAAAAATTACTTTAAGTAATTCTTAACTACAATAATAAAAACAAAAAGGTTTAAAAATCTTTCTATTTAATATCCTTTCTATAAAGTTCAGTAAAACACTTCGGACATTTCCCAATATAGTTTTTCTTAACCAAACCTATAATCTCAAAGATACCTTTATCGTCTTTATACTCTCTTCTAATTTCATTTAGAATAGTTTTATCCTTTCCTAATCTATATGCAATCTGTTTTAAATGATACTCTACTTCATTTTTATCTTTTTCTCTTTGAGTAATTGTTTCTCCTTTCTCAATCATACCTTTGAGTTTATGTCCTGAACAATGTGTCATATTGTTAAGAGTTATCTCTTTATTTAGATACTTCTCAACAACCTTATTCTGTAAAACAGGTTTTCTAAAATCTGTATTATAACTAATTAAAGTTTTATATGCACTATGAGTTAGCTTTCCAGATTTTAACAATTTCTTTGTTTTTTCAGTCATATGTTCAAATTCAAATATGGCTCTTAATGTTCTTACAGGAAAATCAATTCCTTTCTCTCTTGCTAAATCTGAGATAGTATAATCTTCAATTTGAGAACATCTTAAATCATAAATCTGTTTTAATAGAGTATATGCTTCAAAGTAATATTTATTATTCTTTGTAGTAATCAAATGAAGTTTCTTCATCAATTCTTTGATTTGGTTTTCTATTTTTTCATTTATCATAAATAATTTATCCTCCTTACAATCCTTTTCTTAAATATCATTTCTCTAACTCCTGTAACATTAATAATTTTTCAAACTTTCCTGTTTCTTGTTTATTTAACTTAATCATATTCCAATCTTTCAACATTTTAGATAATTTTTCATAATAATCATAATAAATAAATTTAGAACATTTTTCATTCTTTTTTCTAAAATTATTTATTTCTGCAAAAACAAAATTTATTTTTCCATCAATAAGTTGTGTTTCTACTCTAATAACATAAAAATTCCCACCAACATCAAGAGAATACCAATCTCCAACTTTAACTTTTATATCTTTCATTTCTCCAACTCCCTAAGCATTTTTATCTTATCTAACTTTTCTTTTACTACTCTTGTTGGTTTTATTCCCATCATATAACTTATATAATCTTCTGCCTCGTGTTCAGGAACTCCTAACGCAACAAACCAATCTATATCAGATTGGAAATCAACACTATCATATTTTCTTACCATTTTATAGAATTACGAATAAGTTTATATATTTTAAAGGTATAAAAAAGAATTTAATTAAGTATAGGCATCATTGCCATAGTAACTTCCTCTTGTAATTTTCCATTACTCACAGCTATCTCATTAGCAACTTTACTGAAATCATTTTTATTTCTTGTTTGGATAAGAGAAGAACATTTTTTGTTTCTTCTTTTTACAGAAGAAATTATTCTCTTACTATTCTTATAAATATCTCTAAATCCATCATCACTCTTTGTTGTTTTAGTAATTATTTCATATTCACTTAATCCATGCTTCCCAACCCTAATAATTGAATAATCCTTATATTTCTTCTTACTATTATTAATTTCAGAAATTCTTGCACTTATGTTTTGAGGTTTTGATTTAATTATCTTTCCTAAATCCTTAAGAGATAATTTTTTATTAATTAATAAAGCATCAACAATTTTTTGAGTATAACTCTTTTTTCTATTTTTCATTTTTATACCTCCTTTTTACTAATTTTAGGAGTTGGAAAAAATTTATTAGCGACTTCATTAGGGGATAACCCATTTTCTTTCCCTAAGTCTGCTAATCTTAAAATTATCTTCTTGCCAAAAGGAAGAAATCTATCCTTTGAAAAACTTTGTAAAAATGTAATCATATTATTTAACTGAATTATTGAACATTTATTAAGAGTTTTCTTTTCCCAATCTTCCATGTTCTCTTTTAATAATGAAAAATCTTCAACTAATTCAGCACATTCCTCTTCTGAACTCTTCAAATTAAAAGAGGGATTATTTGGCAGTTTTTCTTTTTCATTTTCTAACTCTACTTCCATAATATCTACCTCTTCTTTTAAAATTTTCTTTTTCATATTATCTTTAGAATTTAAATAAATTGTTATAAGTTTTCCTTTTTCATCTTTATTTAATTTAGTTTTATCCAAAATTTCTTTCATTTTTGGTTGTTCTTTTTTATCTAACCTTGCTAAATTACCTGCCTCCTTAACACTAATTGTTTTTTCTTTAACTACTCCTCCTTGTGTTTTAATTGTTTTCTTTAATAATTTTGTATCTAAATTATCATAAATTTTAAGATATGAAGAAATCTTACCAAGAGCCATAACCTCTCCATTTTTATTTAACCATTTAGCAATATCCCTTATAGAACCTGCTTCGTGAGGTTTTGTTTTAGAGATATGTTCAACAGGTGAACATATCTTTTTTAAATGGTTTCTAATGATGTTTAAATTTTCAGTAACTTCTACTAACTCATCTGTTCTTTGAGTTAGATTTTCAATAATCATCCCCCTTAAAACTTTCTCGTCGTTATAATTATGAATTATACACTCAACTTCAAATCCTTTTCCATAGGTTTGTTTAAGTGCTTCAACCCTATGGTGTCCATTAATTAAATAATATTTTTTATTCTTCTTAAAAATAGGTAATGCCCCCATAAAACCTAATTCCTTTAGATTAGATTTTATTTTATTAACTTGTTCTTGATTTAATTTTCCACCACTAATGAATTTTTTATAGGGGTTTGGTTTTAAATCTTTTATTTTAATTTTCATTTTAACTATATACTATAAAATATACATTTCAGTTTATAAAGCTTTCTTACCACTTTAAAGTTACAAAACTCCTCAATTCTCTTACCATTACAAAATCATCTCCCTTATTGAAAATCCAACTAACAATCCTCCAAGTAAGATTAATAAAATAGAATTTGTTTGTTGTTCTCTTCCAACATTATACAATTCTGTTAGAGGAATAGTGTCTCCTTTTGAGTTATAAGTATCATACGCATTATCAATAGTTCCTTTAAAATTACATAAAAGAGATTTAGCATTATATACTAAATCAACATTATGATAACCAATATAGTATAAGCGAAATCCACTTACAAGTAGAAATATCCCAAATACTAAAAGTATTAGCATAACATATTTTTTATCTGTCATTTTTCCTTTCATCCTCTGCTTGTTGTAATTCTGAAATAATAATAATCTTACTGCTTTTCTTTATGCCCTTTGCTAAATCTCGTTTGGCTTTTTTAAGAGATTGAATTAACTCTTTAACTTCCACACTCGCCCTTTCAATATCTTGTTCTAATATCTCAGGAGAACACTTATAACAAATTGAAAAGTGAGTTTCATATTTACTATGAATACCATAACACTTTGGCTCATCTTTATTTATCTTCCTACCACAAATCTGACACTTTGCTTGATTGCTTTTAGCAAATTCAAATCCTCTTACTCTTACATAAATTTCTGTCATTTCAATTCTCCAAATTATAAAGCATAATTATTTTTTCCCATTTTGCTATTTCTTTTTTATTTAATCTAAAAAATTCATCTACATTATCTTTATCTAAAAACCCTCCAACCTTTTTACCACTAATTTCTCTTTTTTTTAAATTAACCTCATAATAATTAGTTTTAAATTTCTCTTTATCTAATTTCTCTATTATAAAATCTATATAATATTCATCATCTTTAATTATACTATATATCCAATCTCCAACTTTAATATCTTCAAATTTTATCTTTCTCATTTTGCTAACTCCCAAAGCATAATTATTTTCTCCCATTTTACTATTTCTTTTTTATTTAATCTAAATTTATCTATCTCCTCTTTAATTTTTAAATCATAATCACTTGAATAGGCATTAATTTCATCCCCTTTCCTAATTTCCCAAAACTTAGTTCTAAATCCCTTTTCCTTATCTTCTTCTTTGATAAAATCTAAATAACTGATACTATCTACACTTTGATTATTACTCTCAGAAATTAACCAATCTCCAACTTTAATATCTTCAAATTTTATCTTTTTCATTTCTTCATCTTCTCCTCATCTTCTTCAAGTTGTTTAATTATCTTTTTTTTATCGTCTAAACATCTCTCCTCATCTATTTCTCTTTTAAAAATATCATGTAACATATCTCTATCAAATTTATCTATTGTAATTTCGCTTTGGTATCTCTTTCTTATTTTATAACCATTTTGATAAATCTTAATAAATAAAGAATTGCCAAAAGCCCAACTGCATAACTTCTTACCAAGTTTTATCGTCGCTGACTTTGGTGGCTTCTTAGCTTTTAAGTTCATTTCTCCAACTCCTCACACATTTTTAATCTTTTAAATCTTTCATAAACTTCTCTTGCGAACTTACCCTCATCCATTTCTTCTAATCTTTTTCTTGCATCATATCTCTTATCTGATAATTGTTTTTGCTTTTTAATTTTTGGGTTATCTATTTTTTCTTTTACTTCAATCTGATTAAGTTTATCATTCAAATCCCACCATTTACTATCAAGTTTTCTTGTTTCTATAAATAATTTATCTTTCTCTTTTCCTGCCTCTCTTTCTCTTTCTCGAAATTTCTTCCTCTTATTCCTAATCTCTTTTAATTTTTTATTATATTCCTCATTTTCTTTCTTCTCTATTTCAATAATGCTTTCAGTAATCCTTTCTACATCACTTCCTTTTAATAAACCAATATTTTTAATCTCTAATGCGAATTTGATTGCCTCTATAACACTTTTATCTATATTCTTCTCGCCATCACTACCCCAATCAGAAGAAGAAGATACATAACAAACAAAAGTAGAATAATTAGTTAAATAAGAAGAATATAATTCTTTCTCTAAATTCCCCTCATCCTCATTTAATTTCTCAATTTCTGCCTCAAAAATTTCTTCTTGTTTTTTCAACTCCTTATATATCTTAGAACTTCTAATCTTTTTCTCTCCCATCTTTTGCTCTAATCTCACCTTCCTCTGTTCTACTTTGATTTTTTCTTTTTTATTCATCTTTCTCTCCTAATAAAATACCAAGTGGCAATACTGCCTAAAATATATCCAATAGTTAATCCAACTACAATCCCAATAAATACTTCATCACTACATATCATAATCCAAAAATATATTTAATACAAAATTTAATTAAAGCAACCATTCCTAAAATCACACACACTCCAAGCAATAATAAAAGTCCCCTACCAAAACCAATAAGAAATTTATACCATTTGCTTTTAGGTTTATCTGGCTCTTTTTTCTTTGGATGAAAGATAGCTTTCTTAATAACATTTGCAGTATCCATAATCTCTCTTTGCATTTTGGCTTTCTCTATTGCCTCGTTTTCTCTCTCAATATCATCCATTCGTTTTATTTCTCCCATTTTAGATTAACTCTATTTCCTCAGAACATAATTTAATTTTAAATATTTTATTACAAAAAGGACAAAAACAATATTCTTCTAATCTTTCAAAAATTACTTTTGTAGTTTTAGTTATCTGCCCTCTACAATAAACTCCAAAAGTTTTTTTATTACAAGAGGGACATTTTGGATATTCCATTTTATTTTTCAAGTTCCTCGCACATAGCAAATTTTTCTACTTGTTCTATAATTACTTTTCCTATGGAACTAACAAGTAAATTTAAATTATTTTCAGAAAAACTATTCTCTACTTTGAATTTAAAATAAGTATCTGCCCCCCAACCTTTAAATGTAATTATTATTCGTTTTGTCATTTTTCTAATCCTTTTAATATATCATTTTTAACAATCAATTCTTTAAAATCTTTTGCTTCTTTTTTGTTTAATTTATATAATTTAACATATCTTTTTTCATAATCTTCTAAACTTCCACAAGCTTCAAAATCAAATCCCATTATTTTACTTAAAACTATAAATCCTTTTTTATACCAAGCAAATACTAAATGGCTATCAATCTTATTGATTATCCCAGACATTCTAAACCAAGAAAATCCTTTTAGACAGCAACCACTTTTAGATTTTACTCCATCATAATCTCTTAATTCTCCAATATAATCCTTACAAAAGCCCTCAAAATCAACTTTCTTTTTTCTAATACAAATTAAATCTCCTTTTTTTAGTTCAAATTTATGCCCATATAGTCTCTTCATTTCTCCAACTCCAAACACATAAGCAATTTGTCAAACTGCTCGGCTTCACAGATGTATTGTTTATCCATTATCTCATTCATTAATTTATAAAATTCTATATGTTTATCTGCGTCCTTTAATTTCTTTTTTAATTTTATTTTATCTACTAAACTCATAATCATCCCTAATTGAGTTCCTTTCAAATAATATCTTCCACCCATTTTACTCATTCCTCCATTCATTAATTATAGATTGAATTATAATTATTTTATAACTATCCTTAATATCTAACTCACTAATCTTTTCAATTTCATTTATTATTA
>SDBU01007857.1_pt1 | contig 12222 bp, 13 predicted proteins | sample 2277071 | NCBI WGS metagenome assembly SDBU01 (sample SAMN10397929, study PRJNA504765) | marine sediment metagenome | isolation source: marine sediment core GS08_GC12, 126 cmbsf | place: Arctic Ocean: Gakkel Ridge, Loki's castle | collected 2008
AACTTCCAAAGAGAGATGTTCATTACCATAAGGTCGATGATAGTCTTTGGCACAGGCGTTATCTCTGTAGAGAAGATTGGCGACGAAATAGTATTCAAATCTCATCATATAGGGTTTGTGTTCTTTGATGTGAATAGTCGGGGCGAGATAGATACCGTATATAGGCAGATTTTCTACACCGCCCGACAGGCAGCGCAGGAGTTTGGCAGAAATAACTTACCTGTAGATATTATAAAAGCTTTGGAAAAAGACCAGCGTGAAAAGTTTGAATTTGTCCACGTTGTCGCACCTAACGGCGACTTTGATTCGTCTAAGATTGGCGCTAATTCCAAAAGGGTCAAATCGCTTTATATTTACATAAAGAATAAGAAAGTAGTCAAAAAGGGCGGCTTTGACGAACTGCCATATTTTATTGCAAGGTTCTCTTTAGCCCCACAGGAAATTATGGGTCGTGGGCCTGCCATAGAGTATCTGCCGGAAATCAAAATGCTCAACAGAATGAAAAAGTCATTTATTGAGTCGGCGGAGAAAGCGGTTAATCCACCGTTAATAGTTGAAGATGACGGTGTGGTCGGTCAACCGGTTACAAGCGCTAATGGTATGATTTACGTCAGGGCGGGCGCAATGAAACCGGAACCGTTAAATACCGGTACTAACGTTGCCCTTAACGCCGAGATAATTCGTGACCAACAGACGGTTGTAAAAGATGGATTTTTTAATAGTTTGTTCAGGACATTTGAGGGTCTAAAAAACATTTCTTCCGCTACTGAGAGTATGCTAAGAAAGGAAGATGACCTTAGTATAGTATCTCCTGCGATTACGTCGTTACAAAAAGAGATATTCAATTTAATCATTTTGAGGGTATTGAATCTTTCTAAAAAGGCAAAGCGCATTCCAGAACCACCGATTGGTTTTGATTTTGATATAGTTTATCAGGGAAGACTCGCTTTGGCAATGAGTAATGTTCAGACTAATGCTATCGAGGCCACTCTTGCAAAATGGCAGCCTTATGATGAAAGGTTGCGGGTTTTTGATAATGTTAATCCAGATACTTCTTTCAGGACTTCGTGGCTCAATGCAGGCGCACCGGCGGAGGGGCTCAGAGATATTAGTGAGGTAGAAGAGGGTAGGGCTGCTGATGCACAGTTACAGGAAGCGGTCACGCAATCGGAAATTGCAGAGAGCGGAAGCAAGGCATATCGTAATGTCCTGAAAGCGCCGGAACAAGGTTCTATTGCTGAGGAATTATAATGGATGCAGAAACCCAAGGGATTGAAAACGAAAAGAAACAAACCGAGTTAAAAAACGCATACGGTAGATTATTCAAAACCGATGACGGCAAAATAGTCAAGGAAGACTTGGAGCGTTTCTGTGGTTTCTTGAATACAAGCGTTAGCCAACAAAGTCCGGACGCCTACCAAACTTTTTTCAATGAAGGCAAAAGAAGAATTTATTTACGAATTTTAGGAATGATGAAAGTTAAGGATGACTGAATATGGCAACCGATAGAATTTTTTTGGTATGTGATAAATGTAAGGAATACATATATCTCCATAATTGGAGTCCTGGCAATGGTGTTTGTTTTGATAAAAACAAAATAGAATGTATAAATGATTTTCTTTACGAACACGGGATTTGTGTAACGGAGGCAATAGAAACATCAGACAAAGTAGGTCTTTCTTTTGGAAATGAATCAAGTGTGTGGAAAATAGGATATAAAGAATACAAAGCAGTTAAGGAGAACAAATAATGATTCCTTGTGAGTGCTGCAAAGAATATTTTGGATTCAAACAATTTATCGACCACACTGCACAGAAAGAGAGAAGTTTATATTCGGCCATAGCATTACTTAAACATAATATAAAATTACTTGAGAGAAAAGTTAAGGAGAATACAGATGCCTGAAATTATGGATGTGGACACGACACCAACAAAAACAGCACAAACTACAGCGCCTGCGTCAGAGCCATCGGAATGGATGTCGCTGAATGACGAATTTAGACAAAGCGCACCCGATAACGTCAAAGACCTAATCACCAAGAAAGGGTATACCCATCTTGGCCAGTTCTTTGATTCTTACAGTGAACTGGAAAAGTTCAAAGGTGTAGGTGAGCATTTAGTCATTCCCGAAGCTGAGGATGCCGAGGGCTGGAATAATGTTTACGAACAATTAGGTCGTCCGGAGACTTCTGATAAATACGAACTGACTTATGACGGCGATGTTCAGATAAGCGAAGAACTAACCGGACAGTTCAAGCAGTTCGCCCACGGATTAGGTCTAACCCAGAAACAGTTTGATAGCATAGTCAGATTCCAGTTGGATGCCGTAGGCGCACAGGACGAAGCTTACAAAGCCCAAGGCGTTGCCCAGACAGAACAGAATATACAAGCTCTTAGACAGAAATGGGGCGAGGCCAACTATGAAGTTAAAGTTAAAGGCGCTCGCATAATTGCCGACAGTTTAGGTATTTATAAAACCCTTGAAACTAAAGGTCTCACCTCCGATCCTGAGATAATCAGTATGTTGGATACGATAGCAAACCGAACAGCGGAAGATGTAATTACCCCAACGCCACTGGTAGACGAAAAGACACCTATGGAAGAACTGAACGAAATAAAAACAAGTAAAGCTTTTTTAGAAAAGTTCCATCCAGACCATAAACAAACAATGATTCGATATATGGAACTCAATCAAATAGTAGCGAATACGGGACAAGGCAAAGCCCCCCGTGGCTAATATAAAACAATTTGGATAAGTCAGAAACGACCCCGATGACTAATAGATAATTTCTATTCGGTCGCTGCACGTAAGGCAGAAGCCTTGGCCTCTTAACCGAGACAACCTTGACGATAACGCATTGTTAATTTTGGTTAGGAGGTGTTTTATGGCGACACGCAACACAAACACCAACAGTACCACCGGTTATACGGAAGCGTTTTTCAATTCGTATACCGCAGGGTACGAACACGTCCTCCAGGAGAAGAAACCTCAATACCAAGGTCTTTTAAGGGAAGAGCGCATAGAAGGCGAGAACGAGTCTTATGACTTCCTCGGCACTATCGAAATGACCAAGAAGGCTACGAGATTTGAGGATATTCCCGTTGAGGATATGACCCACAACCGCAGGTGGATAACACCTGAATGGTATCGCAAGGCCATCTTTGTTGATAAAGAAGATGACATTGCCCTCCACACCGACCCCACCGGAGATTATATCCAAGCTCTCGCTAAAGGTATAATCAGAAAAGAGAACGAAGTTATCACAGGTGCGTTCTTCGCTAATGTAGACGGTGGAAAAACTCCGAGTACGGATACTTACGTACTTGAGGATGCTCTTTACACCACTTCTACTTCAGCCGCAGGCAGGACACTCGCACACGATATCCAGTCTGACTTTACTGCTGGTGGTGTATCAGCCGGTCTTACGATTGAGAAGTTAATCTTAGCTCGTCAGGCTTTGATTGAACTCAATAACGACCCTGATGATATGTTTTACATTGCCTGTGCCCCCAAACAGATGTCCGACCTCTTACGTGAGGCGGAAACTCAATCCATTGATACCAATATCATCCGCTCGTTAGTGGCTGGTATCGTCAATGAGTATATGGGTTTCCGGTTTGTTATTACCAACCAAATCACTATAGGTTCGAGTAATGACGTAGACGCTGATACAAGTGTCTTTGAGATTCCTGTTTGGACAAAAGAAGGAATGCTGTTTGCCCGTCATCAGTCGCCTATATTTAACGTCGATTGGCTTCCTCGGAAGCAGATTTGGCAAATTTCCGCACGTGTCGGTATGAATGCAATCCGAATGGATGAAGACAAGATTGTTAAAATCGAATGTATCTAAAGGAGATAGATTATGGCTACTGGAACCTATGAAGGTACTGTTTATGCTCTGCAAAATGCTCCTGTCGTTGGTACATTCCCACGTGCCGCTGTTGCCGGCGGTCACGTGTATTGTTCCATTGATAGAAGCACTGCATTAACCGCAACAGGTCTTACTCTTGCCTCTACTCATCACGTTGGCAAGTTACCCAAAAATGCGGTTGTTTTGTATTCAATCATTTGGCCTATTGCAACGGCTACTTTTGATGCACCTGACGCAACAACTGGTGCAACAACGGGAAGTCTTGGTATTACAGGCGATACCGATTTGTTTGGTGATGTGACGACTTTGGCTTCGACTACGCCGCAAGTTGTTATACCAAAACCTGATGGTACGACTTACACCAATACTATTTCGCCGTTAGAGGCTGATGTGGATGTATTTCTTACATCCGCTGCTGTGGATTGGACTACCGCCGAAGGTTTTGCGGTAATGATTTTCTACACAATTGCAGGTCAGATTAGTTAAAGGAGATAGAACGTGGACAGACCCTATTCTAAATTAGAACCAGTTGTAATACCCAGAATCTTCCTTGCGACTCCTATGCACAAGGATTCGAGGATTCACGGCGAAACGGCGGTTTATTGTTCTTATGTGGCCAATCAGAGATTCACACAATGGGGATATACAAGTACGATAAGTCCGGAGATGTCACGTAATACGTTAATTGAAGACCATACACACAATGTAGAATCCGATGAATGGACACACATATACTTTATAGACACAGATGTAGTGCCTCAACAGTTTTGTCTTGATAATCTTCTTGCCCTCGACGCTGATGTTTGTGTGGGAGTATATCCTTTGTTTCTTCTCAATCACGGCTTTAACTGGTCGGTTACTGATATGGACAGAAACCTACTGCCAATGTCCGAATCGTTACCTGAAGAGCCGTTTGAAACACGTTCTGCTGGGGCGGGTTGTCTTCTTATCAGAAGAGAGGTCTTGGAAGATATAGGATGGCCTTACTTTAAGATGATATACCAACCGAAATGGGAAAACGACGGGAATGCTATCAAGTCTATGGAAGATATGTGGTTCTTTGATAGAGTGATAGAGAAGGGTTACAAGATAATCGTAGACCCGAAAGAAATTTGCAAACATTACAATTCTGTGGACTTATTGAGCGCATATAGGAACGCTGTCCACGTTCTCAGGACGGGGGGCAATTGCCCCTCGTCCATCCTTTAGGAGTTTATTATGGCGGTCACTCTCGAACGACTTATTTATAATTTGGCATTAGGTTATATTGGAGAATACGCTGTAACTGACGCAGCGACTACCACCAAGCAATTTATATACTGTCTCAGATATTACGCCCAAGCCAGAGATGAGGTTTTAATGTCCCATCTTTGGAACGAAGCGATGATAAGGGTTATAATAGCACAGGATTCCACCGATTCTATTTTTGGTTACGACCGCAGATATTCCAAACCTTCCGGTGCGCTCAGGATTGTTTCTGTTGACGACAGTCTTGGTTCTGACCAGAGGAATAAATCGCAGGGTATAAATGCGTGGGAAGTTGAGGGTGAATATATTCTTTCAAACGCCGGAGAAACACCTCAGACCTGGGCTACTGCTACGGATTATATAGACGGTGAATATGTCAGCGTTACCCCTGGCGTGTGGGCTACATCAACAAGTTACATAGACGGTGAATATGTCAAAAGCGGTACTTTAATCTATGAAGTTTTAGTAAGTCATACCTCTGATACGATAGCCGCTGATATTACCGCCGGAAATCTTGGTGACGGCGTAACCGGTTCTACCGTTACTTATGAAGTATTGGTAACTCATACTTCAGATACAGTGGCCGCCGATATAACTTCTGCGAATATTTCCGCTTCCGGTGTGGACTTTAGGATAATCTTCATAACTTACGTTACTCAACTTACAGATATTACTAAATGGGGTTCCAAACTAAAACAAGCAATAGCAATGAAACTCGCTATTAAGATTATTACCGGACTTACTAATGATACTAAGGGTAAGGTAGATTTAATAAATGAATTTGAAAGACTCACAATTCCGAAGGCGAGGTCAATAGACGGGGCGCAGGGAACCCCTAAGCCCATCTTTAATTCCGAATGGATTCGGTCAAGACAGACGGGGACAATAAATGTATGGTAACGCCGAACAATCTGTTGTAGACAGTTATAATATAGTTGATTCTGTAACCGGTAGCACTACGGATACTTTCCCAACATCATTCCCCTTTACTACTACTTCGGGTGATATGGACTTACTTTTGCCCGCAAACGGCGGCAAGGGCACAGAAACTCAAGCGTATAGATTAGAGATTTTAATCACAGGTAAACCTGCCGGAAGTGCAGTTGTAATAGTAGCAGGGGCTAATGAGGGCGGGCCGATAGAACATATATGTTCCCTTGCCGTTACTATTGGTTCAGTTGTGGAGTTCGGTGATTGGCGATTGGCCGATACGATAGTTTTAACTTCAACGCATTTGGCGGCCTGTAGTACTTTAGTGGCCGATAGCGGTAATTCACGTCCTGCCAAATTCGCATTCGATGCTATAGGATACAGGTATATTAAGTTTTACGTTACATCGCTAACAACTACAACAGATTTAAGAATTTATGCAAGACATTTTTAGTTGTTAAAAATAAAGGACATTTTTAGGAGATTATAATGGGAACAAGAAGAAAATCGTCTGGTTGGGAGCAGTTCTACCAGATTGCCGATATTGCCGGTTCGCCGGATACCACCTATATAGCCAATGCAGCCGTACAGGGTACGGGTTGGTGGGGAACAGACGGCGCAGGAACGGGCGCTCTTGACTTATATGTCATCGCCGGCGCAGGCTTGAATTTAGATGCGGTAAAATTGGAGTTTATTTTTACCATATCATTCGCTACTGACGCTGATGGCAAGATTGCCGATTTTGAACTTTATACATCAATGGGCGAGACTGGGCCAAGAGAGTTTGTTGCAAAATTAGCTCTTATTGCAGGTAAAGCCGAAGTTGTTGCTGCGGCAGATACATTATTATGGGTTGACTCTATAACCGCTACTACTGACGGCAGGGGTCTTACGGCAGACAAAGTTAGTATCAATAACCACAACGCAGATAACGTTGCAAGCGTTATTGTACCTGTTCTGGGAAAAAGATTCTGGGAAGGATTATTTACCGGTGCTGGTTCAACTGGAACGATTTGTACTGCTTATTATAGATGGTATACTGAATAATGCCCCAGAAAATTATAAAGACCAGCTACAATTCTGGTGAGCTTTCGGGTTATATGGATGGACGTGAGGATATAAACAAATACCACAACGGTGCGTCCAGGATGATTAACGCCACCGTCCTGCCCCACGGCGGATTTGTAAAGAGACCAGGTGCGGCTTATATAGCTACAGCACCGAATAAGTGCAAACTATTTCCATTTGAATTTTCGGTGGATGATTCACTTATTTTAGAATTTAGTAATTTACTCTTACGGTTCTACAAAGACGGTGCTGTGATATTTCAGCCGTTGGCAACGGAAGATTTAAGCGACCATACATCTAATATCAAAGCGCACTGGAAGTTAAACGATAACGCCGCTACCACGACCGTTGTTGATGCTGACGGAGCAACTCACAATGGCGTTCTATACGAAGGCGATAATACCACTGCATTAACAAACGCTGCTACGGATACGGATGGTGCGGATGGAACTAACCGCTCATTTGATATGAGTCAGCTTACCGATAATGTCGGTGCGGTTGTAGTAACAGACCATTCTGATTTCACTTTTGGCGATGGCTCTGACGATAGCGCTTTTTCCCTGCACGCCTGGGTTAAATATACCGATTCAGGTGCAAGGCAGGACATAATAACCAAGTGGTTAAATTCCCACAAGGAATGGGAGCTTTATGTAAATAGTAGCGATAAAATAGTTTTCAGAATACACGATAATAGTGCCAACACGGAAATAACCGCTGATGTTTTCGCGTCTGTTACAACAGTTGATTCTATAACAGCGGGTTCGTGGGTATTTGTTGTTGCTACTTATAGCGGTACGGGTGGCGATGCGGCAGCATCGGGAATGAAGATATATGTCGATTGGGTATTAGCTGATGTAACTTCAATCAATAATGCCAGCTATGTTGCGATGGAAGACAAGGACGCTGCTGTTATGATAGGCGGTGCAAATGGAATTGCCCAAAGCGTTATAGACCCTAATGACGGTCTTGCTATCGGCGATATGGACGATGGCGGGGATATAGATGCGGCTTTTGACGGCACTACGAGTCAGGCCGCTGCTGCTTCGGCGGCCAAGAACGATGCGGCTACTAACGGCCCTGCTTACATAGGCAAGGACTGGGGTTCAACAAAGACAATTACCGGTTTCAAAGCATACGGTTCAAATGACGAAGGATTCTGTGGCGGTCAAGACCCGACAGTAACAGTAACATTACAGGGTTCGAGCGATAATTTCGTTTCTGACGAAAACAACTTGGGCAATACCTCTGATACAGATGCTAATTCTCTTGTAATTACGAAACTTACCGGTATTACAGCCACAACTGCTTATCGGTATCATAGATTAAAAATAACCCATAATCAGGGCAGTGCAATTGCAATATACTGTGCCGAAGCCCAGTTTTATGATACGGGCGGAGCTACGTGGACAGGAAAAATAGATAATATAGCAATTTTAGATAAGGAACTTTCGGCCAGTGAAATATCCGATTTGATAACTGCGGGTTCCACAACAGCTTATTCGATAATCTCACCTTATACTTCCGCTCAGGCGTTTGAGGTTCATACTACCCAATCGGCGGATGTGATGTACCTCGCCCACAAAGACATTCACCCCAAGAAACTTTCACGATTATCTGATACAAGTTGGACTCTGGAAGATGTTCCGTTCACGGGCGGGCCTTTCCTTATTGAGAATACTGTAGATACCCACTTGGTGGGTTTCGCCCGAACAGGCGGAACGGCACGGTCTGAATATTATTTCCCCGCAGGCGCTACCGGTACTTTAACGACTACCGCCCATTCCCCGTTCAATACTAATATGGTCGGTGCTTTATGGTTGGTCAAACATACACGGGACAACGACAATAAAACAACTACTTTTGCCAAAGATACTAACGTTGTTCCCACTCTGGAGACTTTTGCCAGTGGCGCTATTTTCATAAAAGGCGATTATACTGTAGCCGTTGGAACTATAGCTGCTGGCGATGAAGCGCAGTTGTGGCGTAAGGCGGGTAGTGCGCCGTGGCAGTCGTTCAGGTCTTTTAGGGCGGCGACAACATTTTCTGCAACTGAAAACGAAGATGATGTTTTATATGCTATGACTCGTTCAGTGAATACGGTAGTAGGAACTCTTACTGCCCAGGAACAAATGAATCGTGGCATAGTTAAGATAACGGCATATACAAGTTCAACTGTGGTTTCCGTAGAAGTTGTGGATAAGGTGTTAAGTGATAACTCAACTGATAATGCCGTTACTACTTTTCAATGGGCGGAAGGCGCCTGGTCTGATTACAGGGGTTTTCCAAGAACGGTAACATTTTTTGAAGACAGATTATGGTGGTCTTCTTCTGCAAACAATCCCGATACGCTATGGTCGTCAAAAAGTGCTTTATACGAGAATATGGAGTTTTCTGATATTGGTCTTGCCGATGATGCACTTATATTTCCATTAAACGATAACGAAGTTTCACAAATCCAATGGATGTTCGCCCGACAGGTAATGGCCGTAGGCGCCGCTAATAAAGAATACAGATTTGGCGCAAGCGACCCTGACAAGCCAGTTACCCCGTCAGACAGAAAGGCAACGCCACAGACGTCTTTCGGCAGTGATGATATTCAGCCCATTATTCTAAACGATGCCATTTTCTTCTTCCAGAGACAGGGCAGGAAGTTAATGGCAATGAAGTTTGACTCTATTACCGAGAACTTTGTCGGCGACGATGCAACGCTTTTGGCTTACGATTTGTTCATATCGCCTCCCACTTCTATGGCCGTTCAAAGAGTACCGGATTCAATTATCTGGACAATAAGAACGGATGGTATAATGCCGACCTTTACCTATGAGCCACTGGAAGAAGTAGCAGGCTGGTCGAGACAGATATTCGGCAATTCATCCGCCGTGGAAACCCCAACCGGCTTTGTGGAAAGCGTAGCGGTGATTCACGGCTCGTCCGAAGATGAGGTTTGGGTCTCTGTAAGAAGGGTAATAAACAGTTCCACCGTAAGGTATATAGAAAGATTCAAACCGAGAGACTGGGGCGATGATATTGAAGACGCTTTCTTCGTGGACTCAGGTGTGACTTACGATAGTACATCAACAACTGCAATGACAGGATTAGGTCATTTAATAGGCGAGACCGTGGCCATATTTGCCGACGGATTAGTGCAGACGAGTAAAGTTGTAAATGGCAGCGGTGAGATTACATTAGAAACCGCCGCTTCTGTAGTCCAGATGGGACTTCCTTACACAATGAAGGTTCGGACGATGAGACTTGCTATCCCGCCAAGCCCGCAGGGTACTTTACAGACCAGAATAAAGCGTATCCATTCGGTTGTTGTAAGATTTATCAGGTCTTTACTTGGTAGTGCGGGACAGGAATACGGCGGGACAGAATACCTTCAGGATTTAGAAGCGACTTACAGTACGGAATCTCAAGATACAAGCGAGGATAAAAGACTTACCCAAGGCGGGTTTAGTGAAGATGCTTATGTAACGATTGTATCAAGCGACCCAGTACCATTTACTGCCTTATCTACGGTAATATCTTATGAAGTTGAAGAGCGAAGATAAAAGTTTTTAATGATAGTATTCAAATTATATAAAGACGGCGATGCTCTGAAAATAACCGACCCAGTTGAGCCATTCGCTTTTTTAGGTCAGGATATATCTAAAAAGGGAATAGCCGTAACTGCCATCGAAAATGACAGAATAATGGCTTGCGGCGGCGTTAGTTTTGTTAGCGATAAAGAAGGTATGGTCTGGGCTAAGATAAGCAAGGACTGTACTGTAAAACCCTTTATGTGGGCGAGAACGATAAAAGAGGCTTTTTCTCTTATGGTAGAGTCGGTTGGGAATGTAAAAATATCAACCTACATTTTAGACAAATTCTGTAAGGGCGAGAAACTGGCAAAGTTAATCAACTTGAGACGAACTGGTGAGACGGAAAAGTACAAAGGTAATATTTATAATAAATATTCTGGTTTATTTTAGAAACCAAAATAGGTGATTTAGATGGCAGTATTTGTAGCAGCAGGCCTAATAGCTTTTGGCCAACTTAAGGAAGGGCAAATTGCCGAAGCTCAGGGCAAGTTCGCCGCCCAGGTCGGCGAGAGAAATCTTCAGGCAGCCAGAGCCAACCAGAAAGCTTTGGAAGATGCAGCCAGAGCCAATTCCCAAGCACTAAGACGGCAGGCGAAAGCAGAAGAGGATGCGGCGGCGATAGATGAAAGAAGAATCGCCCGCAAGGAAAAGATTACAAAGGCCGCCCAAAGAGCGATTGTTGGTAAATCCGGCGTCGGTTTAGCCGGTGCTACTTTGAGTGTTTTGGCTGATACGGCTTTTCAGTTCTTTCTCGACAGGAACTTAACTTTAAGAAGGGGTCTAATCAGGAGTCGGGAATTAAGAGCGGTGGCCGATTTAGAGATATTCAAGGGTAAAGTTTTAGGCCGACAGGAATTATTCAGAGGCCAGTTAAGTCTTGCACAAGGCCAGTTTGCGTTTACGTTAGGAAGGGAAGCGAAAAGACTCTCATATATTAAAGCAGGTGGGACTATACTTGCTTCTTTTGCTGCTGCTCAATCACAAACTGGTTCAACGACTACATTCAGCAGTACGCCAACAAGGACAGGCACTTCAATATTTAACACTCCAACCAGTGGTGGCAATTTTCCATCAAGTGCATTTATTACTCCAGGATAATTATGGCAAGAATAGAACGAGCAGATTCGACAGTTCCAGTTCCAATTGAACGGGCACAACTCCAGACCACAGTCCAGAAAACGCCGTTTATAGACCCATCTGGGTTCCCATTTTCCAGAGCAAGCGCAGAAGCGTTCAAGGTAGTGGGCGGGGTTCTGGAAGAGATTAGTGAACGGGCGAAAAAGGCGCAGGATTCTCTATCTATCAACGCCGCAGGCGAGTCGAGGGATTTAGCTAAGCTTGAAATGAAAAACTTTATGGTAGCCAATCCTGACCCTGATATTTGGATGGAGGGCTTGTTTAAGATTAAAGCTGCTCATAGGAAAAGAACCGCTAATCTGAAATTCTCCAAAGAAGCGTTTGCAAACGAACAAGTTGAACAACAGGCGTTTGACAATGAACTTGGTATGGGCGTTCAGATTCAA
>SDBU01007858.1_pt1 | contig 12221 bp, 11 predicted proteins | sample 2277071 | NCBI WGS metagenome assembly SDBU01 (sample SAMN10397929, study PRJNA504765) | marine sediment metagenome | isolation source: marine sediment core GS08_GC12, 126 cmbsf | place: Arctic Ocean: Gakkel Ridge, Loki's castle | collected 2008
GCAGGTGTATTCTTTATGATTTTATCCATCAAGTCCACTGTTGCAGAAGGACCCATGCCCCCGATGATTCCAAGTGTTAACTTTCTTATATTGTTCAATGCCTATCCTTCTGAATGCTTCCGTTCGTTCGAAAATGTAAGATTAAAACGCAAAGATAATTAGAAAACTATATTAAGTATCAGCCTTTAGCTTTATCATCCTCTTCGACATAAAGAGCTAAATCCGGGCAATTGATTTCACAGGTATGGCAGACTTTGCACTTGTTTGAACTGCAAACCGCCACCAAATAATATCCTTTGGTATTTCTAACGTTGGACATACACAGAACGTTTTGAGGGCAATAATCAACGCAAAGTCCACACCCCTTACATATTTTTTCATCGATATGAATAGTCATGGTGAGTTAAACTCCTATTTTTCTAATTAAATTTGGTATTTCCAGGGAATTTTTAGCAATGAGTGCTCCAGCTTTTCTGAGCGCCTCGATTTTACTGGCGGCAGTCTCTTCCTCGCCTTCGATGATAGCACCGGCATGACCCATTTGAGCCCCTTTTGGGGCCATTCGTCCTACAATTAGGGCAATGACCGGTTTTTTCATGTTTTGTTCGATAAAACAAGCAGCGTCATACTCCAGAGTGCCCCCAACCTCTCCAAGTAGAACGACTGCCTTTGTTTCTGGGTCTTTTTCAAAGAGAGCGAGAACGGCTTCCTGTGATAGCCCCCAGATGGGGCCACCGCCGATTCCTACTACGGAAGACTGACCGATGCCCTTGGCCGTCATAACACGTCCCACTTCATAGGAGAGAGAACCACTTTTGGAAACAATCCCAACAGTCCCTTCCTTGAATAAGGTGTGAGGGTGTACACCCAACTTGGATTTTCCAGGAGAAATCATTCCCGGTGTATCTGGTCCCAGTACACGGATCCCCATGATCTTAGCTTGGTCGAGAATCATAACGACATCTTGATCGGGAATCCCTTCGGTTGTCAAGACCAGTAAAGGGATCCTTTCGGCAATAATCTCAAGGGCGGCGTCTTTTGCAAAGGAAGCAGGCACAAAGCTTATGGCTGCATCCACTTTGTGCTCGGATACAGCCTCTGTCACCAGGTCATAAACCGGAATTCCATTGACCGCCTGCCCTCCTTTGCCAGGTGTAACACCACAAACGATATGTGTTCCATACGCTTTCATCACTTGGGTCTGAAAGGATCCGGCTCTACCGGTAATTCCCTGAATCAAAACTCTGGTCTTCTTATTAATCAGAATTGCCATTAGACACCTCCCGGGATTTGGCAATAATTTCCTGAATAGCCTGATTCAAATCCGCAAAAGTTTTGATTCCCGCCTTCTCCAGTAGGGAAATTCCCACATCTGCCTTAGTACCACACATCCGAACAACCATGGGAACAGATTCGGTGGTTTTTTTTATATAATTGACAATACCTTCGGCCATTTCATCCATACGGGTCAGTCCGCCTATCAAACTAACTACCAAGGCTTTCACCTGAGGATTGGCCAGAATCGCGGCCATGGCTTTTTCCATGTACTCAGCGTTGGCTTGCCCACCCATTTCACAAAAATTTGCCGCTCTGCCACCTGCATCGATGACCATATCGAGAGTCAACATGCCAGTACCAGCCCCATCGGCGATAATCCCGATATCTCCATCCAACGGGATATATTGGATATTCGCAGCTTCTGCCATTTGGGCTGCCTCGGATTTTTCCCGCTTATCTATTTTTTGCTGTTCTTCCATTATATGTTGAAAAAGCCCTCTTTGTCGGTAGGCTGCTTTGTCATCCAGTATTACTTTCGCGTCCAATGCAACCAAGCCCTTAGAAGTAATTGCCAGCGGATTGATTTCCAATAGGGTGGCGTCGACTTCCCGAGCCAATGTAATCAGCTGTTTCACCAAATCAAAAAATGGAGCCGGTTTCTCAAGATCAAGAGATTTGGCAAGATATCGCAATTGAAAATCCTGGATTCCTGTATGGAGGCCGAAGTATTGTTTAAAAAATTTCTCAGGACTCTTTTTGGCAACAGCCTCGATATCCATTCCACCTGCCTGACTGGCCATCACAAGAGGTCGGTTAATCTTTTTATCGATGAGTACTGCCAGATAAAGTTCTTGCTGAATTCCCACCGGCTCCTCCGCCAGGAGCGCACACACTGGATAGCCACCGACTGTTGTGCGAAATAGCTCCTCAGCGACAACCACCGCCTCACTAACGTCACTTACGGTCCGAATTGCACCAGCCTTGCCACGTTTACCGACTGGGACCTGTGCTTTAAGAAATAGAGGATATTCCAATCCATCAAGATCCTGTAAGGATGTGATCATACTACCTGAGGGTATGACTATCCCCCGATTCGCCATAAGCTGTTTTCCCTGGTACTCCAGTAATCGCATGCCTATTTATACCTCAAACCGCACACCCCGGTCCTTGGCCAAATTCATGCCTCTGCTTGTGGCCTTTAAATTGATATCCAGGAACCGAGCAGGAACATTATCGCGCACAATATCAAACAAATCCGCTTCATTCGAAAGATTCATTCCCTGGTTAAGATAGCCCAGCATAACCATATTAGCTGCCAATTTGACCCCCAGTTCACCGGCGATCTGTGTAGCAGGGACCTGATGAGTACGGATATCCTCACGTCCGATTGCCTGGATAAATTCAGGATCATACACTAGCGTACCTGCCGGTTTGAGGCGCGACAGATATTTATCCAGAGCGGTTTGGGACATGGATACCAGGATGTCCATATTGTCAGCCAGAGGAGATTCGATAATCTCATCGGAGATGATCACTTCAGCCTGGCATTCACCTCCCCTAGCTTCCGATCCGTAAGATTGGGTTTGTACAGCATTAAGACCAGCCTTGGTTACCGCTATGTTACCAAAGGCTACTGATAGCAAGATGATACCCTGACCACCGAATCCGCAAAACTGAATATTGATCTGGCCCTTAACCATCAAGCACCTCCCTGTGAAGTTATAACGGAACTGCCTGTAAAGACAGGCTCAGTTATTTGTAAAAAATCCCCGAGGACAAAGCGCTTTGCTTTCTCTTCGGTAGATAGTTCAGCTGCCTTTTTGACAGTTACCGAAGATTCTTTGATCCAATCCAGCGTCTTCACGGGATCACCCGTGGAAAGAGCTTTTCGCCCGAAATTGGTCGGACATTGACAAATGATTTCCACTAAGGAGAAGCCCACATGCTGAAGAGCGTTTTTTATAGCCTTGATTGCACGAAGGGGTTTGGCAGGGCTCCAGCGGCTCACAAAAGTGGCACCCGCAGTAATCGCCAGCTGGCAGATATCAAAGGGTTTTTCAGCGTTGCCGTATGGAGTGGTCGTTGTCTTCATGTGCTGAGGCGTGGTTGGTGCAGCCTGACCGCCTGTCATTCCAAAGTTCAGGTTGTTCACGACAATCATGGTGACGTCCAAATTGCGTCTTGCCGACTGGATCAGATGATTGCCGCCGATTGCGACAGCATCCCCATCTCCGGCGAAAATAACAACTTTCAGGTCGGGATTATGGAGTTTTATACCCGTGGCCCAGGGTAAGGTCCGGCCATGCACACCATGAAGGACATCTGCATCCAGATAAACCGGAATTCGGGCTGCACATCCCACCCCACCAATGGCAACCAGTTTGTCAAAATCTAGCTGAACCTGGTCTGCGGCGCGTACAAAATAGTTCAGTACCTGAGCGGCACCGCAGCCAGGGCAGAAAAAGTGGGGTAAACAATCTTTTCGCAAATATCTACGCAGTGGATTTTGTTTCAATTGGACGCCTCCTCAATAGCCTTGTATATTTCATTTGTCGTGTGGACCAAGCCACGGTTTTTGGTAACTCTTCCTGTTCGTACATACCCACAGCACACCCGCTCTACTTCTCGAGCGAACTTACCAACATTCATTTCCACGGTCAGCACAATTTCGGCCTGCTCGGCGGCCTGACGTATTTCTCGTTCAGCCACGGGCCACACCGTGACCAGTTTTAGTACACCGGCTTTGATCCCATTTTCTCTGGCCAAGCGAGCAGCGCTGAGGCAGGGTCGGGTCTCGCTGCCATAGGCTACCAGTATAATTTTGGCATCATCCAGGTAGTAGCGTTCGGTTTGAACAATGTCATTATAATTGGTCAAGACCTTGCCTGTAATGCGATCATATAGATTTTCAAATACATCCGGATCCCACGCAATACCGCCGTATTCGTCATGGGGATTAAGGGAATGGATGATCCGGTAGCCATCCCCCAAGTCTGGTAGCGGTGGAACACCATTTCTATCCGCTCGGAAGGGCACAAACTTTTCAGGAGGGATTTCCGGTTTCCGACGATTGACGATCTGAATCTCTTCCGGCTCCGGAATAACCAGTTTTTCCCACATCAGTGCGATGGTCGTTTCAGACAAGATCACAACAGGTGTACGATACTTTTCAGATAGGTTAAAAGCTCTTATCGTGTAATCAAAACTTTCTTGCACCGAAGCAGGTGCCAAAACGATCAGCTCATGATCGCCGCTGGCACCCCAACGCATTTGCATCACATCGGATTGCGTGGCGAAATTTTCCCCCCTACATCGTTGTACATCGACAATAACCAGTGGGATCTCGGAGGCCACGGCATAACCGATACCTTCCTGCATATAGTTGTAGCCAGCACTGGCGGTGGCTGTCATGGCCTTGGCACCAGCCAAGGCCGCTCCGGTCAAGGCGAACACGGAACAAAGCTCGTCTTCACCCTGCAAAAAGCTTCCCCCTACTTGGGGCATGCGTTCAGCCATCCGCTCGGAAATTTCATTGGCAGGAGTAATGGGATATCCTGCAAAAAAATCGCAACCAGCAGCCAGCGCTCCCTCGACAATCGCAAAATTACCGAGCATAAAATGTGTTCCTGTCATGATTCTCTTGTTTTTGTTTTTCATTACGTGTTCCTATCTGTTTATCATTTTTCTTGTTTCGAGTTTTCCATCTTTTTGGAGGAACTCATTGTCGATGATTTGAATGCGAATAAAAATATAATAGTAGCTTATCATCTTGTATGTCAAGATATCTTTTGGAAATATCGTCGATTTAATAAATAGTACTTCTCAATAAATTATGGTAGTAAACATGTATAATATATTGTTTTTATAGTTAATACATTATCTAAACAAAAATTATTTTTTATATTGACATGAAGTATCTTGTATGACACGATACAAGAGAAGGAGAATAGAGGATGAAGTTTTCAAGGGAGCCGAAATTCAACAAAGGACCGAGCTTGTCCGAACAAGTGGCAGAATTCATTACATCCGAAATCAATAAAGGTTCCTTTCAAAAGGGAGATCACCTGCCTTCGGAGTCGGAGCTTTCCTACCGGTTCAATGTGAGTCGCACGGTTATAAGGGAGGCGCTGTCCCGGTTGAAAAACGATGGCACTTTGGAAACGAGCCAAGGCAGACGCACCAAGGTGACAAGGAACAACGCCAAAGCCCACTTTCGATTCAAGGGGCTGAAGCGAAAACCTCTCGAAACCCTGACCCTCATGTTTGAATTCCATACTATCTTGGAAGCAGACGCCGCTGCCATAGCTGCCGAACGTCGCGACAAAGAGGACCTGACCAAACTCTATCGATGCTTGGAGTTGCTTAACATTGCCCTGCAGGAGGGCCATGAGGGCACCAACGCAAACGTCGAGTTTCACCAATCATTTATCAATGCCTGCCGAAATCCGTTTATTAAGGATTTCATTTCCTACTTAAGCGATAAGTTCTATGAGATAATCCAGACAGACCATAGCCAGCCCAGCAACCTGCCATTGACACCGGACTCATACCGGGAACACATGGCAATCTATAACGCCATCTCAGACGGAGATCCAAAAAAGGCAAGGACTGCTGTCCTTCGACACCGCATGAATGCGGCCAAGCGACGCGGCCTCCCTGTGGTCGATTCAGAATGGCCATTTTCTGAATCAATCGAATATTCGGCAAAGGGGACGTTCGAAAAGCGCCGGGGCTTGAAAACACACGGTTCACAGATATAGCGGATAAATCATTATGACTTTATTGAATGGAGGTGCTGAGAAGACGGTGCAGTAGGTACCACATCACATTAGGAGCGCTAAAATGCGCAAACTCAGGGGTACCGGGAAAGTGGTATGACGGAAAGGGGGTGAGGAAATAGAAAGGTAGATTTAAAGATGCTCTTGTTCCACTTAACAGGTTTTAATTATCATTAATTAAATTGGAGGAACTAAAAATGAAAAAGATTAAAGCGATGTTTGCAGTAGTTTTCGTGGTTGGCATACTTTTTTACCTTGGAGCCTCCCCGGCGATAGGGGGCGGGGATAAGTATCTGCGAATTGCATTTGATGCGGCGGATATTACGGATCTTCATCCGCACTTTGCCCATACTACCCAGGACAGAGCAGTAGTGCACCTATTGTTCACAGGCCTTGTCCGTTACAAGACTGGTGATATTGGTAAATTTGAGCCGGACCTTGCCAAGAGCTGGGACGTTTCCGAGAACGGACTGACATGGACCTTCCATCTCCGCCGAGGCGTGATGGTCCATCCATGGAAGGGCAATCCCGGGTATGAGTTGACATCAGAGGATGTGGTCTACTCCTTTCAATCAGCAGCAGACTCAGCTAAGTCGGCATGGGCTGCCGAATACACCGGAATGACCTTCAAGGCGGTGGGACCTTACACGGTGCAGATTACTTTAAAGAAACCGGTGTCGGAACTATTATTCTTTCCCAAAGTTGCTGATTATGCCGGCGGACTTATCATACCGAAGAAACCTGCCGAGGATCTGGGAGAAGAATTCAGGACAAACCCTGTGGGAACGGGGCCCTTCATCTTCAAAAAATATTTCCCAAAGGAGAAGGTCGTCATTGTACGAAACAAGAAATTCTACCGAGGTGTCCCAAAGTTGGCAGGAGTGGAGGTTTTCTACATGTCTGACCTGAGCAGCCGAAAGTTCGGTTTACAGAGCAAGGAGCTCGACGTGATTGAAGGTCCTCCTTTGCAGCCCTGGGTGGAGGAAATGAAAAGGCTCCCAGGGGTTAAAGTGAATATATTTGGCCCTGGAGAGGCGGGAGTGCTCCATTTAAATTTGACCAAGAAGCCGTTTGACGATATTAGAGTGCGACGTGCCGTAGGTTATTGCCTCTCTCGTGATGAGGTGGTGACCACAATCGGCAAAGCTATCGCTGAACCGGTATTCTCTGAGATTCCGAACCCTCAACCAGGATGGATAACGCGCGAACAAGCCAAACTACGTGGCCGACAAGATGGGAAAGACTATCTTTATGAATTCGACCGCAAGAAAGCTAGAAAGCTTTTAGCTGAAGCCGGTTTTCCTAAGGGTTTCACGACGGAAATGTACTTGACGGAGCGTGGAGAGTATCAGGTGCCAATGCAGAACATCGTGGCTCAGCTCAGAGAGTGCGGGATCAATGTTAAACTTAAGGTTGTTGATCATTCTACCTATCATCACAACATCCGGGCGGATATGAATCCAATCGTACTCTATAACTGCTGGAGGCCAACCGCCGATGTGAAGCTTACGTATTTTAGCCATTCAGATTCAATCGTTGTGACAGGCAAGAAACCTAATACCAACTTCTCACATATCGGGGCGGAAGACGCTGACGGAGACGGAAAGATTGACAGCATAGATTACCTTATCGAGGCGGCACGTAATTTGCTGGACGCTCAGGGACAAAAGGCTCTCTGGCAGGAAGCACAGTTTAAGCTTCTCGACTGGTCCGTCTCTTACCCGCTTTTTATCAAGAGGTTCACCTTTGCCAGACAAAGCTATGTGGACTGGGGGTATGACTTGAAGTCGACTCTGATCCTCTCTCCCCAGATCAACGAGCTCACTAAGATAACCAAATAAAACCACCCCATCCCCGACCCATTCCACTTGAAGGGTAATGGCTTCGTTGTGAGCATAGCCGAACGCAAGGCAGAGGGGTGGGAACTTAAAAGGGAGGTGCGGGCTTATAGAAAAACCTGTGCCTCCTGTTTCCACTGAACAAGAAGGAATAGTCGATGATTGCATACACAATTAGGAGACTCCTGATCGTAGTGCCGACCCTTCTCATAGTCTTGACGATTACCTTTGTACTTATACGGGTTGCGCCGGGAGATCCGGCTGAGGTAAGGCTCGGCGACTACGCTTCCAAAGAGGCGGTAGAGGCTCTACGCAAGGATATGGGCATCGATAAGTCGATGTGGGCTCAATATCTTGATACCTTGAAAGGGTTGCTCCGGGGAAATTTTGGCAGATCTATGGTTAATGGGAGGCCAATTTCTGCGGACTTAAAGCGCAGTATTCCATACACTCTGGAGCTCACTCTTGTGGGGATTATCTTTGGCATTATATTCGGGATACCCACAGGGGTATACACCGCGTTAAAGCGCAACACACTCGCCGATTACATAGGGAGAACTTTATCGCTTGCCGGGTTGTCTTTTCCAACCTTCTACTTGGGAATACTGTTGATGCTTGCATTTTCAATAAAGATACCCCTCTTTCCGGTCGTAGGCGGTGGAGATATCCATAATTTTGCAGATAATCTCCACCACCTTGTTCTCCCGGGGCTTACTTTAGGATTAATTATGACCGCTTATGTTGCACGAATGACCCGCTCGTCAGTGTTAAACGCTCTCAACGAGGACTACGTGAGGACAGCCAGGGCAAAAGGGCTGACAGAGCGGAAAGTGATTTACAAACATTTGTTGAGAAACGCGCTGCTTACAATTACCGCCCTTATTGGTATCTATTCGATTGTGCTTATCGGTGGTTCTGTCATGGTGGAGATCGTCTTCTCCCGGCCCGGTTTAGGGAAGATGATGATTGGGGCGTTGAAACAGCGCGATTACACGACTTTGCAAGCTGTGATGATAACGTTCGCCAGCTTTGTAGTTCTTATAAATCTTATAACCGACTTAACATACGGGCTGATAGATCCAAGAGTGCGATATAAATAAATTCTTAATAATTTTAATGCTCTCGTAAAAAGTTAATTTTGAAACAGTTGCAATGAAACAACAAAGCGCGCGCGGAAAGATACTGAGGACATTTCTGAGTAATAGAACATCCCTAATTGGTGCATGCATCTCGGTAGCAATACTCTTCGTAGTCATCCTATCTCCCTGGATTTCTCCGTATGACCCCATAAGGCAGAACGTTTATTATCGCCTTACCCCCCCGGAACGAAGTCATCTTCTCGGTACAGACGAGTATGGAAGGGATGTTCTTTCGCGGGTCCTTACTGGAACACGGATCTCGTTTTTGATTGGAATGATCTCGGTAATCTTGGGAATGGTCATCGGTACAGGAATGGGTATGCTTGCGGGCTATGCCGGGGGCAAGGTGGAAACAGCGATCATGCGTATTCTGGATATATTGATGTCCTTTCCTGACGAGGTGTTTGGAGTTATGGTTATGATAGTCCTGGGCTCTGGAATGCAAAACGTGATCATTGTGATCACGATCTTGATGATTCCCAGGTTTGCCCGGTTAGGGCATGCTCCCACTCTGGCGCTAAAAGAGATGGACTATATCTCAGCAGCTAGGTCAGTTGGGGCGAGCGACTTTCGTATCATCATGCGCCACATCCTACCCAACATTTTTGGCGAGGTCCTTGTAATGGGCACCCTCTGGCTTGGAACGGCTATTAGGCTTGAGGCCAGCCTGAGCTTTTTGGGTGTAGGAGTGCCGCCGCCGACACCGACTTTGGGTAGCATGGTACGGGCCGGTGTGGACTTCTTGGCAATCGCCCCCTGGATGTCTGTATTTGCCGGGCTTGCGATCCTGATCTCGGTCTTCGCTTTCAACTTGTTGGGCGACGGTTTGAGAGACATCAGTGATCCAAAGCTATATGCGCTCTGAGGAAAGCAAACATCTATCCTTAATTAATCGTTACTAATTTTCTTATGGTTGAGGGAGCGGGGAAAATGACTAAGAGGCACACGGAATGTTTGCCGAAAGGAAAAATTATGACGAAACCGAGAGCCTTGCTCCTTGAGGCCAAAGACGACGAACGCTTTGACTTTTTTAGACAATTAAACGAAGTGGCTGAGCTGTCCTTTGAGAACAAAAGAGGGAGATACACAGAAGACGATCTGTCTGAAATGATCGGGCCATATGATGCGGTAATGATTACCTCCCAGCATGCAATAACCTCACGCGTGATAGAGGCTGCCCCAAAACTAAGAATCATTGTAAAGCGTGGTGCAAAGCCCGAAAACGTCGATTATGAGGCCGCCACAAGAAAAGGAATCGTAGTGGCCTGGACTCCTGGAGTGAATTATGTGGCGGTGGCGGAGCATGCAGCCATGCTGATGCTGTGTCTCGCGAAAAAGACAATCCCACAAATGGAGAAGCTGAGAAGTGGCGTCTGGAGAGAGTCGGATGCCGGTTTGCAAGAATTGTATAGAAAGACGGTCGGCATCGTTGGGTTAGGCGGAATTGGCAGAGTGTTGTGCCGAATGCTTGGTGGTTTCGGGGTCAAATTCCTTGTCTATGATCCGTACATTTCACCGACGCAGGCGAAAGATGTCAATGCCAATTTGGTAGGCCTTGAAGACTTGTTAAAGCAATCGGATTATGTCACTCTTCACGCCGCCCTAACAGAGGAGACGCGGCATCTAATCGGGGGGAAAGAGCTTTCAATCATGAAAAAAACTGCGTATCTTATTAATACGGCCCGAGGAGGTTTGATCGATGAATCATCTCTTGTAAAGGCATTAAGAGAGGGAGAAATCGCCGGGGCCGGGCTGGACGTCTTTGAACCGGAACCTCCCGAACATGAAAACCCGCTTCTGCATTTACCAAATGTCGTAGTCACACCGCATATGGCCGGCTGGTCAGATGAGGCTGTTTACCGGGAACAAAAAGAAGCTGCGTTGGAAATAAAGCTTGTTTTGCAAGGTGAGAGTCCGCGTTATCCGATAAACCCTGAAGCATTGAAAAAGAGTAGGCAATCGTGAATTATGCAGGGTACAAATGTGGTGTCTGTGATCAGGAATTTTTACCGGAGGAGATCCTATATCGATGTGAATTATGTAATGGTCCTCTTTTGGTTACATATGACTATGCAAGCTTGACAAAGAAGGTCACCGCGGAAAGCCTCGCAGCAAGGCGACCAGGGGTTTGGAAATATCGGGAGCTTCTGCCGGTAAGCCCTTCCACTAAGCCTGTAAGTTTAGGAGAAGGGGCTACGCCGATGCATAAGGCAAAAACTCTTGCAAGTTCTATCGGCCTTTCCAGCCTTTTTCTCAAGGATGAAACGAGGAATCCGACGGGATCATTCAAAGACCGGGGCGCTACCGTAGGGATGACCGTGGCTGTTGAACGTGGAGTGGATGCTATAGGGACTGTCTCGCATGGAAACATGGGCACCTCCGTGGCAGCGTATGCGGCCAAGGCAGGCTTAGCGTGTTATATCCTCGCGCCCGAAAACATCATTAGTTCAAGATTATTATATCTAAGTGTTTACGGTTCAAAGGTCATACAGGTAGTAGGCAGATATGATTCGATGTATGACGAATCTTTAAAGGTAGGTAAAAAACACGGTGTGCTATTTATAAATTGCGACAACCCGTTTAGAACGGAAGGACACAAGACGATGGCCTTCGAAATTGTCGAAGATCTGGGCTGGGATGTCCCTGAATGGATTGTGGCACCTGCGAGTAGCGGAGGTATGGTCTCAGCTTTATACAAAGGCTTCATTGAGTTCAAAAAACTTGGAATTGTTTCAGATATCCCAAGAATAGCGGTCGCACAGCCTGAAAACGCACAACCAATAGTAAGCGCCTTTGAAAAGGGCGCGGAAACAATTGAGCGGGTAAATCAAGAGTTTACTTCTATTGTTCGCTCTTTGGGGAATCCTTATCCGCCGAGTGGGAATCGTATTTTGAGGCTTTTGCGAAAATTTGATGGAACGGCGATCTCGGTGCCTGACGAAGAGGTTACGGCTGCTCAACGGGATCTCGCAAGTATGGAGGGGGTCTTTGCCGAACCTGCCGGTGCGATTGCATTGGCAGCACTTCGGAAGCTTATAAGCTTCAGGAAGATAAACAAGGACGAAAAGGTTGTGCTGATTGTTTCCGGATTCGGTTTTAGGGATCCAGGTGATGGCGATAAGCTCATCGACAAGCCGGTAACTGTTGATATTGCGGATTTAGAAAGGGTATTTTCGGTTATAGTGCCG
>SDBU01007859.1_pt1 | contig 12221 bp, 11 predicted proteins | sample 2277071 | NCBI WGS metagenome assembly SDBU01 (sample SAMN10397929, study PRJNA504765) | marine sediment metagenome | isolation source: marine sediment core GS08_GC12, 126 cmbsf | place: Arctic Ocean: Gakkel Ridge, Loki's castle | collected 2008
ATCAAGTTCTTTTAAGATATCATTAATTCTCAGAATGAAGCCTTCAGGAGTCAAAATCCAACTAACAGGCATGTTTACATCATAAAATCCAAAAAATTTTCTGAACGAAGTCTGAAATTTTTTCCAATTACCATCTTGTTCTATGGAAAGGCTTGTAATTAGAATTTGAAAAAACACTCGTATTGAGAGATATTCATGATTAGCGTGGTATACATCATTTTTAGGCTTCTTTTCACACATATTTAAATATTCCAATATTTTTGCAGCAAGCTTTATAATAGATATATAAAAATTTATATAGTCATCAACTATCTCGAAGCTAAGTAATATTGAATAACCTGCACTTCCTAATCTATCCATAACAAAAGAAACCCAAAAACGATTCCAAAAACGATTTATATTAGTGTTATTCCTATATCTTAGGACTTCAGATTCAAACCTATCTGGATTGAAAGGAAAGAACTTGAGCAATCTAATTAATTTATCGGTAGCTCTTCTTTTATTTGTTTCACTTATTTTTTCCTTCATAGTCCTATTCTCAGTAAAGATTTTATTTTTTAAAAATGCATTTAAGTATAAAAACTCGATTAATATTTCAATAGGAAGAAAATATAATAAAATTTTTACAATTATAATTGTAAAGAGGGAATAAAGCGATTCCTCAGTAGAATCAGTAAAATTTAAAGATTAAAATTAAATTTATAGCATTTTATTCAGCTATTCAATTAAATCCTCGTTTACTTCAAAAAGTCTAAACTTTTCTTCCTGTATTTTTAATTGTTTCATTATATCTTTATGAATTTTATCCATCCATATTTTATTCTTTTCTCTTCTTTCTTTTTCTTCTTTTACTTCCTCTAAAATATTTCTGAGTTTATATGGAGTCTGGTTGAAATAAAATAACAAATATCTAATTAATTTTGATTGTTTTATTTTATTCTTTTCACTAAAATTTTTTAATATTCTATTAGTTTCTTCGTCCAGACTTAATGTTACTCTCTTAAATTTTTGCATATTTTTACCTCTGTTATTATTATTTAATTTTTTATGCATTAATATTAATACATTTTACATAATCTATTAAGTTTATCGTTTGAAATTATATAAATATATAATTTTATATTAGATTTTTGAAAATCAGTTAAATATTTTTAAGTTTTTAAATTTTAGAAAGCTTTTATAATTGTTTAACTAATAAAATAAATATAAAATTTAATGTACAAATTTAATTACTAAGGAGTTTAAATTCCTCATCTTCGAAATATTCGAGCACTTTCAATGTAGCTTAGGTTTTTTTAAATCAAGGAAAAGAATATACTGCAAAATTAAAAATCTAAAATAATTTTAATTTTTTACTCTTTTATAGGGAAATCTTTATATTTTGTCGGAGCATTTACCCTACTACCAAAAGATTTTGGAAAAAAGGCAAACAATTATGTCGTTAAATAACTATTTATATGAGAATGAAACCATATTACATCAATGGTTTTTTACTTTTTATGGAAATCTGGATGAGTTCGTCATTTAGGTAGATAAATCCATTTATATCCTTATTATCAGAAGCCATGATTGTCCATATCTGGTTTTTAAAACCCATTCTTACATTATAAACGGAATTATACACTTTATCATGAGACTCATCTAAAAATCTCATATAATTATTATCAAAACCACTTGGATGAGCCCCAGATGGATGCGAATGAAAAATACTTATTACACGCAGATTATATTTTAAAATCGCTTCTTCAAAGATCTCAAATAGTTTTACGGTATTATCCATCAAAAAAGACACAGGAGATTTTTCACTCGACTCAATGCATTCAAATTTCTGACCATAATAATGATACTGAAAACCTTCCTCAAAATCCAATGGAATTTCCTTAGGTTGAGGTCCAAGGATTAAACCAAATGCTTCATTAGGGTTAGAATTGTCTACACATCTTGAGATTGTTTCAAGAATCTTCGTTTTAAAAATACATAATTAATTGGTTTTGGAGCTTCAGGAGTGGGCACCACCGGGGAGGGAGATAATTTTTATTTGAGAGAATAGAAAAAAAGATATATTTTCAGAAAATTTATAAGAAATAAGACAAAAAAATGTAATTCAACAAGTAAATATTTAATCATGAAAGAGTCTCTTTAAATGATTTTATAATATTAACTTTATTTCTTAAATTAAATAAAAAGAATAGGTTGAGTAAAAATGATAAAAGATTCAGCAATAAGAATGGAATTCATAAATATTCAGACTAGATATAAAGAACAAGTAGAAAATATTATAAATTTTAGTGAAGAAATTTGGAATCTAACTCAAAATTTAAGAAAAGAAGCATATAAGAAATCTCATCAAGATTTATCTTCTGATTCAGAAGAAATAGTGGAAAATTTCAGAACATTGCAGGAGTCCATTACTAAAATAAATGATCAAATATGGCAATATATGAATATGATTGCTGTGAATCTAATAATTTTATTTGAAGCTTTCAATAAAGATTTCCTTTTAGAAATGTATCAGTTAAAACCAGAATTACTAGCAAATAACGATAAAAAATATACTTCCAAACAACTTTTAAAATTTAAAACAAATAGGGATATTATTCATTTCCTTGCAAGAAACAAAATAGATTTAATTGGGCGAAGAGACCTTAAATGGCTAAAGAATAGAATAAGAGATATTACTCAGATAGATATTTCTGAAAATTTTTCTGAATATAAAGATCTTGAAAAATTTTATGATCTTAGGAATGAAATCGTACATAATCAAAGTATTTTACCTGAAAAATTTGATGAAAATATACAACCTGTTGATGCAGACAGAAGGAAAATAAGTCTTGAATATAATACTTTAAAAAAATATAGTAATGTTGTTAAAAATTATTTTAATTATATCCTAAAAATTATTGTGTACCCTGATAAAAAAGAAAGTGAGACTAAGTAATTAGATATATTGTAATCGGTTGTTAAGATTACTATTTTGCCAGTTCAAGTCTGATCCTTTTTATGGTGATATCGGTAATTATTATTTTAACAATTTTTAGATTAATCTTCAAATAAGATTGTGTATAAGAATTTTTCACGACTTTCATTAAAAGATATTTTTTCCATTCCATCCTCATCTATATCTGGATCTTCTCTATCAATTGGAACAATTACTGGAGGAATGTATGTTTGTTGGAAAAATCTTATCTTTTTTTCTCTGAATTTTAATAACCAGACATTTAAATTGAATTCAATCTTTTCTTCTAAACTTAATATTATTGTTTTAGCTTTTAACATATTTTAACAGCTTATTATTTTTATTAAAATAAAATATTAAATTATATATTTAAAAGACTTTCAAATTCAAAGATATCTTGTAAAATTACGTATTTTTTAATCTTGGTCAGGAAAAAACCAAATAATTGAAATTTGTTAAATTTTTGAATTATATTAATTAAAACTTTAGTAGATTAATATGAAAACTATTACACTTACAAAACGAAGCACACTCATCAAGTGTTCTGGAACAATAAGAATTTATAATACGATCGCAGAATAGATAAAAATTACTGAAGTTCTTGCAGAGAGCTCTTAGTATGGCACAGCGACAAGAATCTAATAATGAGATTATTGAAGGTTATAAGCAGGAATTAAGACTTATGCAAAGATTGCAAGGAAAAGCCTTTTTAATTGACAGAGTTACCGATGAAGTTGTCCGCGATATCTTACGTTCCGCTGAAAAAATGGCTTTTGACTACATACGTGGTAATCCCCCGCCTGATGTATCTGTGATACTTGTTGAATATTCGAAAGCTTTGGAAACAATGCTTCATAGAAAAGTTTCAGTTTTCTTTGCCCCACTCATAGAGAAATTTAAAAGTCTCAAATTTTCTGTTGACTGTAGGAAGAAATTTGGCGTCCTAATGAAAAATCGATCAATTTCACCAGGAACATGGGCTCGGATAGTTGAAGATTTTTCTAAAGAACCAAAAGACTCCGATGTAAGGGAATTCCGGAATGTATTAACTAAACACTTCACTAAGGAGACTCTAGAAGTGATTAAAAACGCCTGCAAATTTATGGCACCGGAACGAAATCCAGTATCTCACATGGAAATGAGAGATATGAATTATGTTTTACACCGACGAAAAGAAATGATAGGGTTAATCAACCGAGTAATAGAAAAATTATATGAATGAATATATTAATAAATATCTTTTTAATCATCGATAAGCTTTTTATTGTAAATCTAAATTTATTAGACTACTTTTATTTAATATAACTAGGGAAAAATTCTAGATTTTTTGTTTTTTTTGTAGTTAAAATTGTGGAGTCACAATGATTTTTTCCGAATGTGATTATTCTAAATGAAAAAAACTTAAAAATTGGGACTCCACAATTACATTATAATTTGTGCCCTTATAAAGATTTATGATATATCCAACTGATATGGGACTTAACTGTTCTAATTTCTGAGTTAGGTCATTATACTCTTTCATTAAAATTTACCTGCTTTTTTAGGAGAAGCAAAGAAAAAAAATAACCTACTTTTTACCTTTTTGAAGGAATTTTTATTCAAAACTAGGAAGTGTTTGGACAAAAATCAAAAACTCTTATTAAAAAAACTTATTTAGGATATTCAAAGACCTTCTTAGTATTTTTCTTGATCCACTTAAGTTGATCTTTCGTTAAGTCTATTTCTTTTCCCCCTTGAGGATCTCCATTACGAGAATACAAGAGTACAAATGCTTTCGCTTGGTGTTGCTCCACAATAGCATAAAAAGGGTTTTGTATTTGGCTAACACTTAATATTTTTAATATACTTCCTTTAGATAATATTGGAGTGGGTTTTAAACTTAGAAGAGTGACACTCTGAGGTCTTTTAACCTTAAACTCTTTAACTACTATTTTTCGTAACCTCTTTTCTACTTTTTTCTGATTAATAAGAATAGTCCACAGACCTCCCCCTTTTATTAAATCTAGCTAAACTTAAATTTTTTCTCATAAACCACCCTTGAATTATTAATACTTAATAATCCAGATTATACTATTATTTTTAACTTTTACTTTAGATACTACTTTTTGTGTTCAAAATCCAATTCCACAGGACAAGATCAGAGAGCGTCTAGCTCCCATACAATAAACCTAATTTCCATGTTAGTTGGATATATCATAAATCTTTATATTTTTGTTTTTTTTAACAATTCTTAAAGGTAATAATAAGTATCAAGAATAGCTCGTAGTAAATAAATAATGGATATAGATCAAATTTTCGCTAACCTGGAATTTTTAGCGAAGAGTGAGGATTCTGAGAAGATAAACATGATTTTTCATAACCTTGTAACGTCATTAAGCAGTTTCTTAAATTTTACCCCTGTTCACAAAAATATAAGAATCTATCTTAACAATGAAAAAATCGGAACAAGTGATAGTCCATTTGATATCGGAGTTATAAGAGAGACTCAAGAAGAAATTATTCATATAGAGGTTATTCAGGAATATGTTAAATTCTTACCTTTTATACTTTTAAGGGAAGCTTATTATACTTTCCTCCCTAAAAGAACCAAATCTGTTGATGTGGCTATAAATTCCATAGTTGAAAAAAATCTAGAGAGTTTAACCCAAATAGATAACTGGAGGCTCATGATTCGTACCTTTTTTATCGATAATGCTAAGATTTTGGCCGTATTCGAGAGAGATTTCGCCGATAATGAAGTTACCATATTTTTCTTATTTAATTATATTAGAAATAATATTTCTATTATTGAAAGGAATATAGACGAATTTATTGACCGGATTCTAATAGACACATTGATTAATTTTTCAGAATCTTTGAGGAATGACGAATTATTAGAAACTATAAGAGTAGTTGTAGAAATTTTCTATACTGTCAAAAATTATCGCGCTTTAGTGGATTATAAAAGATATTTCAAGGAATTTAAAGAAAAAAAAAGAATTAGATCGCAATTAAGTTTACGCCAATTTAGCACAAATATGAAATTGGTTAGGAAGTCTCTTATCAGCCCAACCTATCAAGTTAACTGGAACGCTATCGGCGCAATAGTCGTATTTGGGTACTTACAATTTCATCCAAAGATTAGCGTTGCTCAAATAAACGAGTTCATTAAAGATTTACCATTTTTTCTCTCACCTAGAAGATCTTCATCTGGATTTGGTTATGAAATTTCTGGACATTTTCTTATTCCAATGAAATATATTAAAGATTTAATAAATTTTTTTCAAAAAATGAAATCCCAAGGTGTGCTTATAAGTGTCTATTTACTACAGTCCACTAGCTACTCTTTAACTTCAAATCTAAATTTTTTTATTAGAACAAATTCACAGAATCCTTTAATAAATCATTCCAGTAAAAACTATAATAAAGATTACGAACTTGAATTCAAAATGCATACCCCTCCTTCCAAATTATATGATGGGAGTAGATATTAAAGTCCAGAAAAAAAAAATCAGTAAGAAATTTTAGCATTTTTTAACTTCGTAGGAATTCATGATTAATATTATTATAAACGATTTGGTAAAAAAGAATTTTTACCAGAACCATAGCAAAATCCCCAGCGAACTTTAATTTTTCTCCAAAAAAGCTGTTAAATTGTCACCCAATCCAAACCCTTTACTATCTCCAAAACTCAATAAAATCTCATTAAATATTTCTTGTAGTAATCTTTGCTTACCTTCTTTACTACTTAGCTCTTTAATAGTACAAATACGTTCAAAAGGAATAAAACTACTGTGTAAGAAATTATATTTAGGTCTATCGTGTATAAATCTTGGATGAGGAGAATATTTCCAATTCGGAATATTTAATACACTAAAGATTATTTTTACTACTCCAAGATACTTAAGTTTATTGAAAAATTTTGAGAGTAAGTACAAGAAACCTAGCACATAAGCTGACATAATATGGACCGGTAACGTTTCGTTGTGGGCATCTTTTTTTAACCCATAACGCCAATTATAGAGAACCAATCCTTCCCTCTGGATTAATATACTACCAATCAGATTTGAAGAGGATATAAACTGAAGACCTTCCCTAGTAACACGTAAATGATCAAAAATTCGGGTAGGAAAGGAATCAATAGGAGGTCCATTTATTGCCTCTATTTCCAAATAATTTTTTAATTCTGAAATTTGCGGAGTTTTAAATAATTCTCTTGTGCTATGAAGGGGATAAACTATAATTTTTATATCTAAATCACTTTTTACCTTTTGAGATCTTATATTTTGATCAAAATCTTTTTCAAGTTTTGCTATCTTATTAAATACTGCTTTTTCATCTACTAAACCTTTAAATTCCTCTAAATATGCAATTTTTGGTTTTTCTTTTGAATATTGAGCCTTTAAATAATTTGTAGGTTCCACTTTTTTATCTTCTTCAATGATTCCTACCTCTTTTAATATTATTTTGGTTAATCGCACATATTCAATAGCAAATTCTGGTCTAATTCCTAATGTTATTGATTCTGACGTATGTTGAAATAAATTCCTTTGACCATGCAGTTTTTTAATTTCTTTATCATAATGGGGGACATCAGGATAAGTGGAGCTTAAAATTTTTTTGTACAATTTCGGGAAATTATAAGTTTTTTCCTTACCGGACTTTGAAATTGTTTGATATATTAAGCTCTTTTCTTGAGCAATAAAAATACAGATCTTAGAAATCAAATTATCCACTAAATAATGGCTCATTTCACTCAAGATCAGAACATTCGATTTAGAAAATTCTAGAGCTAATTTATATAAATTAATGAAAAATTCATATTCTGCTTTTCTATTCATGATAATTTTAACTCTTCTAATGTCAAAATTGATGGACTTTAAAATTTCACTTTAATAATTATTATATAATTTTTAATATAAATTTTTTAACGCAATCTTTAATTTCGATTGATTGCCTTTAGGACTGAAAACTTTTGAAAATAAGATTTAGGATCTTAATTAGAATTAGTAAATAAAAAAGGAACAATAGCCTTGGTTGTTTATGATAGGAAAAAACCTGAAGGTTTACATAATGGTCATAAGGATTGAAGAATAATCATTACTATAATTCGACCTTAACATTTTGAATTCCTAACTTAACAATTCCGCTTTTATCTAATTTTGCAGAGCGTCTAAAGAACTATTTTAAATTATTATTGATATTAGAGACTTTATTGAGGTTCGCAATGAAGAGAAACATATTCTAAAGTAAAAAGTCCAAAGTATTGGGAAAGAGTAAAATCGATATGTTATTTCTATTGTTAACGAGGAATAACTATTTTTTATGGGTAAAAATTGAATTAATAATTCATAAAATAAGGATTAAACTGAAATTGTTCATAATAAATGAAATTTAATAATTTTAATCCAGGTTTTTTAAAGAATATTAAACTTTCTTTAAGATTTTAAATTATCACTACTAAAATTCTAAGTTTTAAGATTAGAAATTTTATCTCAAATTCGACAGAAATTAATTAATTTGATTTATTAAGACATTTTTATATTTCCATTTTTTATTATACCTATATAAGAATTAATTTTGACAACAATTATAATTCCTTTTGGAATCTCAAAACTTCAACCAAATAATTGAATATTGAATAAATAAGAAAAACAAATCAAACTTTAAAAAAATGAATGAAAAAATTATAATAAATAACAATCTCGAAATTTTTTATAATAATCTGATCAGTATATATAAAAGATTCTTATTTGAAGAATATACCAATATTAAAATAAAAATCGTAAGTGTTAAAAGATATATTAGCTGGAATCTTGACTATATTTTATTTGAACTTACATCTGAAAATAAAAATCTTAAGCAAATTAATTATTCCGAAAATTTCCAAATCCTTCTCTACGAAAATACAATAGATATGGATGATTTTTTCAAGTATTTCTTAAAAGAGGAGAAAAACTGGTTTTTTGTGGATAACAATTTAAAAATGGTATTTAACAATTCTATTTCTTTTGATACTTCGGATGACACTTTAATAAAAAAAATAGAATCAAATTGTCTTCGTCAGAGAATCGAATGTTCAAAACCAATACATCTAGAATATATGAATTTCTTTAGAGTTAAAGGGACAGCTTTTTCTAATAGAGAATATGATGAAGAAGATTTTACTGATGATAATAACAACCTAATAAAAGCTCATGAGGCTGTGAGAGATTTTCTCGGTTTTAGATTAAATAGCTTGGGAAATCCAGCAATATATATCTCTTATCCTATTGAATCGTTTCAATTATCTAAAAGAATAGATTTCCAAGAATCAGTGTTCAATTTGTCATTATTATGTAGGTTTAATGAATATTATAGAGATAAAATAATGCCTGTATATATAAAGGAGGGACAACGAAAAGTTTTCTCTCAGGAGGAAGAAATCTTGCAAATTCCCTATGATTATTCTGGTCAGATTGATATTTCAATATATACACGCCCCCAGTTTGGGATAAGTTCTTCTAAAGAGACTTTATTTAAAGAAATTTTAAATTTTCCAGAAATAATGATTGATGAATTAAAAAATAAATTGAAATTAGTTGAAAATGATGAAAATTACAAGAAATGTTATGAAATTTCTAAAAATATTATTCAATCAATTGGTTATAATGAAGAACTAAAAACAAAATTTGAGAATTTAAAGCCTGAATCCTTTTTATTTGGTATGAATGGAACTGAACATAGTCCTAAAACTTGGATTTTACCTCTTGACTATGAGAAACTTCAAAACAAAAAGGATGAATTAATAAAGTTTTTAGAAAATATAAAAAAACCTAAAGATCATTTGCTACAAAATAGAGATATAATTATGAATACATATACACCCGAACAGGAACAGGAATTATCAAGATTATCAAGACGCTTAAACAAAGAAAAAGAGAAGATTGTCAAATGGTTAGATTACTTTCAATTAGATGAATATAATTATGCACTGAAATTATTAGATAAATTAAAAGTTGTGAATGATGAAGAATTAAAAGAGATATGTAAAAAACTATATAAAAAGATATTAGAAAAGTTTAATCTGCAAGATTTAATTTTTATAAGTATTGGTGGAGAAGCTGAGAGTAATCACTATATATCGTATCATTTTAAATTATATAATGATATATCTGAGGAACAATTCATTAATAAATGGGAACCTAAATTTAAAGAATTAAATGGCAAAATTATAATATATTTAGATGATATATCGAGTACAGGCAAACAATTATGTAATAATTGGACTAATTTATCTAAAAGATTAAAAAATGAATTTATTTCTTCAAATACATTCATTTTCGCACCATTATTTCTAACAGAAAAAGCAAAGCAAAAAATTGAAGAAGAAACTAAATTTCAGGTCATTTTCCTTGATGAAAATCTATTGATGGAAAAAAATAATGTTCTATCCGAAGAAGCCAAGATTTTTAAGGGGAAGGAACTTAGAAAAGCAACAGAAATATTTACCAAGTATGGGAGGAAATTATATCCAAAAGGACCTCTTGGTTATGGCAATTCTGCATTATTAATCGTTTTTCCTTATAATACTCCAAATAATACACTTCCGGTAATTTGGGGAGAATCTTTTGATATTAATTTCAAATGGGCCCCTCTTTTTCCTAGATATGAGAGTAAAAATCGTACATAGGTCTCCGCTCTGCTGAAGTGTCATAATTCTTTAGAAGAACAAATTGATAAGTTAGAATATCTATGTTTAAAATGTAAAAGCATAACAAGGCAACACCGTTAATTAACGAATCTTAGGATATGGTTTAAAAAAAACATATGCACCTCATATTAAATCTCCTCCTATAGTGTGTTCCAATTGATAAATGAAAAATTAACTATTTTTTTTGTTTGTTTTGAGGTGGCTTATGTCGTTTTATTCGATTTTCTTCAGTTTGGTCTCTCTTTTTAGCTAAAGGTTCTATATTATATGTGAATGATGTGAACTGTTTCTTTGGATCTTTTGCATGGGACTGGATTCTATTTTTTATATTTCCTTGCCCAGTATAAACAATCTCCCCTTTCTTATTAAAAAGGTTATAATTTCCGTCTTCTGTAGGGAGATTTGAAATATTTTCCTTTGTTTTTTTAGTTTTTTGAGGCATAGTAATATCTTTTTAAAGCTTCTTTTTAACTAATCAGAGGTAAAAAATTTTGTAATTTTCTGATTTATTTCCTATATTTATTAAGCTCATGTTCATTTAAAAGCATATAACTATTTAAATACTCAAATTTTTCAAAATTTGAGTTCATTAATAATGAAAAAAAAAGGGATAGTTTCACAGAATTTAAAGCAGATATGGGATTTATTAAATAAATTATCCAAGAAGTCTTTTAAAGTAAAAACAAATAAGAAATAAATGAAAGAAAAGAATTCGTTAAAAAGAATCTTGCTTTTTTATATGGATATAGAGATTCTGTACTATAAAACGTTCCGACAAGATATTAGAGTGAAAGGGTCCCTACATAAATTAAGTAAGGGGATCTGGGAGAATATTTTCAGTCAAGATTTCCCATATAATGAACTCACACCAAAACAAGAGTACAATGGATCAGAACCGCGGAACCAACTTAAGAAAAAACTAAGAGAATTAAAATCTAAAATAAATGAAAGATCATTTGATTTTACTGAGGTAGGAGATTTATAGGTTGCTTTATACCTTGAATCATTTTGGGCTTTCGAGAAATCTATTTTTTGGTATTTCAATTATAAACATAATTTAACAAGATTTCATCATCTCTCTGGAACACAATCCAGGTATTATTCAAAGTTTTTCGCAATTGTAGCGATTTTGCGACTATTAGGATGCGGAATCATTCATACAAGCTTTGGAAAATTCAAAATTAAGACAGACTGGACAGACTTAAAAGTTCAAATAAAATATAGTACAAATATCACGAGTTCTCATAAAGCTAAATATCATTTCTTTATAGATCAATTAAAAGAACAAAATTTGCAACTCTATAAAGAATTAGATGATTTTGCAAATAATCAGAATTATCAAAAGGTGTTTCAATGGATAACCCGAGAAAGGGAAGAAAAGATTTATGATACTGCATCAAATTTAAGCGATCCGTTCATCTTCTTTTTTGGGGGCCATCAACAAAGATATGAACAGAGGAGAATGAACTGTTATCTTGATCTTTTTGAAGAAATAGAAGCTATTAATGAAGACCATGCAGAATTTCTTATTGGTGAATTCTCAGAGTGGGGATGGATGGAGAATTTAATAGGGATGTTTTGGAGATTTATTAT
>SDBU01007860.1_pt1 | contig 12221 bp, 9 predicted proteins | sample 2277071 | NCBI WGS metagenome assembly SDBU01 (sample SAMN10397929, study PRJNA504765) | marine sediment metagenome | isolation source: marine sediment core GS08_GC12, 126 cmbsf | place: Arctic Ocean: Gakkel Ridge, Loki's castle | collected 2008
GGGTAACTCTGTATAACGGCTCCAAATCGGTATTGATGTTCGAAATGCCAATCAGGAGAAAATTTCCGACCAATAACGCACCAGCAAGTCCACCTGCCATACGAACAGAAGGCAAAATCATGCTTAGAGCCAATGCCACGGAGCCAAACACCAGTAAATTCGCGAATAAAGGAATGTACGGTAGGAGAAACTCTACCGCGCTCAGATCCAATCCCGCGTTTTCCGCCGGGATCAACCATCCGCTCCACCCAGCCAACAAAACGATGATCATCGTGACGAGATACCCAAGCACACGACCCCAAAACAGGCTCGTCCTGCTAACAGGATGTGCCATTACGAGGTCTAGGATGCCTTTCTCCTCGTCACTTACCAGCAAACCCGCTCCCACTCCAATGGAGAAGATGCCGATAATGAGTGGCATATAGCTGAATAAATACGTGTCCAGGTAGCCGATCGGTGTCGCAAAATCCGTAATACTTGGGAAAAAGGCCAGTAGTTCTGGGGGATAGCTTTCCAGCAATTGTTGCATCTGATCACCCGTTTCTTTGATGTTTGCAAAGAAGCCTGACATCAAGAAACCATACAGGAAGAGCCCTATACCCCAACCCATAATCTGGCCCCGTTTTTTTCGTAGCGTGTGCTTGAATTCTGCGAACATGTCAGTTACTCTCCTTGTCGCCTGCTTTGTAATATCGCAAGAATACTTCTTCTAATGACGTTCTCTCTACTGCCAGGTCGCTCACTGGGAAGTTGGCTAACCCCTTAATAAGGCCATCCATATCACCTTCTACGCGAAAAGTCGCCAGATCATCAGCTTGTGTAATGAGTGTGACCCCTTCAATCTGGGACAGCGGGCTTACGTCGACCGACTCCTTCAAGCGAACCCTGACCATCCTCATTTCCATCGTTCCCAGTTTTAAAGGCTCAGCTTCCTCAATGATGACCCCCTCTCTGATGATCGCCACTCGATCCGCAAGCACCTCAACTTCGTGTATGATGTGGGATGAGAAAAAAACTGTTGTACCTGCTGCTTTCGCTTCCCTCAGTAATTTGTAAACCTCTTGCTGCATCAATGGATCTAAACCACTGGTTGGCTCATCCATCAACAATAATTCTGGGCGTGACATCAGCGCCTGCACCACACCGACTTTCTGTTTATTGCCCTTGGACAAGTTTTTAATCGATAATTTCAGATCGAGTTCGAGTCGACGAGCCAGCTCTTTAACATATCCCCAGTCAAGGCTGTTGCTCCGTAGATCAGCGTAATATCGAAGTTGTTTTTCTACCTTTAGGTTCGATTCCATGCTGAGCTCGCCCGGCAGGTAACCTGTCCGCTCGCGAACCGAAACTGGGTCTGCCTGAGGATCAATGCCGAGCATCCTGATCGATCCACCTTGTGGTCGGATGAGATCCAGCATGCAGCGAATAGTAGTCGTTTTCCCAGCGCCGTTCGGACCTAGGAACCCAAATATTTCCCCTTTCTTAACCTCCAAGTCAACACCCAGCAGGGCCTTCACGTTTCCGTAATTCTTGATGAGCCCCTTGGTTTGGATTGCATATTCTTCTGTCATGTTATGCTCCTTAATATCTCTTCAGCGCAACTGTACCCGACTCTTGAATTCAGCATCATGAATCTTGTCTGGCAATCTCACCTTTTTACGCGACATGAGTTTTGAGATTGTCTTGACCTGTGACACGGTTTCAGTCATTACCCTTTGCACAACTGAAAGGAAACATGTATGAATAAACATGTTCCTTAATATCTGATTCTTGGAACCATTAACGATTTAGTTAGAAAGGTACTTTTCAGCACAAGTTAGGAAATGGATCGGGGACTATCCAACTAAGCTGCACAATTCGAAGATCAACTAAAATATTATCCTAATTTTAACAACAATTCCTAGCAAACTTTGCGACAATAACCACCTAATTTCCTGACATACTGACAAACTTTATGCGGAGCACGATCAAATCATGCAACTTGACGATCGTTACCCATAAAGCCTCCCTCTACTCTGTTCAAGAATTCGATACTATTGTGCCAACCTGGTACTAGGATGTTGTTGATATCCCAGAATGGACAGAAATTATTTCCGCCATGATTGAAAGGGCAATCTCTTCAGGTGAAGATCCGCCAAGATCTAAGCCAATTGGTCCATGAAGCCTATCAAGCTGCCCCTCCTTCAAGCCTTCGGCGGCCAATCGCTCCCTGCGCTGATCCTGGGTTTTACGGCTTCCCAGCGCACCGATATAAAACGCTTTACTTCTAAGCGCCAGGCGCAACGCAGGATCATCAAGTTTTGGATCATGGCTCAAAACAGCTATTGCGGTGTGAGCATCAAGCCCAATCTGCTCTAATCCTTGGTCGGGCCAAGTATTAACCAATCCATCTACTTCTGGAAATCTTGCAGAAGTACTGAATAGGCCTCGTGGATCCACGACATATACCTCATAACCTAGCACTTTCGCATACGCAGCCAAGGCAATTGAGATGTGTGCCCCGCCGACGATGATTAGTTTTAAGGGCGGTGGGTAAACTTTGTAGAAAAAATCAATTTTGTTATCAAGAATTTGAAACGTTTCTATACCAGAAGTTTGGGAAGGGAGAAATTCATTGACTTTCTCACGGAGAGCTTGGAGAAGATGATCAGCTGGAGTGTCAGTTGGGTCTTCATCTTCGTTAACTACCAGTAGCTGTCCAATAAGCTCATCAGGACCATCAAGCACCATGGCAAAAACAAATGGCAACTTCGAGTCCAAGCCCGATTTGATGCTTTTCAAAGCAGCTTGGTCCGATGGCGCATCGGACAGCAGTGGGCGAATAAAAACGTCAATTTCTCCACCACATGCCAGACCCACTTCCCACGCCGTCTCATCCTTTACACCAAAATGTAGTTTTTTTGGTTGTTGGTTCTCAATAGCTTTCAACGCTTCATCTAGCACGGCACCCTCAACACACCCTCCGCTGACCGAGCCATGAAGCTCACCGCTCTCCTTCACGACCATCCACGAGCCAATGGCTCTTGGGGAAGAACCCCACGTATTCACCACAACCACAATGGCGAACCTTTCCCCCTCCTTCATCCAGTTATCCACTACAGGAAAGACATCCCGCATCCAAACCACCTTTCGTAATGACTCAAAGTTGGGGTGCAATTTCATTGCACCCATAATCGACATATCGACTATGTTTTCGATCGACCGCACATCTATTACATCATAAATGAACTGAATAAATTCTACAGGTATCGAATTTTGAGATTTCGACGTTCAGAAAATGAGCCCGATCACAAGGTCATTCACGTTCGTCCCGGTTGGACCCAAAACAAGTGTGTCTCCGATTGCCCGGAAAAATGTGTGTGAATCGTTATCCTCAAGAAGCTCTCTTGCACATAGGCCCATGTTTCGTGAATGTGCCAGTGTCTCCCCGGTTACAATCGCACCCGCGGCCGAGGTCGGGCCATCAATTCCATCCGTAGCCAGAGTCATCAAAGCTATCCGATCAATTCCTGCCAATTCTAGGGCAGCTGATAGAGCTAATTCTTGATTACGCCCACCGATCCCAGATCCGTCAACTGCGACGGTTGTTTCTCCCCCAAAGATTACGCAAATAGGAGTTGATTGACCCGGTCGACTCTCGTAAATGCAAGTGAGCATGGCAGCAACGACCCTCCCCATTTCGGCGGCTTCACCTTGCATTGAAGTGCTTACGAGGTAGGTTTGAAAGCCAAGATCTTGCGCCTTGGCTTTTGCTGACTGAGCTGCGGTTTCAATATTGCCTATCAGAAAATTCCAAACCCGATTCTGATTTAACGGATCCGATGATCGTGAGCCATGGCTTTTCTTTCGTAATAACTCCATAACAGCTCTTGGCACCTTCAAACTTAATCCATGTTCTTCAAGGATAGCTAGTGCATCTGCGGCACTGGTTGGGTCTTCCACAGTGAGTCCGGAAGCAATGTCTGCAAGTGAATCGCCAACAACATCAGAAAGGATCAGGCCAACCGTCACCGCAGGATTCGCCAGCCTGACCAGTCCCCCACCTTTTAGCCTGGAAAGTTGGCGACGGATTATGTTAATGTCGTGGATTGTAGCACCGCTGCGGAGCAGCAAAATATTTATGGCTTGTAAGTCAGAGATGCTTATGCCCGTTTCAGGAAGGTCAAGCAATGCAGATCCGCCTCCTGAAATCAGCACAATTACAATGTCCTCGGATGTTGTAATCTCCATCAATTCAGCAATTCGTTGGCCGGCTTGGATCGATTTTTCTGTGGGAAGGGGATGGCCTCCGATTATATAATCTATCTTCTGGCTGTGTGCTCTGGGAGGATCAGGAACAGCAATGATACCCTTTGTGATCTTATGCTTAAGAATTTGTTCAACCGCCACACCCATGGCTGCGCTTGCCTTTCCAGCTCCGACGACATAAATCTTACCCTTGTGGGAAAGTGTGAATTCATTTCCCCTGATCGAAAGTCGATTTCCATCTAACGACAAAGATCCATGAATTGCAGCGCTTGGATCCACGGCGGAGAGCGCGGCATGAGAGATCTGTTCCAGATGTACTCGGTTGTCCTTCCAAGATGGGGATTTACACATATTCCTAGTCACTATGAGCAGTTATTCCGTTTGTTCAAGAGAAGGGATCGCTAGTGCAACTTATTCACCTACATACAATTCTTTGTAGATATTGAAAAATTCGTAAATTGAACGGATGTAGCGCTGGGGTTGGTCAATTCGGATGACTTCAAAGAACAAATCAGGGTCATCTGGTGCGAGTTCTTTCCATGGCGTAGCATTAGAATTTCCTGCGTTGTATGCCGCGAGCGCGGCGTAGAGGTCGCCATCATAACGGTCGCGCTGTTCAGCCAGGTAATCAATCCCGAAACGAACACTGACGTGTGGTCGATAAAGATCCTCATCTGTGTAGCCCGGGGGCCATCCAAGTTTCGTAGCAATTTCCTGACCCGTGGGGGGAATTACTTGCATCAACCCTCGAGCATCTGCGTATGAAGTGATGAATCCCTCAAATAGGCTCTCCTGTCGGACAACAGATAGGACAAACGCAACATCCATATCGTACGTCTTTGCGACCGGAAAAATGAGATCATCGTAAAATGTACCAAAACGAATGTAGTTGAAGTAATCAGGGGCTGAGAGAGTTCCAGCATCATCCATTCCAGCAAGATCGAGTATCTGACGAGAAGCGAATATCGCCGGTTGATAGAGCCCCAGATCCAAGAGCTTATGCAACAATCGATAAGTCCGCTCTGCGTTGTGGGATAAAGCTTTCCTGAGCGATTCAAACTCAAGTTTAGCTTCATGAAAGAGTCCAAGACGCCAAAATTCCTCACCTCGATGGAGACGTGAATCTGATGCTAAGATATCATCGAGTTCCGATAAATCACCCTCTGCACGTATTCCAAACCTTCTCCGCAACCATTCTTCCGCAAATCCCTGTTCACTAGCCCAATCAATCTCAAAATCCAGCTCGTAGATCTGCTCGAATGGCTCAGTTCCAGAAAGACGATCCAGAGATCGAACGGAGTAATATCCCGTTGGATCAACGTCTGCGGCTGAACGCCAGCTCTGCTCGGCAGATATCAAGTCGCCTTCAGCCTGATGGGTCTTTCCAACCCAGAATCTTGCCGCTGCGCGATCCCCTGGCGAGTTGCTCAACGCATCTCCCAATAAGAACGCGTCTCGGGCAGTGCTGTAGTTCTGAAGCCGGTATCGGATGATACCGCTCATAAACGCCCCACGAAATGCCAGACTGTGGTTGGGGTATTCATCCGCGATCCTCATCCATATTTCTTCGGCATTTTTCAGGAATCCCTGCCATTCAGACAGGTATGCTGCCCGGTCCAGCGCTTCCGCCGCTCTAGAATTATTCGGTGCAGAATCGACAAAACTCAACAATGTGACAATTGCACTCTCAAAATCAGACAATTCCCGCCATTCTGTCGTAGCCTTTTCCAACCAGGCATCCGTCCAATGAGGGTCCTCGGGATAAGAATCAATCACCCAGACAAAATTGGCTATAGCCCTCCATGGATCTTCAAGCTCTCGCCGAATCAGGCCTTGGTAATAGAAGGCTGAGCCAGAGGGAGTTGTGGCAATAACGCGGTTGAAGGCGTCAAGGGCAGGTTCATATTCTTCAGCATAATAATCAACCAACCCACGTTGAAAATCCTCTACCTGAACCCCAGCGTTGACCAAAGTGACCAAACCATAGTAAGTTTCAAGTTCGGCTGGGTAATTATTTACCGAATCCGAATATCGGGCGTAAGCTCCCTCAAAATCGCCCATCGCTTCTAGGGCACGGCCCATTAGTAAATTTAAAGCTGCGTTGGTCGCAGACCTATTGGTCTCTTGAAACAGTTGTTCAAATATCGCAAAGGCATTAGGGGAATCGCCTGCTTCAAGATAGCTGTTGCCCACTTTTAATTCGAGCCCGAAGGTTCCACCCAGATGGGCTGCCTCGAGAGCGCGTTGGTAATGAGGGATCGCGGACTGAGCCCTTCCTTGCCTTCTTTGTGCATCTCCGATCATCTCCTCAACATATGACGTAAGTATTCCAGGGCGGTATTCCAGATATCTCTTGAAATCTTCAATCGCCAGATCATCCTCACCTAAAGCTTGAAATGCAGTTGCCCGAAGAAAGTGCCCATCCGGAGCCAAGCCATAATCAGCATAATTCGATAGGAACGTATTTAATTCTTCAACTGCCTCCAAATATCGATTAGAGAATAAATAGACTTTGCTTAATCCCAATGAAGCTTCCGAAAGCTCATCCGGGTTCGATGAAATGCTCATGACCCTTTGGTACTCAGAAATCGAAATATCCCAATCACCATTAAAGAAAGCCCGGTTGGCAATTTCAAGTGATTCCAACGGGTGTTGGGTAGGGGTTGGTGAAGGAGTTGAAGTTGGAGGTGGAGTATGCGTTTCCGTCGCAGGTACAGCAGTTGGAGGCAGAGTTGATGGTTCGGCACTGCTTGTCCGGGAACAAGCTGAGAGAATGAAAAAGAGCAAGGGAAACAACCACCGATATTTCGGAGCCGTTTTCAGCATGGTTGACATCATAAAGCAGGGAAGGAGGTGTGTCAATTCAAGCCGTATTTTCTTTCTAAAGTTCTCAGCAGTATCTCAATCCTAAAAAGTTGATCATGCCCAATTCCTTAATCTTGCAAGTGGAGTGGGGGCATGTTAAACTCCATTTCGGCCCTAATTACTCGCTCTCTTCTGGGAGCGCCTTTTTAAGTAATGGCCAATAAGTCACTGTCTTTCAGTGTGGGGTACCCCCGCACCTACACCACGTATGAGGCGAGATCGCCAAACATTGCCAATCTAGTTGGGCTTAATAAATAGCTCTTACAACGAAAAATATTGTGCGTAATGGGGTGAGAAGATGCGAAGCGTGCGTTGGAATCCTGATGGTCCCGTTGTGGAAATGATCGATCAACGCTTACTCCCTGGGGAATTTAAGGTCATAAGCTTCTCCACTCACGAACAAGTTGCCGATGCTATCACTAAGATGGTAATCCGTGGAGCTCCGGCGATCGGTGCAGCAGCGGCGTATGGCCTGGCACTCGCGGCAATGAATTCCAGTGCAGACGAGGCTCCACATCTCATCGATGAACTATCTGCCGCTGCGAGTACACTGCGAGATGCGCGTCCCACTGCCAGCAATTTAAATTGGGCTCTTGAACGTTTACTCCGCAAAGCCAAATCGCAACCATACACCGAGCCTGATGAAATTCGCAACCTCATGCTCCAGGAGGCCCAACGGTTAGCCGATGAGGATGTTGAAATCAATAAGAAAATGGGGAAATTCGGCGCTACTCTTTTGCCACAATCCTCCAGGGTAATTCATCACTGCAACACGGGTTCTTTGGCCACTGTAGATTATGGCACTGCGCTGGGTGTGATTCGAAATGCTCATGAATCCGGGAAAACAATTCACGTCCTGGTTGATGAAACTCGCCCTCGACTGCAAGGCGCCAGACTCACGGCCTGGGAACTCGACCAGTATGGAATTCCTTTCGAGATCATCTCTGACAGCGCGGCAGGATCCTTCCTGGCGGCGGGAATCATCGACGCGGTGTTGGTGGGCGCGGATCGCGTCGCTGCTAATGGGGACGTTGCCAATAAAATTGGCACCTACATGTTGGCTCTGGCTGCAAAGGACAACGACGTTCCCTTTTATTCTGTAGTTCCCACATCAACCATCGACCTGGATGCAGCCAGCGGTGCTGAAATTCCAATTGAAGAGCGTGACCCATCCGAAGTTCTAGACCTGATGAAGGCTGGAAGACCCATAGCCCCGAGCGGCAGTCGCGCAAGGAATCCAGCTTTCGATATTACTCCATATCGGCTGATTACTGCGATCGTTACCGAAGTTGGGATTTTGCGACCCCCCTTTGAAAACTCGTTACGTGAAGCCGTCGAAAAGGCACAATCAAAATGAACCTCGTCCTCACTGGATCGATTGCGTTTGATTATCTGATGACTTTCCCTGGTCGATTCCAAGATCACATCTTACCTGATCAGTTGGATCGCTTAAGTCTCTCATTTCTAGTTGATCATATGGTCGTGCAGAGAGGTGGAATCGCAGCCAACATCGCCTACACATTAGGCCTCTTGGGTGAAAGGCCACGAGTTATGGCAACCGTAGGTGAAGACTTTGCTGAGTACCGCACGTGGTTGGAGGACCATGGTGTCGATACGACCACGATCAAAACAATCCCTGGATTATTCACGGCCTCGTTTTTTGTGAATACTGATGAGATCAACGCTCAAATCGCGAGCTTTTACACAGGCGCGATGGCAAAAGCATCCGAACTGCACTTTATTGATTTGGATCCAAAGCCTGATCTGACCGTTATTTCTCCCAACGACCCCCTCGCCATGATCCAATACGTGACTGAATGTCGAGAGCTTGAAATCCCCTACCTCTACGACCCAAGCCAGCAGATCGTGAGGCTCAATCCAGATGATATCCAAATCGGGATCGAGGGTTGTTTAGGCCTTCTGGCGAATGATTATGAGCTTGGTCTGATCATCGAAAAGACAGGGCTAGATGTGGAAAAAATGACTCAGTGGGCAAAATTTGTCGTCATAACGCGCGGTGAAAATGGCATAGATATTTACACAAATGGAGACCTGATTCAAATCAAGGCAATCGCCCCTCAAGTTATGGTTGACCCGACCGGTGTTGGTGATGCCTTTCGAGGTGGATTCCTCAAGGGATTTATGAACAAGCTCGATTTGGAAACTTGTGGAAGGATAGGCGCGTTAGCGGCGACGTACTGCATCGAGTCGAAAGGCACACAAGGACATACCTTCGATCTTCCAAAATTTACCCAACGGTTCAGAGAACACTATAAGGACCAAAGCGCCTTGAACACCTTATGACCCCTCTTACCATTTCAGAGCAGCACATTCTCCAATTACTTAAAGAGGACAGAAATTGGTCGGCGTACGCGCTGGCCGATATGGATCCTAACCACAAAGCACACTCATGGTGGTTTGCTGATAAAAAAGGCGTAGTTTTGGTTTATAAGGGCTTTTCTACACCAGTCCTTTTTTCACATGGGTTCCCTTCAAGCTTAGAGCGACTGTTCCAGGAGGTCCATCAAGAAGACTATGTATTCACTTTGCAGAAACCGAGCAGGGATATGCTCGACCATCGTATGAAGGTGTCACACGAGCTCGAAATGTGGCGGATGACAATACAAGAAGATGGTTTTACTCCAACCCCGGATGAGGGGGTCCAACGATTAACCATGGAGGATCTCAATCAGATTCAAGTACTCTTCGCTGATCATCCCGACCAACCCGATGCGTTCGCTCCTTCCCAGGTCGGGGAGGGTGTATATTTCGGCATCCGTGATGGAACCGACCTGGTGAGTTTGGCGGGAACCCATGTCCTTTCTAAGCATTTCAGTGTCGCTGGAGTTGGGAACGTCTTTACCAGGCCGGATCGACGAAATAGGGGTATGGGAACAAAAGTAGCATCGGCCGTCGTGAGTGAACTGCTATCTATGCATATCCAAACTATTGTGCTTAATGTTGCCACCAACAACCTGGCCGCGATTCAGAGTTATACTCATATCGGTTTCCAACCCTACTGCATATATCATGAAGGTTTTGCGACCTTGCTGGCCTAATTTCATTTCATTTTGGAGAAATCTATGACAAAGCAATTTGACGTAAAAGACCTTAGCTTGGCGGAGGGCGGTCGCCGCCGGATCGAATGGGCTGAGCAAGAAATGCCTGTTCTGACAGAAATCAGAGAGAGGTTCACGAAAGAACGACCCTTGAAAGGATTGAAAGCATCCGCCTGTTTGCACGTAACGTCTGAGACAGCAAGCCTTATGCGCACGCTGCAAGCTGGAGGAGCGGATGTGGTGATATGCGCATCAAACCCACTCTCAACTCAGGATGACGTTGCTGCATCATTAGTTACCCACTTCGAGATCCCAGTTTATGCAATCAAAGGTGAGGACAACGAAACCTACTACGAACACATCCACTCATCTCTCAATCATGGACCTCAAGTTACGCTGGATGATGGTGCGGACCTGCTCAGTACGCTGCATAAGGATCGACAAGAAATCCTCGAGGGTGTTTTTGGTGGAACCGAAGAGACTACGACGGGTGTAATTCGGCTTCGAGCAATGGCTGCAGATGGTGCACTTAAATACCCCGTCATTGCAGTAAATGACGCCATGACCAAGCACTTTTTCGATAACCGTTATGGCACAGGACAATCAACCCTCGACGGCATTGTTCGTGCGACCAACATCCTCCTGGCAGGGAAGACTTTTGTTGTCGCCGGCTATGGATGGTGTGGACGTGGCTTGGCGATGCGAGCGAGAGGGATGGGCGCAAATGTCATTGTGACAGAGATCGCCCCTCTGCCTGCCTTGGAAGCTGTCATGGATGGATTTCGCGTTATGCCAATGCAAGCGGCTGCATCCTTGGGTGACATCTTCTGCACATTAACTGGTGATATCAATGTTCTCGATCAACATCACTTCGAGGTGATGAAGGACGGAGCGATCGTAAGTAACTCAGGGCATTTCAACGTAGAAATTAACATTTCAGCATTGGAGCAGATGTCGGAGGAAAGACGGCAAATTCGCCAGTTTGTTGAGGAGTTCACCTTATCCGATGGGCGTAAGATTAATTTGCTCGCGGACGGACGACTGGTTAATTTAGCAGCAGCGGAAGGTCATCCTGCCAGCGTTATGGACATGTCCTTCGCCAACCAGGCACTATCTTTAGAGTATTTGCTGCAGAATGCGGAAAATCTTGAAAACAATGTTTATACCATCCCAGAAGATATTGATGTCGAAATTGCGCGCTTGAAGCTTGGGGCGATGGAAGTTGAAATCGATGCCCTGACTGAAGAGCAGAAGAAATATCTGACTTCATGGGAGGAGGGGACGTAGGAATTCATAGGCTCCCTCAACACAGTTCGTAGAGACGCCCGGGAGTTCCCTGTAATATTACCCTCCCGGAGGTGTGCTAGAAATACCATTCTTATCTTCGGTTCTTACAAGCACACCTCCGGGAGGGCAGAGAATTGGCCCCCGGGGATCTAAAAACAAAGTAAGGGCACAATAAATGCTGCCCCTACCTCGCGTGCTCAGAACCAAGTAGCACTGTCATGAAACCATCTCTAGGAGGATAGATGAGTCTTACTCTGCAATCAAGTCCACCTCCGCCTGACCCGCATCTTGTGGTTCCGCACTATCCTCCAGTATGATCGGCCCTTCGTTTGCACGAATTAGCATTTCAATGTTATCTGCAATTTCAACATTATCCTTGAGGTATTGCTTTGCGTTCTCTCGACCTTGCGCAATACGCCTCTCTTCATAGGAATAAAATGACCCACGCTTCTCAATAAGCTCCATCTCGACGCCAATATCCAATAGATCTCCAACCTTCGAGATCCCCTCGTTGTACATGATGTCAAACTCTGCCACTTTGAACGGCGCCGCCACCTTGTTCTTCACCACCCTCACGCGCGTCCGGTTGCCCACCACCTCTTGCCCCACCTTGATGCTCTGGATGCGCCTGATATCCAGCCTCACTGAGGCGTAGAATTTCAGCGCCCTTCCCCCCGAGGTCGTCTCCGGGTTCCCGAACATCACCCCGATCTTCATCCTCAGCTGATTGGTGAATATCATCACTGTGTTGGTCTGCTTGAT
>SDBU01007861.1_pt1 | contig 12220 bp, 15 predicted proteins | sample 2277071 | NCBI WGS metagenome assembly SDBU01 (sample SAMN10397929, study PRJNA504765) | marine sediment metagenome | isolation source: marine sediment core GS08_GC12, 126 cmbsf | place: Arctic Ocean: Gakkel Ridge, Loki's castle | collected 2008
TGTATACCTGGTGTGGAAATTAGATTTTTTTATTGCTGAAATAATCAAAAATCAAAAGGAATTTTCCCATAATGTTACTGCTGAAATCAAGGAAATCAAACAGACAATCAATGAATTACGGCTTGATTTTGCAAAAAATCAATGAGACCGTTGATATATAAAGTTTTTAGCGTTTTCTCTTAGACCTTCAAATTTGGCATATACGAGACGTATTTATCCGAACTTAATGAATCATACCAGCCACTTTAGAACAAGCGCTAAAAACACCCTTTTATTAGCTTCTATATTTCGTGGTTCCCTAAATTCCCCGCTTTACACCTTCTTTTCTCTAATATTCTCTCTTTCTCTCCTGTATTCTCTTATTTGTTTGCATGTCTGCCTTTGCGCTCACATAGACAGGCTTACAAAACCTATATTAAAATATTGAATTTTCAATTGGGTTTTTTAGCTTCATTGACATATAAAAAAATATAGTTATTATATAAAAAAGGGGGGGGTAACTATATGACATCAAATTTAGAAAGATATAAAAAGGATTTAGAGCAACTTATTATAGAGGGTGACTCATTATTTAATGCAATACAATTCGAGTGTTATCCTAAAGAGTTTAAAACTCAGGCTAAAAAACTATATGATGAAAAATCATATTTACAAATGGTTAATAACTTACCGTTATTTAGCGAAAAGTATCAAGATTGGTATTCTGAAAGTCTATCGATTATTAAGCTTTTATTGCCTAATCGAATGAACGATTTTGTTAAACTCTATGAAAAGCCAAAGGGAAGAAAAAAAGTTGAATATGGCACCTATGTAATTGAAGACTACTTGCAAGGATTAAAGGTTACTAGGGGTCAATATGAAAAAGTGGTTGGTCCTGAAGCGGCAGTAAAACAATTTCAACAACAGCTATACATTCTTAAGTCTGTTAAAAGAAGATTTGAAAGCTCTTTATTTGATATCAAACAACTTGTTCAAGCGGATCTTTTTGACTCCGAACTTGGTACAGCGAGAGAATTAAATAAAAAAGGGTTTACCCGTGGTGCTGGGGCAGTAGCGGGTGTGGTGCTAGAGAGTCATTTATCGCAAGCGTGTGATAATCATAAAATAAAAGTTATTAAGAAAAACCCCACTATTAATGATTTTAACCAGCTACTTAAAGATAAAGAAGTAATTGAGACGCCAACCTGGCGTTTTATTCAACACTTAGCAGATTTAAGGAATTTATGTGATCATAAAAAGAAAAGAGACCCCAAAACTGAAGACATAGATGAGTTAATCGAAGGGGTAGGGAAAATAACCAAAACACTTTTTTAAAACATTGCTAACATTATTATAATTTACTTATCTTAAAAGAATATTACTGCTTGTCTGGCGTCTTCTGTATAAAAGCACGCCATTAGCCAATTTTCTCTAAATGAAAATCCTTATTTTGAAAGTATTCTAGATTATGACTTAACGGTATTTCGCCGTCTTTTTTATCAAATGTTGACAAAACCATATGAAAAATTTAAACTAAAAATAGTATATCCAAAGTACTCTGGACATTGGCAAAAAAGTAAGAATATTCGATATTTTTCGGATATAAACAAATTAACCGATCATTGTAAGCATGTTAAGGACAAGAAAATAGATAAACAAAACCATTCAATGTGGAGGATTAAATGAGTGATTTGGTAATTCCAAGCAAAATTCCATGGGAAGAAATTAAAGGGAAGGATTTAGAAGAAATACTATATTGGCTCCTTGACGAAATGGGAGCAAAGGATTTGCAATGGAGGATTGGAGGATCAAGCGGCGGTGCAGCCGATCAAGGTCGAGATTTGGAAGCTTTCTTCTATATGCCAGGTCCCGATGGAGAAATGATTCGCCGGAAGTGGTGGATTGAAGCTAAAGGTCGCTCAAAAACTGTAGAGGCTCGAGTTGTAAAGGACGCAATTACAACAGCCGCAGGCGTTCATAACATTGATGTTATTCTGATAGCAACTAACACACAATTTTCTAATCCTACGAGAGATTGGATCGAACAACGGAGCATAGTAAATCCTCGACCCGCTGTGAGACTTTGGGATAGGAATGATCTTGAGAGGTTTGTTTGCCGACATCCCTCTGTTATAAGCCGTCTATATCCCGGTGCCCTGAGTTTGGAGGGAAGGCTAGAAGTAATCAGATCGCAATTCTGGAATCATGCATACTATTCTGGAACACCAAGCCTCTCTGAACTTTGGAAATGCAAAGCTAGATTAAAATGGAATAATATGTCCATGATTGCAGTGATTGCTGGAGAAGCAGCAAATGGAGATTTTGCGCGTAGGCCATGGCCTCTTATATTATCGAATGATGACCTAATCGAAGTTTTAGCTCTTGGTATTGTCAACACTTTACCCTTCATCTATAGAGCGCGTAAGTCGGGGATTACCACAGAATATTATCTAAAAGCAGTTTCGTACATAGTTCTAATGGTTTTGGATCGTTTAGGTGCGAAAATCGCTTCAAAAGTGATAGAAAACTGTTGGGATGCTTCTGGTCGTGCGAATTGTCCTACGGAGATTAGAAGACTTTCAATCAATCCTGTTCTGAGGAGACTACGAGATGAGCTATTTGATATTTGTACGAGTGATTGCATACGTGTTTTAACTAAACCTTGTGTCTTGGACAAGGAAGCAATCAAAGACTATTGGCTTCGTTTAAGATTATCGAAAAAACAAGATAAAAATGATAAAGGATCGAAAAAAATATTGATTATTGAGCTCTTTGGAAGATCCTGTAAAGCTGGTTTCAAGCTCAATAAAAAGCGGCATTGCCCGTTAGGAACATCGGAATTCGATAAATTGGATGACGAGAAAAACGAAATTAACATTGCTCGTGTTATGGATCTTTTTGAAAAGGTAGTTCGGTTTCGTAAGCTAGAAAAGAAAAGGGAATTGTGAAGTAATGATGAGTAAATTAGATTCAAATATTAATGATAATTTAAAGTATAAGGTTTATCTTGAGGAAAGGAAATCATTGGTAGACGCTGTGCGTGAAGGCGCTCGGTCATTTGATAAAACTATTTTGGTTCTTTCTTCTGGTGCTTTCGGGCTTTCATTAACTTTCATTAGGCAAATTTCCCCTAATATTAAATCAGGAACTGTTTTCTTGTTAATATGTGCCTGGGTTGGTTTTTGTCTAAGTCTGCTTTCTACGTTGATTTCATTTTTAACAAGCCAGTCTGCTTGTTTAAAACAAATAAAAATATTAGAAGTAGAATATTTTAACAGTCAAAGGGAGCATGACAAAAAAGCTAATATAGAAAATATTGAAAATAAATCATCTGATTGGACAGGACGGCTAAATAAACTTTCAATAATTGCTTTCATGCTTGGGGTAATCTTTCTGGCTATTTTTAGTATTTCTAATTTGTTACCATAAAGGAGGGAAATTATGCCGGATAATAAAAAGAAGAGAATAGACAAAGGTTTTGTATCGCAAAAGCCACTCCAAAAACCAATTAAGCCTGTAAAAGGTTTTGTACCGCCACACTTGCCGAAGAAGCCACCCACAGAATCCTCAAATAAAAAAAAGTAATATTATTTAGGCTTCGAATAGTAACGGACAAAAGAAATCTCGATAAGTTGGGATTTCTTTTGTCCGCAAAATTCTTATGACTTTATAATGAAATTTAATATATATGTATACTGCTCCCATTTAACAAATGGACTATTTTAAGTTAGAATAAGGGCAAGGGTATAACTTATTGATAAGCAAGGGCTTATATTTAACTAGATATTATTTAGAACTCTAACAGGAAGATTAATTAACTCCTTTAGTTTACAGGTGTTTCGTAATTCTTGTATGATTTGGTTCTAAATAGAAAGAGAAGTAAGAAAATAGTGAAGATTAACAACTTCAATAAAAAAAACTACTATATTGTTATGAATATTCTACTTTTTGTATGTATTATTACATATTTTTTATTTGCAATTTATAAAATCTACTTAATTCCGAATTTCTTGAATATCGATTTTAATAATCATAATTTAATAATAACATTATTTTCAAATATTTCTATTATTTTAGCTTCAATATTTGGAATAATAATAGCAATTTTTTTAGTATCCTTTCAAATCTTCAAGAGAAATAATGTTTCTTCTTTAGTAAATGAATTTTTAAGCGATAGTAATATCGTTTCCTTATTTATACTTTATTTATCTTCAATATTAATTTCTTATATTTCACTTACTTTCATAAAGCAAAATATATATCCACACAAAATTGTAAATTTATTCTACCTCTCTTTATTCCTTTTTATAATATGCATCGCACTTTTATATAGCCTTATAAAATCAATTCTTTTTTCTGAGTTCGCGAATATTAGAACAAAGGAAAGAATTGCACGTTTAAAGTATAGCGATGTATCAAATTATTTAGAGAAACATTCTATATTGTTAACAACATTACCAGAAGATTTTAAAAATATAGAGAAGAATCCTCATTTTGCTCTAGAAGAAATGTTGGTAAATACTATTAGGAGAAAAGATAATTATGCAATAATTGGCTTTTATGAACAATTAAATTCGAAAATAAAAGATTTAATAAATAAATCTGGAAATTCAGAAGAAAAAAAGAGTATTTTTAAATTTTTTAATGAACTATATGTCCATCCTTTGCAAGTAGCAATAAATGAACGCGAAAAATCAATTTCATTAACAATTCTTAATTCAGTAATTTCAATTTATTTTTTTTGTATCCATAAAGATTTGGAGAGAGAAGACATTGAAGAACTAGATAATATATTAGCAAATCTATTAATATTATTAGTTGAATCTAATAATTTATTACTTATAGAGTTTCCTTTATATCTTGCTTTTATTAAAATTAATATTCTCTCATTATTAAAAAAACAAAAGATATATATTGTAGATTATCCGGAAAAGAGACTTATAAGTTTATTAAGGTATATTATAAATAGAGCAATAATTATAAAAGCAGAAAGCATCGCAATAAAAGCGTTAAAAAATCTTTTCGACATTATTTACGAGACAATTGAATCCAGTGATATTCTTCCACGCAAGAAAATTGAAATAGTTTATCAAAATTGTTTTTACTATAAAAAATATTTCTTGGAAATGGTTGATAAAGGGTATTCCGTAGAAAAAACCTTAAGTGCCTCTTTAAATTTTAATAAATTAAATATTATTATTAGAAGAGATACTGATTTAGCAAAACAGATGATAATTCTGTATTGTACGATATTGTTAGAGCTGATAGATAGAGGCATATTGGATGAATTTTCAATAGAAAACTTAAGTAAGATTGGAATAAATATTATAGAGTCAAAAGATATTGTTAATTCTAACGAATATATTTTGTATATTTTTAATAAAATAAGTGAAATGCTGGATAAAATTGAGATAAGTTCAAGTATCATTCCAGAAAAGTATAATATTCTATCGAAACATGCAAGCAAAATGAGAAAAATGGTTGTAGATGATAAACAAAAATTTTCTAAAATCTATGATAAGATGTCAGATTTTTCTAATTTTGATTCATCAATTATAATACGTGAACCATTAAAAGACTGGCCTAAATTAGATTAATTTTAATATATTAACAGTTTTTCGGGGTAAAATAAATTTACCTTAATTAATATTTATATAATATATGGTTAGAATAAGAGTAGGGATATACTTATTGATAACTGAGGGCTAACAAGCACATAAATTGGATTTATAAGATTAACAGTAAGATTAACTAACTTTTTTAGTTTATAGATGTTTCGTAATTTTTGGATAATTAAATAAGAAATAAGACTTCTAATTGAAGAAAAAAGATTATATAAGGGGGGTGAAATAATTGGACTTTAAGTTTAAAACAAATATTAAATGGAATGATAAGGAACTTATTAAAAAAATTGAAGACAAATTTGGAAGAGTTTCTGTTAACAAGCTATTTACTCCTACTTTTATGAAAAGTTTTACTAAAAGCAATAGCTTTGAAGAATTTGTATTAAAAAGTGGCTTTACACTAAAAGAATTTGAACTTAAACCGAATAAAAATTTAGATGAATACATTCGTAAAAATGCAAATCAATTTAATTCCTGGCAAGATATGTATAAGAAGGCGTTTAATGAATATATAAAAACAATTAAAATATAGTTTTCAATATTAATATTTTATAATTTTTCAAATTCTCATTTTATTAGTCTATATTACTTTGTCTAATTCAAGATACACTTTTTCAGTCTCTTCACTCATACAAAAAGTTCGAAAATCGTTTTGTCTGGGGAGCCTGACACTTTCTAAGACCTTTGGTCTTTGCTGAAGGGCTTTTATTATTTTTATAGATTATTTTTTAGAGAAAGCAGGATTTTTAAAAGTTATGTAGAAATATTAGTATAGTTATCTTATGAGAAATTATAATCTTTTTGTTAGTACAAATAATAAAAATATTTATAGGTTTTTTAAAATATTTTCAAAGAAAAGAAGGATTTTTGAAATAAATGTAGTAGTAGTATATAATAATATAAAACAATTATTTTATATTTTAAATAAAGGTAAATTGAAATAAATTGTCAAGAGAAAGTAGAAAAAGTTTAATTCAAGAAATTGAGAAAAAACGCAATTCAAAAGTGATTTCTTATATCACTAGTGACCGAATGGGTCTTGGTTCCCAAATAGCTGGTGATGTAGTTTCATTAATTCATGAACATATTTTAACATTAACAAATGAAGATCAATTAAAGCTAGATTTCTTTATATATAGCCGCGGTGGTCAAAGTGATGTACCCTGGTCTATTGTTTCAATGTTTAGAGAATATTCTAAAAAAGGATCATTTAGTGTTTTAATTCCATATAGAGCTCATAGTGCAGCAACTGTAATTGCGCTGGGAGCAGACGAAATTATAATGACAAAAAAGGCAGAATTAGGTCCAATTGATATAACTATGACTAGTGGTCCTTATAATCCAACGGAAAAAGATTCCAATCAGAGATTACCGATATCTGTTGAGGATGTTACAGGGTATTTTTCTTTATTAAAAAAAGCAGGCTGTAAAAGGTCTGATAAAAAAATGAAAGCATTTGAATTACTCGCAAATAAAGTACATCCATTGGCATTGGGTACAGTGAGTAGACTTTTAGAGGAAACCAAGTCAGTGGCACTAAGATTATTAGAAACTCGAGCAAATTCATTTAGTAAAAGGGAAAATGCTAAAATAGTTCAAAAAATCTCTTCAGAAGTATATTCTCATAGTCATTCTATTAGTAGAACAGAAGCTATAAAATATTTAGGTCTTAAGCAAGTTAAGAATGCTGAGGAAATTGATATCGCTAGTGATCTTTGGAATCTCTATAAAGAATATAAGGAACTATTTTCTCTTGAAAATCCTTTTAGACCAGAAGAATATCTTATTTCTAATGATTTAGAAGAATACGTTTGGAAGGATTTAAACATCGCTTGTGTGGAAAGCCTTGAAAGATTTGATATTAATAAACAGGATTTACGTGTAAGAAGATTAAGAAAAGTACCTCCACAAGTAAATTTAAATCTTAACAACCTTAATCTGCCTACGATTAATATTCCTAATTTACCACCAAATATTACCCAGGAAGAAATTAAAATATTAATTAAACAAATTGTTAGTAATATTACTCAGCAATCTCTAAACAATTCTGCCAAAGCTGTAATAGAACAACTTATAAAATCTTTACCACAAAAGGGATTTGAACATATTTCTTTTAATTCAGGATGGAAAAAGGAGGAATAATTATGAGAATAGAAAAAAAATGGAGTGCTAATCCTAAGCTTGATAAATTTAAGAAAGAACAAGAGCTAGTTAATATAGTTGGACAATGGGGTGTTGGTATTAAAGTACGAATTAATAACCCATATAGTTATTCTCGTGGCCCCATTGAAGAGAAAGCAACCACCAAGAAAACATGAAATATGTGGGAAATTAAGAATCTTCTAAATAAATATTTACCAAAGCCTTTGTATTGAAATGCAAGGGCTTTTATTTTAGCTATATACAAAAAATAAACCTTCATATTTCGCTTTTAAGGGTGCTCTTTTACCTCTTTACGTACAATCCATAAGCGACTCCTCAATATTTCTCCATATAAGCCGTTCTAGTGCGTCTTTATACATCACGTAAACCCTTTTTTTATAAGAGTTACAGGCTTTTATAACATTATTGTTACCTAAAATATCTTTAAAATATACAAAAATAATCTTTAAAAAGAAGGATTTTTTAAATTTATGTAGCATTAGAATATATAAAGATTTGGGAAATTTAGATTATGAAATATTATAAGAAAGATAAAAGAAATTATTAGAGAATTTTAAAATAGATAGCAAATACAATTATAAAGAGTTAGACACTATTTCAGCCCGTCTGCAAATAATAAAAAGGAGGTAATTTATTATGGCTCAGAATGATGATGTTAAAGTGTTAAAATTTGCTTTGATGATAGCTGCCATTGTCTCATTAGTCTATGGATTGTGTTATTTACTCATTCCTAGTACATTAGTAAAACTATCAGGTGGTAACCTTGTTGAAGCTAGTTGGTTAAGGTGGTCAGGAGGAGTTATTATTGCATGGGCGATTGGTACTCTAATGGTTTATAGTAAGCCGGAAAAACAGAATATCTTTGTGACCTACTTAGCCTTAGCCCATTTACTCTCTGGTTTAGGATTATTGTACAGTTGGATTATGCAAGAATATAGTGGAGCAACCTGGTTTATTGCGATACCTACTTGTCTTCTTTTAGTCTTATCCGCACTTCTTTATTGGGGTCGTAATAAGGCTAAAGGAATTCTGTAGTAAAAACAATGGGTAGTGCATTCTAGCATTCGGAAAGAAATTTATATATTTTTTTAATTTATTCTACTGCATTAGTTTATCGAAAAACTAAGCGATTAGTTAATTTATAAAGGCGGGCTGAAAGAGTATCTATTTTTTTATTTAAATTTTTAACAAATACTAATTACCTCTTCTAACTTCCGATACACCTTTTCAGTCTCATCACTCATACAAAAAGTTCGAAAATCGTTTTGTCTGGCCGACCAGAAGACAAGGGAAAGGAGTCTAAATAGTTGTCTTTCTATATCTACCTTACGGAATAAAGTAATAGGGGTAGTTTCTCAATGCCTACAAGTAAACTTCAGATCAAAATCGGCAGTATTTCCTGCTCTTTCTGTGCGGAGAGCATCCGCAAAGCATGCAGACGCACAAAGGGTGTTAAATCCATAAGTGTGAGTCTCTCCCATGAGGAAGCTCTCATTCAATACGATCCAGAGCAAATCGCACCTGAATAACTCAAAAAGATTCTCCGCAGCCTGTGATATACCATTCGGGATATCAATAAAGTTCGGACCTTCGAGGAACAGGAGGCTGAACTCCAGATAACTGCACGCCGTCTCATGGTGAGTTCTATCTTTGTTCTGACTGCCTTAGGGTTTATGGTCCTAATGTGGCTCGGGATATCGACAACCCTGGTTTCGATGGCCAATGCTCGGCCTTGTGGCCATCTCAGATCCTGTCAAAGAAGATGCAAAAGTAGCAATTTCAGGATTGAAAGAAGCCGGATTGGAACCCATAATCATTACTGGAGATAATGAACGAACAGCTCACGCTATAGCGAAAGAAGTAGGAGTCGAGACCGTTATATCACAGGTACTCCCTCAAGATAAAGCCAATAAGGTCAGAGAATTGCAGAAACAGGGCTTTAGAGTGGTGATTGATCGGAGATGGCATTAACGACGCTCCAGCCTTAATGCAAGCAGATATTGGCATCGCTATAGGAGCTGGTACTGATATTGCTATTGAATCCTCAGATGTTATTTTAATTGGAGATCGCTTAAGTGGGGTTGTGGATGCATATTATATTGGGCGGAACAGCTACAAAAAAACGAAGCAAAACCTTCTTCTCGCCTTCTTCTTCAATGGAATAGGCGTTCCAGCTGCAGTAACAGGACTTGTCCATCCAATTTGGGCAATGGTTGCCATGATGGCCAGTGTCACAACGGTATTGGTCAATTCTTTTGGAGGCAAACTGTTAAAAAAACCAAGAACGGGGATAGAAACAGAAGGAAAAGACAGTATCTCGAAAGTAGGAAAGACTACATTCACAGTAAAGGGCATGCATTGTAACAGATGTAGGATTACCTTAGAGACCGGTCTCAAAGCAAAAGCAGGAGTTATCAATGCTGTTGTGAATTTTGCAACAGAAAAAGCTACTGTTGAATACGATACAAACATCCTGTTACCCTCTGATATTCACAAGGTTGTGAAGAAAGCTGGATTTAAAATTGAACATCTTAGAGTTGAAAAAAATAATGAAAAGTGTATTCCTGATTTAATAATTGAAAAAACTAAGGAACATTATAGTAAGTGTAAGCTGTGGTATACTGAGTGAAAATTCATAAAGGAGTTTATGAAGGAAGGTAATATAGATGTTATAAATATGTTTATTCCAAATGTATCATGGCTTTTTATAGATTCAAATTGGAATGTTTATTCAAATTTAGAATGTGCTTTATTTGATCCTTGGTGGAAATCAGGAAATATTATAAGGAATTCCATTGAGGAAATAATAAAAAGATATGAAGCCAATAAATGTTATGGGTTAAGAGTTGCGTCAGAGATTACTGTAAAAGAGCTTGTTGAAAAATATGGTGATACTTATTGTCAAAAATTATATGAAAGTAAAGGCGATCTATTATCATATTATTTAAACCGATTTTGTAAAGGAAATTATAATAAAAAGTAATTAAAATTACACGGGATTTCGTTTAATACAGTGTTTCCGCAACGGGCTATGGTTAACGCTCTGCCTTCGGACATTTCCCTTGTCACGTCTTTTGTAATAAGAGTTGGGGTTAAGATGGGTAAAAGCCGTGCTAACCCTAACGGGATGGTAACTTCGGAAATGTATGGAATATTATACGTAATAGTTTTAGGGAGGCATTTAAATGATTGTGGAAAAATTATCTGACAATAAAAAGTTAGAAGAAGTAATTAACAAAATTCATAGTGAACCCTGGCCAGTTTTTTTAAGTGAAGATTCATGGGTAAAAAAATATTGGCAAAGGCTTTATCAAGTATATCCCGAATATCAGCTATTATTCAGAATTAATAGTGAATATATTGGTGTTGCCAATTCTGCTCCTATTTATTGGAATGGTAACATTGATGATTTGCCCGCTGGTTTTGATGAAGCGATAGAAACCATAATTGAAGAAGATAAAAAACCTAATACATTGTGTGGATTGGCAGTAGTAATATCAAAAGAACATCTTGGTAAAGGAATTAGTTCTAAGATTATAAATAACTTAAAAAAACTTGCTAAATCTTATGGTTATTCCAATCTTATCCTTCCTGTTAGGCCAACTTTAAAATCACAGTATCCGACAATTCTAATGAATAATTATATAAACTGGAAAAAAAACAATTTACCATTTGACCCCTGGTTAAGAGTTCATATAAAAATTGGCGGTGAAATTTTAAAAGTGGCAAATCCATCTATGATAGTTAAGGGAACTGTTTCTGATTGGCAAAGGTGGACAGGTATGTATTTTGGCGAAAGTAACAAATATATTGTTCAGGGTGCTTTAAATCCTGTAAATATTGATTTAAAAAGTAATTTAGGTGAATATATTGAGCCAAATGTATGGGTATTGCATAAATGTTAAAAACAACTACAATAACACGGTGTTTATGGCAAGTTTATATTTGCCCAAATCCGTTTACGGTTGACTTCACAAACATGCGGGATGTTAGGTAACATTTATAAAATGTTTGATCGATAACATTGGGTAGTGAATTAAGGATAATCTGGTGCGGGGCTACGTTGATATCATTTCATTGTAAGTGGTTTACAGAAAAATATATATTATCTATACAACAATAATTTGATATCACTTTATAGAATTGTATTATAAAGAAAGTAAGTTATAAACAATGGATTTAAGATTAGAAGTGCTAACCGAAGATTATGTAAGACAAATATGTTGTTGGAAATACGAAGGAATTTATTCTATTTACAAATTTTGATATAGACAATAAGTCATAATGCGGTTAGTGCATTAAAATTAACCAATGAATAAATGGTGATGAAATGAACTTAAAAAATCATAAAGTATTACGAGTATATAGAACCAAGGCTCAGGCAAAAGAGAGTTACGACAAAATTAGCCGATTTTATGATTATTTTGCCGGAGTCTTCGAGAAAAAGTATAGAA
>SDBU01007862.1_pt1 | contig 12219 bp, 15 predicted proteins | sample 2277071 | NCBI WGS metagenome assembly SDBU01 (sample SAMN10397929, study PRJNA504765) | marine sediment metagenome | isolation source: marine sediment core GS08_GC12, 126 cmbsf | place: Arctic Ocean: Gakkel Ridge, Loki's castle | collected 2008
TGCTTTAAATTAGCGACCATTGGTTAAACCCCTATAATACACCATGATTCACTTTGTTTTTTCCTCTGATTAGCTCTATCATGCGCAAATCCTGCTAAACAAATTAAGAACCTCTGGAGTTAATGGGACGTCAGGCTTAGCTGTGTAGTAGAAAAAGACATTTCTTCTTTGGCTAATATTAACCGAATCTGATACCAATAGAATGCCATTTAACCTACCGAGGCCCAAGCACCTGCCTGAGCAAACGGCTTCATTGACTATGTTGATTGCTGCGGGGATAATTAAATCATCAATGCAGTCTGAGCTACTCTCAATAACCAGGATATTAGGGGTATTCTCTTTATACTGACTTGTCTTACTCTCAGCCACATTAAAAACTTGCTCCCAGGCGGGCTTACCCTCCATTGGGACTGTGTCGCCGTAACGAACCAATATATCACCGGGCTCACTCATTTTAGTATTGTCAATCAAATCCTGTTCTTTCAGTCTGAAATGTTTGACTTCGGCATAGAGTTGCTCACCATTGAATTCGAGGGCTAAGTCAGGAGCCTCACGAAGAGTTACACCAAAACCGGCTTTTCGTAACATAAGCGCCGCTCTGCCCTCGAGAAGAAAATCCTCAAAGTTAGTACCTTCGGAATTATCTATCAATCTCTGTTTGTATTCTGGGACACCTTGTACTCCTAGTATCTCTAAGTCAACGCACATTTTTACGATGCAATCATTCAGTTTCAACAAACATGCCCTCTTGCCATTTCTAAATAATCACTGCAAACTTATCTCCAGACCTCGGATTACCTTCAAGTTGGGAAATGGATAATGCTCGACATTATTGGTTAGAAGTGGAGCGCCAAACTGCAAAGCTGTCGCCGCAATGATGGTATCAGCAATACCAATGGCCAGCCCCTTTGAGCGTAGACCCCCTAGCATCATACCTGCCCGCCGGGCAATCGGTATGTCAACAACAACGGAAATAAGGCCATCGAGGAAGGCGTTAGTCGCGCTTTCTTCACCTGTTTTCATTCCCTGATATATCTCAAGATGGGTAAGGGTGCTTATTGCCAGAAGCCCCTCACCAGCCCAGTTAGTAAGCAGCTTCCGGGCATATTCACGCCGTCTCAGGAAATCAATGGCGATATCCGTATCCACCAGGCAGGAGATACCTTTCACCCGGCTACTTTGCATTTACGCCTCTTACTCGGTTTTGTCGCCCTCCATCTGCTTCCCTGATAGCGCGAACATACGCGGTAGAGTCCTCAGAAATAGCCAGGTCAGGATGGTTATCATTCTTCCAGGCGCCAAACCCTTCCTCTAGAGCTACCTTCTGCTTACGGTAAGCAAGATAGTGCTCAAGAGCCTCGGCAAAAAGAGAGCTTATCTCCCCGTGGGACGCGATAGCCCGTATTTCACCGACCAGCTCCCTGGGCAGTGTAACCGACATTTTTTCTGTTTTTGCTTTTCCACCCATTTATTTCCTCCCCTCTGCAATACAAAATATTGCATACTAATAATACTACCGATCATCTTACATATCAATATTATATACTCGTTCAGGTAATTAAAGAACCAACAATCCACGTCTGCGATTTAGGCCAGTATGTTATAATCATCACCTGTTTCAGCTGTTAAAAAGCCTGCCAGGATAGCCGATAATGAAAATTGATGTAGTACTCACTCCTAAATTGCTTTCGGACTCTGTTTGCAAGGGTTCATTGTGTTCTGTCATCGACGTCTTAAGGGCGACCACCACCATCGTTGTGGCGCTGGCAAACGGGGCAACTGCTATATATCCCTGTCATGATGCTACGGAGGCAAGAAAACGCGCAGAATCGACGAGTGGCAACAATATCCTGCTTGGTGGTGAAGAAAAAGGATTGCGTATACCGGGATTCCACCTGGGAAACTCACCACTCGAATATCAGTCGTCCAATTTGATTTCTGGCAAGACAATTTTCTTCGCCACAACAAACGGGACCCCCACCATGCAGAAAACTCATTCATACAGCGGAGTCCCCGTGTATATCAGTTCCCTTGCCAACCTGCCTGCAGTATCGTCAGCGCTGGTTCAGGCTGCGATGGCTGATTCGCCAACAGGTATCCTGCTGGTATGCTCCGGCCGTTATGGCACTCCTTCGGCAGAGGACCTCTACTGCGCCGGACTTCTTGCGGGAAAAATAATAGATAAGCTACTGGATGCGGGCATCAGCTCCGAGCTGGGTGATGGCGCTCTCATCGCTACAGGGTTCGCTGGGGGTGACGGGGAAAGGGCGCTAAAGGTGCTTTCAGAAAGTGAACATGGACGTTACCTGCAAAGCATCGGCTTCAGTGCGGACCTTGAATTCGCCTCCCAAATAGGCAGATATGACGTCGTCCCCATATTTGATGGAGACCGCATTGCGTTGTAGTTGAATAATGGTTTCTGCCCGGTCTGTGTGAGACATGGTCCATCAAGACAGAACATCATAAAAGCCATAATAGCAAATGCCACATGACAAGCACTTCTTCCTGCATAATTACTCAGTTAAGTCCCGCAGCAGGTATTATGCACAAAGTGCTGTCCAGTAAAACAAGTTAGCTACTGTATAACGCTTTATTCTACTTTCCCGAAGCAACAATTACAATCTCAAAAAGCTTCGGCCAAAGTTTTCCGGTCACAAACAGGCGTTCACCGACCTCATCATAAGCAATGCCATTGAGAACATCAACCTTTTCAGCTTTATCCTCAGGACTGAGCAGTCCCTGCAAATCTATCCAGCCAACAACCTCCCCCGTATTGGGAGAAATCCTGGCAATACGCTCACTTTGCCAGATGTTAGCGTAGATTTCCCCGTTTATATACTCCAACTCATTGAGCCTGGATACAGGCCCATCAGCATCGGACACTTGAATCCGTCCTGTCTCAATAAATGTTTCAGGGTCCAATAAATACAAAATTGCCGTACCGTCGCTCATTATTAACTGCTCACCATCATGTGTGATGCCCCAACCCTCAGTCGGGTAATCAAAGTTACGCAACAATTCAAAACTTTCCTTGTCATAGACAAAGCCTTCTCTGGCCTGCCAGGTTAACTGTATTATTCTGTCTTCATAGATGGTGATACCTTCACCGAAATATTGCTCCGGCATCTCATACAGTTGAACTACGTTGCCTGTTTCAAATTCCACCTTGCGCAACGTTGAACGTTTATTGAGGCCTGTTCCTTCATACATGAAGCCGTTTTCAAAAAACAATCCCTGGGTGAAGGCATTCCGGTCATGTGGATATGTATTGATAACCTTGTACGTGTATACAGGAATAACCCCGCTGTCAGTAGAATTGACTGAACCAGTTGTGTCAATTACCTCAGGAATAGTAGAGCAAGTGGAGGCATGAGTAATAACAGGTTCGGGTGCAGTGGAACATGAGGAAGAAGGACCAGGATCTACTGAACCAGGTGAATCAATGGATTCAGGTACTGTTGAACACGAAGGGGAAAAAACCGCCAGTAGTGTGATAATAACCAGGGGGAACCGAGAGACAAGCTTTTTAAATCCAAAAGATGAAGGTATATTTATCTTCCAGGTTAAGTCGTCTTCTTTTACTTTCATAACGGCTTTACGAGTTTCCATCAGAGGGATTGGGCACGCTTAACCTGCACAATCCCCCTGGCCTCAGGCATTTACTCCCAGGTCTTATTCTATACTAACATATCCGTTATCAAGTATCACTCAGTTGGAAGACAGCGTTTGTGTCTACCCTGGTATAATAGTCTCCGCGTACGCAGTTATCAGGTCATCGATGTTCATTACTATGCTTGAATCGGTGATTTCATATGCAACAGGTGCTTTAGGGAAATCCACACATGCTCCCCGAATCCCACCACCGGTCACAGCGTTAAAAGTGGTGGCACATCTATCGCATACCAGAATATCACCGGCAAGAGAAAAACCAACGGATCTACAAGGCGGGCAAACATTGGCCCTGACAATTAATTCTCCGTCCAATATATAGGTCATAAAATTGCGTGTTCCCTCTGCTGATTCCAGCTTGAAATTATTGTTCCAGTTTTCCTCCACCTCAGTTAACGAGATGGAAAGGGTATCACCTTCCACCAGCGAGTCAATCCATGTCGCCTTAATCGGTCCGGACGGTAACGTAGATGGCACTGCAGGTGATGGATTATCCGGTGGGCTTGGCGTAGTTGGCGGTGTCGGAACAGGTGTTGGTGTCGCACTGGGTATTGGTGTTGTATCGGGAGTAGGGGGGGCATCAGGTGCAGAGGGTTCAGCCAAGCCGTTACAGCCTACAACGGCTAGAAGAACACCTACGATTACAATACTAATTATTACCTTTCTAAACATTTTGAAAATTTTCCTCCTGCCTAATTTTAGTTCACTTCAGCATGCTTTCAGCATGTTTGTTGATTAATATGATAGTCATAGTCTACTTTACTTAATTAAAGCTTGTCAAACAGACATATCTCTACGTTTAATAACGTTCTCCTCTATTCCAGTAACGTATTTGACAAACGTCTGTCCCGATTATATAGTATACAATTCCTATGAACATAGTATTGTATATTTGGCCTATTTTCCTTGAATATCCCAAACATATGGGGTGGGCAATGCCATGGCTCATGCCAGGCCCAAAAGGGCATTTGGGACAAAAATATTCGTATTAAGGAGAATAAGATGACCAAGACAATAGCGCAAATCAATGAAAAGATAAGCAGGAAAAAAGCTGTAGTTGTAACTGCAGAAGAAATCCTTGAAATCGTCAAAGCAAAAGGGATAGAAGAAACAGCTAGAGAAATAGATGTAGTAACTACGGGCACTTTTGGCCCGATGTGTTCATCAGGGGCGTTTGTCAATACCGGTCACTCCAAACCGAGAATAAAACTAGGTGGTGGTAAAGTATATTTCAATGATGTGCCTGTTTACACCGGCCTGGCAGCAGTAGATGTTTTCATTGGAGTAACTGACCTTCCTGAGGACGACCCCAGAAACAAGGTTTATCCGGGCAGTTTTTCCTATGGAGGTGGTCACGTAATCGAAGATTTGGTAGCCGGTAAGGACATCAAAATGGTAGCTACCGCATACGGAACAGATTGTTATCCGAGGAAGAAACTGGAGACAACCATCAATATTAACAGCATCAATGAAGCCGTGCTGTTTAATATCAGGAATGCCTATCAAAACTATAATGTGGCAGTTAATCTCTCGGATCGTGTTATTCATACCTACATGGGAGTGCTCAATCCAAATCTGGCCAATGCTAATTATTCAAGCGCCGGGCAGCTTTCTCCACTGTTAAATGACCCTTACTATAAGACGATAGGAATAGGAACCAAGATATTCCTTGGTGGGGGTGCCGGCTATATTGCCTGGCATGGCACACAACACAATCCTGGTGTTCCCCGTTCCCCTGGTGGGTTGCCGCTAAAGCCATCCGGAACACTTTCTGTAATTGGGGATCTCAAGCAAATGAAGCCGGAATGGCTCCGTGGGACCAGTATGCTGGGATATGGCAGCACTTTAACGGTGGGTATCGGAATACCTATACCAATTCTTTCTGAAGAAGTTCTCAAATATACACTTGTGAAAGATTCCGATATAACTGCGCCGATTGTAGACTATTCTGACAGTTATCCGAACAGGAAACCTGATATCCTGGGTGAAGTCAGCTATGCCCAGCTAAAAACCGGAAAAATCAAAATTGGAGACAAAGAAGTAATCACCAGTTCATTATCCAGTTATTCCAAGGCAGTAGAAATTGCTGATACCCTTAAAAAGTGGATAAATGAAGGAGAGTTCCTGCTTACCGAACCCGTGTCCAAAATACCCGGGGTAGAGGCAGGTATAGTCTTTAAGAATCTTGATTAATACAATTCTGATTAGTTTAGTATTCCCTGGACTGTAATCTTCGCCTCTGGGAAGACTTCCGGTTAACACGCCTGGTAATAGGGAAAACAGGTGACCGTGAGAAAAATAGAATAGATGGGCTAAGTACACTCACTACTCTGCTGGAATGTATATCCATCAAGTGGGTATACTTAGCCCTATCCTGACTGGGAATTATTTTGCTAAGTGAAAAGAGGAAACACAAAAAAAATGCTATGCTATACATGCAATTGTTTCCGGTGCTTAAAGTAGTAGCCTGAAACCGTGAATGATATAGTCTTCAAGTAATACTATGGATACAGAAAAAATACAACAGGATTTTCCTGTGTTGCAAACGAAACATCATGGGAAGCCTATCATTTATTTTGATAATGCTTGCCAAACCTTACGGCCATGGCCGGTTATCAATGCTATAAATGATTATTATCAGAAATATTCAGCTTGTGGCGGCCGCAGTATTCACAGATTGGGAGAGAAAGTAACACAAAAATGTGAAGAAGCTAGAGTAGCAGTTGCCAGGTTAATAAATGCTAAGAAAAAAGAAGAAATAATCTTTACCCGTAATACTACCGAGGGGATAAACCTGGTAGCAAAATCATTAGAATTGAAGCAGGGTGACGTTGTTCTGACTACTGATAAAGAACATAACTCCAATTTGATTCCCTGGCAAATAGCGGCTAAGAAATTCGGAATTATTCATAAAATAGTCCCCTCACAGGAAGACAATACTTTTGACCTGCCAAAGTTTAGAGAACTGATGGAAGAATTGCAGGACAAGATAAAACTGGTATCAGTGGTTTATACTTCCAATTTAGACGGGGTGACTAATCCTGTTCAGGAGATAATAAAGATTGCTCATCAATACGGAGCAAAAGTATTACTGGATGCTGCCCAGGCAGTGCCTCATCGCAAAATTGACGTATCCAAACTGGATGTAGACTTTCTAGCGTTTTCCGGACACAAAATACTTGGTCCTTCAGGGATGGGCGTCTTGTATGGAAAGCATCATCTTTTAGAGAAGATGGAGCCATTTATAGTGGGCGGCGAGACAGTTGAATATTCCACCTATGAGGGTCACAAATTACTCCCTCCGCCAGAAAAATTTGAGGCTGGATTACAGGACTATGCTGGAATTATCGGCCTCGGCGAGGCAGCAAAATATTTAGGGAAAATGGGATTTAAGGATATCGCTGAGCAGGATTACAAGCTAAATAAATTCATTACAGAACAGATAGTGGAAATCCCTAAACTAAAGATTATCGGTCCTCTTGACCCTGCGTTACGAAGTGGAATTATTTCGTTTTACATGGAAGGCATAGAATCTCACGAGATAGCTTTACTGCTGGACGAAACCAACAATATTATGATTCGTTCTGGCCAACATTGTGTGCATTCCTGGTTTACCAGTCGAGGCATTCAAGATTCAGCCCGCGTTTCTTTGTACTTCTACAACACCATGGAAGAGGCCCGTGTTTTTACTGAGAGTTTAAAGAAAATATCTAAATTGACATAAATTATGTTTTGCGTAATTACTCTAATTGTATTTTCTATTTTGGGAATTTTTAGCGCATCCCACCGTAAGACGTCCAGAAAAGCTTTTGACTGCGTTTTTAAGAGAATTACACTACGGCCTTGTGACACTGGCTTCGATAAAAAAATCAAAGGTAAAGTGGTTGGAAAGATTCTGGCAAAATCTACAAAGCTGGCCAGAGGAGTTTACCGTTATTGGGAGCCAATTTCCTGGGTACTGGTAATTTCATTATTCGTTTCCCTGTTTTTTGGCGCTCAAACCGTTTACAAATTCACCAGGTACCAGATTGATGTTTATGTCAACGCCCAGGAATGCGAGTCTGGTAGCGAAGACTGTGGTACCGTAGATCCGTGCGACTGCTAAGTCAGTAAAACGGATAAAACTATCAGCGGTGATGGAATGAAGTTTAAGAAACTATGGATGCTGGCCTTGCTGGCTGTGCTTACGCTGTTTATAGGGCTTACTGGCGGCTGTATCGGCTCAGACGCCGCTATTGCCCCTTCGCTGGCCTACGCTCTAATACAGGAAAATGAGAGTAATCCCGATTTTGTCCTCCTTGATGTCCGGACACCGGAGGAATATGCTACTGAGCATATCGCCGGGTCGGTCCTGCTGGACTTCTATTCCGATGATTTCGAGGATGAGCTTGATAAGCTGGATAAAAGCAAGACGTATTTGGTCTATTGCCGTAGCGGTAATCGCAGCAGTCAATCGATGCCTATCCTGGAAGACCTTGGTTTTATCAGGGTATATGATATGGGCGGTGGGATCAACCAATGGAAGGCAGAAGGATACCCAACCGTAAAATAGATAAACCTGCCCCTGGAGAACTTTACAAGTAAAAAGAGGCAAATACCCTGCCGACCCTGCTAGAATATAAATCTTTCAACTGGGAGTGCTCGCCGGTAGTATGAACTGAAATCTATACTACCAGAAAGAGAAAAGGAATGTATCATGGCTAAAATTACAGCTGTTTGTATCAGCAAGAAAAAGGGTATGCCTAAAGAGGTAATACCTGAGGGTATCTTTATACAAGATTTTGGCCTGAGGGACGATGCCCATGCCAGTAATGATACTCATCGACAGGTGAGTTTACTCGCAACTGAAAGCATTGATAAGATGCGGAACCGTGGTTTCAACGTTAGTCCTGGAGATTTTGCCGAGAACCTTACCACGGAAGGGATAGAATTATTCACTTTACCGGTCGGCACAAGAATGACAGTTGGAACGGAAGTTATCCTGGAAATCAGTCAGATAGGCAAGGAATGCCATACCAAATGCGCTATCTTTCATAAAATGGGTGAATGTATCATGCCACTGGAGGGAGTATTTGCCAGAGTGATCAGGGGTGGGACGATCAAGGCAGAAGATAATTTGGCCCTTGAATAACCTGTCTATACCTGCTTTCTGTAACAGGTCTCTTTTCGCTTATGCTCTAGTGCGCCGGACAAGGATTGTCTGCCGGTTAATCTGAAGATTCGAGCTTACTTAATCGTTGTCGTAGTTCCTCTTGCTCCTTTAGAAGCATGTTTATTGTTTCGTTCACCGGGTCTGGAAGCTGCCCATGCTCCAAACTGGAAGATGGCGCGAAGAGGTTTTCTACAACTCTCCCCGGGATACCGACTACAGTAGCTCCAGGGGGAACGGACTTTATTACTACCGAGCCCGCGCCAATCATGGCTCCATCATTAATAATAATATCACCCAGCGCTATCGCTCCACTTCCCATGACCACGCCATTTTTAATAGTAGGGTGTCGCTTCTTCTTCATTGTAGTTGTCCCACCCAATACAACACCTTGATACAGTAAAACATCATCGCCAATTTCTGAGGTCTCTCCTATGACTATTCCGGCTCCATGGTCCATAAATAATCTCCTGCCGATTCTGGCTCCCGGATGGATTTCAATATTGGTCAGAAAGCGATTAAAGTTAGAGATAATTCGTGCCAGTAATTTGGCCTTATGTCGCCATAAAGAATGAGCAACCCTGTGAAGCCATAGAGCATGTAATCCAGGATAGCAGCAAAGGACTTCCAGCACATTCCTTGCCGCAGGGTCTTCGGTAAAAACTGTTCGTATATCTTCTTTTATAGTAGTGAAGAACATCATTTATCCCTTAAAAGTAGTTATCACACAATCAACTTGATGGAAATTAGAAAAGCACTATCCAGCATTTTCTGTTCCCGGGTATATTGAACCTGTGGGCCTACTGGTGTTTATTCTGTTTTATTTTATGTTTCTCCACCAGGTCAGCTATGGTAGTTGATTGCAGCACAAGGTCAATGGCTTCATTTACCTCAATCCAGAGATCCCTGGTCACACAGAACTCAGAACGTTCACACACGAAAGAATTCTTTACACAGTCAACTGTAACAGTCTGCCCTTCAAGAATTTGTATGATTTCGCTAAGCTTTATTTCTGCAGGGGGCTTTGCCAGGGAAATTCCCCCTTCCCGTCCCCTGCTACTTCGCAATATGCTACCAATAATGAGCGGTGAAATCAGGTGCTCCAGGTAAGAAAGCGAAAGCTGTTGCCGTTTGGCAATGTCCTTTAAGGGAATTACTGTTCTCTCCTGTAAGGCTATATCAAGAACCGCCCTTGTCCCATATCGGCTTTTAGTGGATAGTCTCATCGCCGGCTACTCCCGTTCAAACATATTATCTGTTATCTAAGTTGCTAATTATTATCTACGTAATATAGATTAATACTCAATAGCCACAAAGTCAATCCTTCATCTCTATTAATCCAATTTCGCCAATCAGGATAGCAATGATTCCCTGTTCCAATTCCTCCCTGCATGTCCTATTTCAATATTGCGAATTGACAATTTTATACATATTTATTATACTGACTTTGTTGATGATAATTGTCAACATTATAAATAATAACTCGATGGTATTTTAAACAATAGCATCGTATGGACATATAAAATGAATATTCATCAAATCGTTATCAAAGACATCCTGGTTCGTAAAAAGAAGTTTATTTATTCAGTATTCGGTATTGCTATTGGTATTATGACATTCATTAGCATACTCACTGTCGCGCGTGCCGGAGAAGCAAGAATTTACAGCCAACTTGAAAAGTATGGCGCTAATCTTTCAGTTGTTCCTGCCATCAGCCAACTGGACATGAAGATAGGCGATATCAGCCTGGGAACTGTCACTGTAGGCGATACTTATATCTCCCAGGACAAGATACCGGTAATCAGAGAGTTAACAGACGGTGAGATTCGTGAATCGCTGGATATTGATGATCCGGGTGACATTGCGCTAATAGCACCAAAACTCTATATACCCGTCACAGTAAACGACGTAGCGGTGATAGCAGTTGGAGTGGACCCCATAGAGGAAATCGGGCTCAGAACATGGTGGCGTATTGGTCAAGGCGATTATTTATCAGAGCCGGATGATACCTTGATAGGCTCCGAGGTGGCTCGCATTATCGAGTTGGGCGTAGGTGATTCTATAGAATTAGAGACGCATGACTTCACTGTGAGTGGAATCCTTGAAGAAACAGGGGGCGATGAGGATTACCAGATATTCGTCACCCTGGAAACTCTACAGGAAGTTTTTGGTGTCCAAGGCATGGTGTCATCAATCGATATACGAGCGTTATGTAACGCATGTCCTGTAGAAATGATAGCCGATTCCATTAATGAAAATATCGCGGGTGTTCGTGCCATAGCAGTTAAGCAGGTTGCAGCAGCAGAATCCGGGGTATTGGAACGAGTAAACAGGCTCATGATGGCACTTGGCGGAATCACTCTCCTCCTTGGCGGTTTTGGAGTGGCAAACACGATGATAACGGCAGTAAACGAACGAAGAAAGGACATCGGCATTATGCGTGCTGTTGGCGCTTCACGGAAACAGATAATCAAGCTACTGGGCTACGAGGCAATTATCATCGGTACTGTCGGAGGCATAATCGGATACATTGCAGGTACATTGTTATCCTATATTATCGGACCATTTATCCTGGGCGAGATATCGATGTCATACGAATTGCAGTATATCCCTATAGCCCTGTTGCTATCCTGTGTTATCGCGCTAATCGCAATTATCTATCCTGCTTACAAGGCAACAAACATAAAGGTTGCTGATTCTTTCCGCTCATTGTGAGGTTGATTAGAATGCTAGAAATAAATAATGTTACTAAAATTTACGGACAGGGTGAGAACGAAGTAATTGCCCTGCAAGACATACAGTTGCAGATTGGTGACGGTGATTTCACAGCTATCATCGGTCCCTCTGGCAGTGGAAAATCCACGCTGTTGAATATCATGGGGGGACTGGATAGTCTAACCAGCGGGGAAGTACTGCTGAATGGTAAAAGAATAGATAACCTCGATGAAAACTCACTGGTAAAAACCAGGAGAGGCAACATAGCTTATATTTTCCAACAGTACCACCTGTTACCGTCACTAAATGCTTTAGAAAATGTGATGCTCCCGCTGGTTTTTGCAGGGGATTCACTTGAAAAGGAAAAAGCTATCGCCGTTTTAGAGCAGGTTGGACTGGAGAAACGGATTAATCACCGTCCTGCCCAACTTAGCGGTGGCGAGCAGCAAAGGGTTGCCATTGCACGTGCACTGGTCAACGACCCTCTGTTTATACTTGCTGATGAACCAACCGGCAACCTGGACCAGAAAACTGGCATGGAAATCATAAAGTTGTTCCACCAGATAAATATCCAGGGAAGCACCGTTATCATGGTCACTCATAACAAGGAGATCGCTTCTCAGGCAAAACGGCAGGTTACACTGAGGGACGGCAAAATTACTGATATCGTTTAGCTACTTATTGCC
>SDBU01007863.1_pt1 | contig 12218 bp, 8 predicted proteins | sample 2277071 | NCBI WGS metagenome assembly SDBU01 (sample SAMN10397929, study PRJNA504765) | marine sediment metagenome | isolation source: marine sediment core GS08_GC12, 126 cmbsf | place: Arctic Ocean: Gakkel Ridge, Loki's castle | collected 2008
CATCTTTCCGGTTTCTAATGCTTTTATTACGATGCAATCTTCACAGGGCTCGTCCAGTCCGTGCCTTATCTTATGACATATCTTCCCAACTATGGATTCTCTCGTTTCTCCCAATGCCTCGGTGAGAGCGTCGCTGGCCCAGATAGTCTCCATTTTTGTATTTCTATAATTGATGTTGGCAGCGATATTTTCCAATATTATCGTTTTTTCCTGCTCGCTCTTCAGGAGGTCCACCTCCGCTTTCTTGCGCTCGGTGATGTCTCTTGAACTTCCTTGAAACCCAATAATCTCCTCGCCTTTCCTCAAAAGGCCAACACTGGTCTCGAAATGTTTTATTGTCCCATCTTTTATTCTTACCTTAAAGGGGAAATCCCTTAGGGGTTCGCCTGTCTCAAAAACTCGGAGGAAGGCTTGATAATTTTTTTCTTGGCTGTCATTGGGTATATAATCCCTGAAGTTCATCCCTGTCAACTCTGCCTTGCTGTAACCGGTCAAAGACTCAGCTGCCTGATTAACATTAATAAAATTACCTTCCAAATCCATGGTATAGACAAAATCAGTTGAGTTATCGAACAGCCCCTCATATTTTTCTTTTTCCGTTTTGAGATCCTCTTCTGCTTTCCTACGTTGAAATGCCACTGAAGCTTGGTTTATAAATGTTTCAACTATTTCCCAATCATCAAAATTACAATCTTTTTTCAATAATATTACGGCATTTCCATATAATTGGCCTTTCCTAGCAAATCCCATAGCATAAACTTCTTCGATACCTAATAGATTTTCAACAACTTTACATATTTTTTTGGGAATCTTTCCAAAAGAAAGTACATGTAATTTACCTGGGACTTTAACAATCTTACCTTTGGAAAGCTCACTTTTTGCAAAATCATCATCTACCTTGAAAGATGTATCTATGAGATTTCTGCCTAATATTTTATTCACTTGTTTGAGATAACTTCCCAATCCGGCAGTTGCTTTTAATTCGGTCGTATTAGTAGAACTGTCATAAGAATTAACAAGGACATAACAATTTCCAAGGAAATTGCATAGATTATCTGCTATTAATTGATAGAGTTCTTTATCAATAGGGAATTCAGCAAATGCCATAGCTGTTTTTGATAGTGCTTTCAGGTTTTCATTAGATTTCTTCAAAGCCTCTTCTGCCTTCATCCACCCGGCTTCCGATTTTTCCAACTCGCCCAACCGTCGCTGTAATTTTCCCGATTCGTTTATGAGTTGTTCCTTTGTTTTATCTTCGTGCTTCATACTGATTCCCTATATCCCACTACGATACGACATCTATTTTGAGTAACTGTCTGAATATCACATATGAATTATATCCCTAATATAAGTGTATGATAATACCTTATATATACCTATACCTTCCCCAGATTATGTAACTTATTTTAATTTTTTATAAAATCATCGAAATTCACAGGAAAGTAGGGACTTTCCTCTTCTCTCCAAAATCTTGGCGGAAGATACAGTCTTCCGCCGATGATGGGAGGAGCCATCTGGCTCCTCCAACATTCTGACGAATTTTCTCGATTCACAGGAAAGCGTAGCTATCCTGTTCTCTCCAAAATCCTTCTGGATTTTGTCGATTTACCAGTAAAATTGGGTGGAAATCCCGGCACCCGCACTTTTATATTTTCTCATCTTATAAAACTAATCCTAAGAATCATTATTATGTCGTGGTATCTTTTCGATTATTCTAAAGGAATGCCGAGGGAAGACAGATGACTTCAGGTTTAACTCTCTTTCCAAAATTTTACACAATCCGACAATTTTCAAAGAAATGTTACATACAAAAATGAAAAGCATCCCGGGATATTATTCCCCAATACGAAAACCAGAAAGGAGTTTTTCCACAATAATGAAAAACTCACAATCTGTACTTTTTCCCCAATTTGGTGGCGTAATAAATTATCCAGCTCGCCTTTCTCTTTCCCTCGATCAATCCGCTTTCAGTCAATATTGAAAGGTGGTAGGAGAGTTTGGAATCCGATATCTTGACAACTTCCTTTATTAGACAAACACAGAGCGGTTGCTCTATCAAAAGGTTTAATATCTTAAGTCTGAGGGGGTCGGACAAGGCGTGATAGATTCTACTCTTTTGTTGAATTTTGTCATCTCCCGGCAAGCTGTCGCTTATTGTTCTTATTCCGCCTTTCTTTTCCACCTGGTTTTGAATCGGTGTCGGTATTTCCATTATGACCGCCATTTCAAATTATTTCGAAACCGCAAATTATATATATATTTACGATTATTTAGACGTTGTTTCAAAAAAAGTCGAAACAACATCAAACGAAACAATATGGACATACATATATAAAAATTAGTCTAATTAAGATATTAGAATTCGCGTCGATAGCTCAAGGAAGGGACGTGTTTCCATTCTTGACACCAGGAGGTAGTAGAATGAAAATCAGAGAAAAGCATTTCCACAGACTATTTGTTGTATTGTTAATACTCGTGTCTGTCGTGCTTGTGCTGGGACAGTTTATGGGAGAGGCCACAACAAAGGCCAGTGATGTTGGAACTATCCAAGGGTGGGTTCTGGATGTTAATGGAAATCCGGTGGCAAATGCCACCATAAACGTGATGGGCCAAACAGCCACCGCAGTGACCGTGGCCAATGGGTCTTTCACCCTCACCAACGTAGAGCCCGATTTAGTATATCTGTCCATAACCACATCCTCAACGGCTTATTTGAATGGTGAAACCCTCAAATCGATAAACGTCGGTGCCAAAGCGAACGTATCCGGAGTCGAGATTACTCTATCGGGTCGGCCGAGCGAAAATGCAAAATATGTGGGAATGGAACCGTGTGCAATGTGTCACTCCCAGAGCATGGAGGATATCTTTGAGGACTTCAACAGCGACCCAGACTCTTCAATCCACTCACGTTTCGTGAACGAAGGAACGGGTAATATGGTATATCCAGACCTATGGCCACAGCCTGGCGAGAATAACTACATTCCCCGCAACCCCGCCGGTGAACCACTCCTGGTCCAAGACCCTCGGGATGGACACGGCATGGTTAACACGGTTTTGTTAACGGTCGACGGTGAAGATGGACGAGAGTATTGGTTCAAGTTCTTCCCAGAATTAGATGAGAACACCAGTCCCCGAACCGAAGCTGAACTGGAGACACCTTCCGGTACTCCCCAAACGGGCATGCCTGATAGTGACACTGATCCTGTTTGGATTCCCGTGGCCGCTACGATCGGAGGTGAGGGTAACTGGGGTGAGGGTTACATCGACCCGGACCATATGACGGAAGACAATGACCCAAACTTCGGCGAAGGAAAGCAACGATTCATGGCTAGGACCCAGGACATCCCCTACTTTGTAACCTGGTATGAAGAGCACGGTTTGTCTCTGGATCGGGACAAGCAAGATTACGTGGCATATATGCCAGTGTATATATACCAGGATGGCACCCCCACGGGGTCGGAAGCGTTGAGTTTAGGGGACGTTGGTTCTCCGAAATTTAGGCTGAAGTCTCCAGACCATTGGTGCACTCCTGACAACACACTCTCAAGGAACTGTGCCGGATGCCATGCCACGGGAGTTGAGATTGAGTATACCAATGTCGTTACCGAAGAGAAAACATACAAAGCCATTGTTACCGCTTTCGATTACAAGGATCTAAACATTACCTGTGAGCGTTGCCACGGGCCGGGTTCGGAGCACGCATCTTCAACGAATAAGACCGATATCATTAGTCCGCAGTACCTCTCCGCAAAGGCCAGTAATGAACTCTGCGGCCAGTGCCACTCGTCCCACTCCGGGAAGAGCGCAACGCCCGAGGGTGTATTCAAGTACCCATTCGATGAAACGTACAAGGACACTCTTGGTAACGGTTACTTTGTTCCCGGTGTGTACGAAATGGATACTTTCTATTATAACTACAACCAACCTTCGATAAACAATAGTTGGAAAGAAGGGCCGTTCCATGCCTGGTCTGATGAGACTCATGGCCGGGCACACGGGACGGAGCTACCCGAGTTGTTGCAGTCGAGCCATGTCGACAACCCGTACCAAAAGCTCACCTGCTTTATCTGTCACGACTCCCATAGTCTTGACGTGGCGGCAACCCTGTCTGTTGATGACTACGAGTTCGAGAAACCAGCCTACAACGACAACGTACTTTGCCTCGCTTGCCATGCCGGCAACGAACATTTTGAAGATATTTCTAAGGACGATGTCGCAGCGTTACAGATATATGCTGGGAGAGAAACAATCAAAAATGGAACAGAAGTCTCTTTAGCACCCGCAGACATAGATATTGCTCGTAACAGGGTCGAAGAAGCAGTTGCCGAGCACATGTCGACTATCGGCATGGAAGACGCTCCTTATACGCCAACGGATCCTGATATGCCATCCGGTAGTTGTACTTCATGTCACATGCCGAAGATAGGGAAACTTTTCGACGTCAACGACGATGCCCAGTACCACTTGGCCTTGGACGCAAACGGAGATAGTGCCGTGGCTGAGGGTAACGTGGCCTCACACGTGTTCGACATTGTCATGCCGTTTGAGAGCTCGATGCTGAAGAACCCGGACCCGAGCCAGGGCCACGACTACGATATAATGCCGAATTCATGTAGTAATTGTCATGCTTTCGCCCGGTTCAGCGGAGACAATTCAGATTCGGATGTCGATGGTGACGGCTATTTGAATGCTGATGATGCCCTCCCGTTCAATTCAACAGAATGGAATGACATCGATGGAGATGGCATTGGAGACAACGCCGATACAGATGTCGATGGTGACGGCTATTTGAATGCTGATGATGCCTTCCCGTCCGATTCAACAGAATGGAGTGACACCGATGGAGATGGCATTGGAGACAACGCCGATACAGATGTCGACGGTGACGGCATGCTGGACACATGGGAGACGGCTAACGGGCTTGACCCGATGGACGCATCTGATGCATTTGCGGATCCAGATGGAGATGGCCTCATAAACCTGCTGGAATACATCGATGAGACAAATCCACAGGTGGCAGCGGCGATAGCGGACGAGGGTGTTGGCGATTTCGGGTTGAACTTGCTGTCATACATACTTCTGATTGTCATCATCGTTCTCGTAATTATCTTGGCAATCTCCGGTGGCAAGAAGGGAAAAGGCCCGGAAACGACAACTAAACCGGAACCTAAGGCAGCAGCACCTGAACCAGAAACTCCAGAACAAGAATATACGAAAGAAGATATTTCATAGAAACCTGTGAAATAGTACGCATCCCAAATATGGGGGGAATTCTACCCCCTTTTATCTTTTATTCATCTGTTTAGTCGTGACTGTCACCTGGGCTGGGCAGTTGTATTAATTATCGATTGTCTCTTAAAAAGTGTTAAGTTATCAAATGAGCCGATATTAAATTATGAATTTTCCACTTGATTCTGTAATATTATAGATTATCCAACTCCCTTTTCTCTTTCCTTCTATAAGACCACTTTCTGTTAATATTTCCAGATGGTAAGAGAGTTTTGAGTCTGGTATTTGAACTACTTCTTTAATAAGACATACGCATAGTAGCTGGGAGTCAAGAAGTTTTAGAATTTTTAATCTTATAGGGTTTGAGAGAGCGTGATATATTTTGCTTTGCTGTTGAATTTCATCATCACTAAGTAATTGATTGGCTATTGCCTCAATGCCGCCTTTCTTCTCCACCTGGTTTTGAATGGTGTCGGTATTTCCATGATGTTCGCCATTTCAATTTTTTTGAAGCGATAAATTATTTATATCGCATGTTGCATATGACATTTCAAGAAATCTTGAAACAACTAGGAGGATAGACACCATGGCTAATATAATTTACCATGCTCTTATGAATGGCGCAGAGAGCGTAGTAGAATACCTAGCCGCACATGTAATAACCTGTCTGGTGCCGGCATTTTTCATAGCCGGGGCCATAGCCGCCTTCATCAAGAAGGATGCGATCCTTAAATATTTTGGACCGAAAGTAAAGAAACACATATCCTACAGCATAGCGGCAATATCAGGAACGGTTCTGGCCGTGTGTAGTTGCACCATACTGCCATTGTTCGCAGGCATATACAAGAAAGGTAGCGGAATCGGTCCGGCCACGGCATTTCTCTACGCAGGCCCCGCAATCAATATTCTCGCGATAGTCTACACTGCCCAGGTACTTGGCTACGAACTCGGACTGGCCAGAGCAATAGCCGCAATCTCCCTCTCTGTTGTCGTTGGATTCACCATGTCCAAGCTCTTCAAGGAGCACGACGAGAAGGTAAACGAGGAGAATCAAAAGAACGGAATGATGCTCCAGAGCCAACCGTCAGAGCGCTCCACAAGGACCATACTGATATTCTTCGCCCTCATGATTGCCATACTTGTCATAGGGGCATCCAAGCTGGACTGGGCTCCAAAACTCGCCATAGTCTACCTCTTGACCCTGGGCGTCGCCTACATCCTTATCTATCACTTCGAAAGGGACGAGGTGACGGACTGGGGATACGAGACCTGGGACCTCACCAAGAAGATATTCCCAATACTCGTCGCCGGAACATTCGTCGTGGGCGTAATAGCATATTTCCTGCCTCCGGAGACCTTCGCCTCATACCTCGGAGGCAACAGCATAGGTGCAAATTTCCTCGGAGCAATAATCGGAGCTATTCTCTACATGCCTACGCTCCTCGAAGTCCCGATAATCGGCACAACATTCGGATACACAAGCGGAGTCATGGGGTCCGGCCCCGCACTCGCACTCCTCCTCGCGGGACCAGCCATCAGCCTTCCAAACATGATAGTATTGCAGAGGATTATGGGGACCAAGAAAACGGCGGCATATGTCACACTAGTGATTGCCGCATCCACATTTGCTGGATTCATATATGGATTAATAGTTGGATGATATTCAAGGAATAGGAGAGATGAAAACATGAAGATAGAAGTGCTGGGCACAGGATGTGCCAAATGCAAGCGTCTGCACAAGAATGTGGAAAAGGCAGTCAAAGAACTCGGCATCCAGGCCGAGATAGTCAAGGTGGAAAGCATAGACGAGATAATGAACCGGGGGATAATGATGGTCCCTGGCCTATTCATAGATGGAGAGGCGAAGGCCGTAGGAAAGGTTCTCGGCGTTGAAGACATAAAAGCTTTGTTGAGAGGTTGAGGTGAGAAAGATGAGACTATTGCAGGAATGGTTCCCGGAATTCGCAAAGGAACTGGACAACATGGACGAGCTTTACAAAGAGAAACGGACTATAGATGAAAAGACATACCAGTTCCTCTGCTTCGCCATGGCAATAAAGGGGAGAAGCGCTCCCTGTGTAAGGAAGCATTTCCTCGGCGCTCTCAAAGCGGGAGCTACGGTCAAGGAACTGGCTTACATCATGGCTCTTGTATTTCGAGAAAGTGCTGGAAACGACGACTGCTGGGTGCATGATGTTCTTGGGGATTACAAAGAACTCATGAAAGGCAACATCCAGTGCTGCCCGAAATAAGAGCAATGTAACATTACCGATGAGAAATGTCACAGTCGCAGTATCTAAATCAGTCATCAAGAAAATGCAGAATTTGATTATGGAGCAGCGGAGTTATTCATAATGGCGAAAATAAAGAATAAAATATCAGGAAAAAACAGTTCTATAACCATTAGCCAAGATGAGATGAAAGGCGAATGGATAGAGTGTCCAAAATGCTCGCAGAGACTTAAAACGAAAAATCTTGAGGGCCACGCCAGAAAGGCGCACAACAAAAAAGTGAAAATCATCTCCGAGAAACAGCATATCAGACCAAAACTCTTCACTATCTCAATAGCGATATTGCTCATAATTTCTGTCAGCGCCCTCGGATACATGCTCTACGATTTCACCACGGACGACGAGGGGGGGCCGAACGACAATCCGCCAGATGATGATACACCCCCTAACGGAATACCTCCCGATGGCAATACGGAATGGTGGAAGAACTATACCCCGATTTACGAGAGAGGCTCTGAAAACGACGACTGGTGGATAACGTATCCCGACCAGCACCCCAACTCCGGCTCGGCGGTGACCCATCCCCAGTGGATTCTGGACGCGTTGAAGACCCAGTCAGTCGTGATACTCGACCATTCGACAGGGTGTGCGCCATGCGATCAGCAAATGGCCGACATGGCGATAGTGCTGGAAGAGCACGGCCTTGAAGTAGCCGATTATGACATAGTCGCAGACGGAAGCGACCAGCGGGCTTACGAATGCTTCGACGCATACGACCCGAACGACGCCCAATCCTACGTCCCCCTCACAATCATGCTGACGCTCATGGAAGACGGGAACGGAAACGTCAGGGTGGTCTGGCACAGCACCGAGGGAGCCACTGGAGAAGAGTGGATAAACGCATACATGGAAGACGCCATATACTACCACCACCAAAACATAGACAACTGGGGAGGATGAACCGGTGAACACAAACAAGAAGGCCGTGCTGATAACGCTCATAGTAGTAATCCTGATCGCAGCCTCCCTGCTCGCATACAATCAATGGAGCACAAACAGAACCATGGGGTCCGCCCCGGATTTCCAGGCAACCGATACAACTGGCCGGACATTCTTCCTTAGCGAATTTGAGGGGGAGATAGTCTTACTCCACATAACCAATGTCGAGAACCCGATATGTATAGAATGTGAAAAAGAGCTCGAAGAGCAGACCGCGGAACTTGAAAAACTGAAAGATGAGCGTCCGGAACTCGCAATAATCACGGTCAACATACGAAAGAACCCATACTCGGACCCCGGCGACCAGCTGGCGGAGCAATGGTGGGGGGTCAATGTAACCTGGTACTGGGTTGAGGACCACGACCCATACCCCATATCAGGCAAATACATTGACTACTGGAACCTGGCCGGGGGAACCGCCAACCCCACGATACTGCTAATAGACCGAGAGCAGCAGATAGTCGGGGTATATCACGTGTACCAGATGGGAAGGGGAGAGATAGACGGCATCCAGACAGCCGATACCCTGGACCAGAAGATAACCCAGATCGAACAGGGAACATGGGAAGGTATAGAGGGAGAAATATCAAGCCAAAAAACAGGATTCCTGGGGATGTTCGCCCTGGGCATCATCACCTCGGTCAGCCCCTGCTCCATAGCCCTCCTCATCGTCATGCTATCCTACGTCATGACGGCAACGGAGCGGGAAGATGACAAGGAAAAGAAGGAGAAAACCCATGCAAAAGATGGATTGACAATCGGTATAGCCTTCACCCTTGGGATGGCCCTGGTCTTCTTCGTAATCGGATTGTTCACCTCATCCCTGGGTGGCTTCATCCGCATATCTCCCTACTTCTATCTTGCAGCCGGAGCGATGCTGATAATCCTTGGCATCCATAATATAAAATCCATTGGCGAGCTGCTGCAACCCGTAAGAGACCGCTTCACCTCGACAAAAACACCTGGGAGCATGGATAAAACCTCTCTCACCGAAAAACTCACACATATATGCATTCAAATATCAAAGAAATCCCTGTTCCTCGGAGCATTCCTCCTGGGCATATTCTTTGCAATAGGATGGGCGCCCTGCGCCATATCCCTGGTCCTGCCCGTGCTCATATGGATGGTCTCGCAGAACGTATCAGTGCTCGTGGGGGCGCTCATGCTCTTCACATTCGGCATAGGGCACGGAATACTCGTGATACCGCTGGCGGTCGCCTCAAGAACCATGCGAGCCACGCTCGGAGAACGCTACGTCAAAGCAGGAAATATAATCACCAAACTATTTGGAATGGCAATCATTATAATGGGCATAATCTTCGCCGCAAGATACTATGGCTACTACCTCTGGTGAACAAGATGGAAATGAACAAGAAGAAACTCCTGGCGATACTGTTCATCACAATACTCGCGGCATCCATCATCATCCTGGCTTCCAGGGGCCAGAAGCCCAGCCAGGACCTGTACCTGCTGGACTGGGAAGTGACAGACAGGATGCTGCCAGTTACGACAGGATACAGTGCGGAAGGCGCACAGGAGGCTATAACCCTCCAGGCAGACGAGGGATACCTGTCATGGATAGTCGCAAACCTCACGTGGAACGAGGACGACGAAAGCCCACCCCCGCTGGACACGAACCAGCCCGACACCTTCTCCATGCAGCTCGACACCCCCTGGCTCACAAGCATCATGGAGCCAGAGAACGACGGCGATATCGAACTTTCAATAGAAACCATATCGATACCCGCCGGTACGACCTTCGCCACCGAGAAGGAGGCGGAGAATGCAGCCAGCCAGATACTCGAAACCGAGGACCGCGATCAGCCCTGTACCCTCACGATACAAATGGTCGAAGCAGGCCCATATCTCAGACCGTCAGGAATAACAGACCCCCTTGCCACAGACGAGGGAAACAGCTGGAGCCTCGAAATAACTCTGAGAATCTACTCACCGATAATAAAGAAGCACGAGGGAAGGAGAGCCCCCGACTTCTCAACCAAGGACATAAAAGGAAAAGACTTCAGGCTCTCGGACCTGAGAGGAAAGGTCATACTCCTGGAATTCGCACATATCTGCGACTGCACTGCTGAGCGCAACGGAGCCCAGTTCGGGGAGATACAGAAACTGGTGGGCCTAATCTCCGGCAGCGACTTTGCGGCCGTGACCGTGACATTTGCAGACTCCAGGGAGGAAGCGAAACAGGCTGAACAGCAATACGGGATAGACTGGACGTACATCTACGATTCGGGCAGCCTTCCGATAATGGAAAAATACAAGGACTATTGGAGCGGCAGCCAGGGAGAGTTCAAGGACCCCACCATCGTTCTGATCGACCAGAATTTCAACATCGTCGCCGCATACCACATAACAACCACTGGTGCGGTGATGACAGGCGGCCAGCTCCAGGAAAAAATAGACAAGATAAGTGCTGGTACATGGGGTGGCTTCGAAGGTACGATAAACGAGGGAAGCGCGTCCTACCTTGGGATGTTCGCACTGGGCATCCTCACCTCGGTCTCACCATGCAGCATCGTGCTGCTCGTGGCCCTACTGTCCTACATCATCACAACTGGTCCAGAGATGACAGAGGACAAAAGGAAAAAAATAACGGTCATCGACACACCAAACGAGACCATACGTGGAGCATATATGGGAACCATGTTCACGCTCGGAATGGCCAGTGTGTTCTTCATTCTTGGACTATTTATAAGCCAAGCCGGAGCTCTACTGGCGAACGCAAGCTATTTCTACCTCGCCGCAGGACTGCTTCTTGTAATATTTGGCATCAACAGTATCCACCCCCTAAGAGAACACTTAGACCCGATAATCGAAATGGTAACTCCGAACAGACAGAAAGAGCAGAAGCCATCATTCTTCGAAAGATCAAAAGAAGCCTCCATGAGGATATTCAAGGACTCTCCCACAGCAGGGGCCTTCCTGCTCGGAATTCTCTTCACCCTCGGCTGGGCACCCTGCGCCCTGGCACTGATAATGCCAGCAGTCATTCTTCTACTGGCCCAGGGCGTGAGCACGCTAACCGGAGCAATCATGTTCCTGTTATTCGGGATAGGCCACGGGATAGTGATAATACCACTGGCCACAGCAACCAACACCAGCAGAGCCAAGATGGCACAGACATTCGCAAAACACGGAAACATCCTCACAAAAACCTTCGGAGCGATAATCATCCTACTGGGCATACTCATGATGCTCAGAACACAGGGACTCTACCTGTGGTAAAATAGTAAAGATGGGAATAATAAAACTAACCGGTTAACGGAAAAAATAAAGGAAGTGCCGAGGAAGGGCAGTAGGTTTCAATTCCTACTCCTACACCTACAAGTTTTCACTAAATTTTATGCTGGGTAGTAAATTTTCCTGTGTGATACATATATGTGCGTCTGAAATTAAGATACGAAAGGGGGAAAAAGTCATATTACGAACACTGCGGCAGCCACCACAGTCGTCCACTCCCTGTTCTTGTTACCCTCCGTAGACTGACATATATTTCTCGTCCTGATAATCTTTCCAGACGTACGATATAACTGCTTCCGTTCATCCCACGCCGATTCGGAATTGAATTCTATACCTAGTGTGCTGGCTAGCATCGTGGCGGCAAGGTCCTCCGCGTATTCTCCGGATTTCTTTGCTATTTCGCCAAAGCTGTGATGCTCGGAAAGATATCCGTATCCATCTTTGTCTGCGGGTTTGGCTATACCTATCGCGGCAGAGACCAGTCTATTGGGTTCGTTTGTAAAG
>SDBU01007864.1_pt1 | contig 12218 bp, 9 predicted proteins | sample 2277071 | NCBI WGS metagenome assembly SDBU01 (sample SAMN10397929, study PRJNA504765) | marine sediment metagenome | isolation source: marine sediment core GS08_GC12, 126 cmbsf | place: Arctic Ocean: Gakkel Ridge, Loki's castle | collected 2008
TTGCTTCGAATTAATCCACATGCTCCACCGCTTGTGTGAGCCCCCGTCAATTCCTTTGAGTTTTAGCCTTGCGGCCGTACTCCCCAGGCGGCGCACTTATCAGTTTTCCTTCGGCACGATCGGCGTCAGAACCTCTCATACCTAGTGCGCATCGTTTACGGCGTGGACTACCAGGGTATCTAATCCTGTTCGCTACCCACGCTTTCGCGTCTCAGCGTCAGGACGGGTCCAGTGAGCCGCTTTCGCCACCGGCGTTCCAACTGATATCTACGCATTTCACCGCTCCACCAGTCGTTCCACTCACCTCTACCCGCCTCAAGAGAGGCAGTTTGCCGGACAGTTCCTCGGTTGAGCCGAGGGCTTTCACCCGACACTTGCCTCCCCGCCTACACGCCCTTTAAGCCCAATGATTCCGAACAACGCTCGCCTCCTACGTATTACCGCGGCTGCTGGCACGTAGTTAGCCGAGACTTCCTGTGGGGCTGGTCAATGTATTCCTAACCCCTGACAGCAGTTTACATCCCGAGGGACTTCTTCCTGCACGCGGCGTCGCTCCGTCAGGCTTTCGCCCATTGCGGAATATTCGTTGCTGCAGCCACCCGTAGGTGTCCGGGCAGTGTCTCAGTCCCGATGTGGCGGGCCACGCTCTCACGCCCGCTACCCGTCGGTGCCTTGGTGGGCCGTTACCCCACCAACAAGCTGATAGGCCATGAACCGCTCCCAGACCGTCGGAGCTTTGCCCGCAAAACCATGCGATTTCGCGGGGTCATCGAGTATTACCGGCACTTTCGCAAAGGAACCGAAGTTCCGCCGCTATTCCCGAGTCCGGGGTACGTTATCCATGTATTCCTCACCCGTTCGCCACTAACGCACCCTTCCGTTTCCTTCCAGGTACGTCCGTTCGACTTGCATGCCTTAGCCACGCCGCCAGCGTTCGTTCTGAGCCAGGATCAAACTCTTCAGTTTTTATTCGTTTCCCTTGTCGCCCGAAACTCGAAAGTCGCGAACGATGGAATACGATACTTAGGGCTCCCAATCTGGCGCTCGTAAGAATGGAAGCCGCCGGCGCTGTGAAACGCCGACACACCTTCGCCCGGAGCCTCAACCCCAATAGGAGCCGAATTGCCCGGGCTTCAAGCCCCAACACTGCCACAACACGCCGCAGCGCAGAGCTTCACATTCTCACGACGACAAACCTGTTCACTTGTCAAAGAGCGTCTCGCCGCCCCAAAACGCAGAATATCGGGCGCCGAGCAACAAAGCTTACCACACCCATCAGCCCTGTCAAGCGGAATAAACCGTCCATCGGTGACCCTAAACGCTACTCAGTTCAAGTGCGAATTGCCATGTGCCGTTAACACACGAAACCGCTCCAGGCAACGCACCGCTGCCCCACTTTCCACCGGGCTCGGCTCACCGCCGGTGGTGCGTTCACCGCTCCCTACGATGGCCTCCGACGGTCGGTCTCCGTCACCTTCGCGGGGTAATACGGGATCATCCGGCCCATCGACTTCAGCCGCTCCGCATCGACAGCCAATACTGCTCGCAACTCTTGTTCTTGCCCTACCGGCTGATGCGCGTCGCTCCCCTTTCGGGCGATCTTGGGGTGCCAGATCCTTGACATTCTACTCCGACCGGTCCAAGGGCGGACGGGTGTGCTCGAGAATGGCGATCATTACAACCACGCACAGGCATTGAGCGAGCAGCAGGGCGGCGAAAACCCATTCCACCCGCGGAAGGACGATCGCGGGCAGGCCCGTCGCAGCCGTTGCCAGGTAGATGGTAAGCACCGCCCCGCGGGGCGTCAGACCGCGCTTGACAAGCCGATGGGAGAAGTGCCGCCGGTCGCCGCGAAAGGGGCTTTCCCCGAGTCTAATCCGGTGAGTGACCACGCTGATCACGTCGTAAAGGGGCACAGCCAGCACGACCAACGGCACGATCACACCCAACGGAGTGAGGTTCCGCGCGGGATCGTAGAAGGTCGTCAGGATCGGCAACAAGCTCATCAGGAAGCCTATAACGAGGCTTCCCGCATCGCCCATGAAGACGCTGGCCGGTGAGAAGTTGAACAGCAAGAACCCGAGAAGCCCCCCGACCACGACCCAGGCCATGATCGGTACGAATACCTGTCCCGCAGCCATGGACGCCAGGGCGAATATCGCCGCGGCGATCGCTGCCACCCCGGCGCTTAGACCGTCCATGTTGTCCAGGAAGTTGAACGCGTTGGTGATCAGCACGATCCAAACCACGGTGACCGCGATCGACAGCCACGCGGGCAGGGCCTCGACCGCCCGGATGCCCATCGGGCCGGCGATGAAAATAGCCACCGCGACCTGGGCGGCGAGCTTCGGCAAAGGGCCCAGGGGCCGGCGATCATCGATCAGCCCGACGATGTGAAGAACCAACGCACCGCCCAAGATCGCCAGAACCGAAGGGAGCTTCGAGGAAATCCCGGACAGATGAACCTGAATCAGCTCGGGCAGCCATGGCGGAGCCGACTCGCCCGAACCGTGACCGTCAGGGAGCGGGTACCCGCGGTGCAACAGCCACGCTGCGACCGTGCCTGCAAGAATGGTCCCACAGATCGACACGAACAGAGCGATACCCCCGCCGAGGGCGACGGGCGAGCCGTGCCCCTTGTGCCCCGCCGGCCGATCAACGTACCCCCTCCGCACCGCCCAGCGGCGCACAACGTAGGTGGTCATCACCGCGAGGGCGAACGGACAGAGCAGTGAAGCCAACACCAGGACGAACATGACCGGCGAGTCTACTCAAGCGCACCCGGGTTGGCCAGGTTAAGCCGTAGCAAGGCGACTTTCGGCTGGGTGGCCCTGGGAGGTTACCCTCCCAGGGCCACCCAGCCAGTAGAATGTCCCCTTTTCCTCTTTTCTTAGTAGCGATAGTGCTCCGGCTTGTAGGGGCCCTCGATGCTGACGCCTATGTACTCGGCCTGGTCGGGTCGCAGGCGGGTCAGCTTGGCGCCGAGCTGGTCTAGGTGCAATCGGGCGACCTTCTCGTCCAGGTGCTTGGGAAGAACGTACACCTTCTTCTCGTAGTTCGCCCTGTTCGCAAAGAGCTCGACCTGTGCCATTACCTGGTTGGTGAAGCTGTTGCTCATCACGAAGCTGGGATGGCCGGTGGCACAGCCGAGATTGACCAGCCGACCCTCGGCGAGCACCAGCACGCAGTGGCGGTCCGGGAAAACCCACTTGTCCACCTGGGGCTTGATGTTCTCTCTGACGATACCGGGAATACCCTTGAGCCCGGCCATGTCAATCTCGTTGTCGAAGTGCCCGATGTTGCAGACGATGGCCTGGTGCTTCATCCGGGTCATGTGCGAGGCCATGATGATGTCGCGGTTGCCCGTGGTGGTGACGAAGACGTCCCCGCGCTCGACGACGTCCTCGAGTGTCTTGACCTCGTATCCTTCCATGCAGGCCTGCAGGGCGCAGATGGGATCGATCTCGGTGACGACAACACGGCATCCCTGGGCGCGCAGACTCTGGGCACAACCCTTGCCTACGTCACCATAGCCGCATACTACCGCTGTCTTTCCCGCCAGCATCACGTCGGTGGCCCGCATGATTCCGTCGACCAGCGAATGGCGACAGCCGTACAGATTGTCGAACTTGCTCTTGGTCACGCTGTCGTTGACGTTGATCGCCGGGAAGAGCAGCGTGCCCGCCTCCTGCCTTTGATAGAGCCGATGGACCCCGGTGGTGGTCTCCTCACTGACCCCGAGCATCCGCTTGGCCACGTTGTGCCACCGCTGAGGATCCTTAGCGAGTTCATCGCGGATCAGCTCGAGGATGACAGCTTCTTCCTCGTTGCCCGCTGAGCCGGGGTCGGGCATGGTCCCATCCCTGGCGAACGCCTCCTCGGCTTCGTAGCCCATGTGGATCAGCATGGTGGCGTCCCCGCCGTCGTCGACGATCAGGGTCGGCCCGCCTTCGGGGAAGCCAAGCGCCTGATTCGTGCACCACCAGTACTCCGCGAGGCTCTCGCCCTTCCACGCGAAGACCGGCACACCGGTTCGGGCGATTGCGGCTGCGGCGTGGTCCTGAGTGCTGAAGATGTTGCAACTGCACCAGCGAACCGTGGCACCGAGCTCGACCAGGGTCTCGATGAGCACGGCTGTCTGGATGGTCATGTGCAGCGAGCCCATGACTCGGGCCCCTTCGAGCGCCTTCTTGGCGCCGTGCTCGTTTCGCACCGCCATAAGGCCGGGCATCTCGTGCTCGGCAAGCTCAATCTCCCTGCGACCAAAGTCAGCCAGGGTCAAGTCAGCGACTTTGAACTCCTCAACCACAGTTGTCATTGCCATCTCTCCAAAACAAGGTTCCCAAACAAAACCGAGCCGGGCCTGCAGGGAAGCGGGATCGTACGCCCGTTAGGAAGCCGCATCGTGTCCCCGCGGGAAACCGCTCCCTTACGGTCGCGGTTCGGATTACCCGCGGTTTTGGTGCACTCTAGCCCTTTCGGCCGGTTACGACGAACAGATCCGGAGCGTCCGGGGCGCACTCCACGTTACGCAGCCCGGTTGATCGAACGTCCACGAAACCCACCGACTCCAGCAGGGCAGCGAACCGGGCCGGCTCGAAGCCCCACCACGGGTCCTGCATGCGTTCCCGAAAACTCTCGCTGTTGTGAGTCATCTGCTCTACGACGAGCAGGCGGCCCGGACTCTTGACAATGCGGTAGAGCTCCCTCATCGCTTCCTGCGGCGAAGGTACGTGATGCAGCACGAGCACGGCTAGTGCCAGATCGACGTCACTGTCTTCCAACGGCAATCGGGCGAGGTCGCCGCCGTCGAGTTCAACGTTGCTCAAGCCCTCTCGTTCCACGCGACGCCGGGCGACCTGCAGCATCCGCTCGACCGGATCGATCGCGATCACCCGCCGGAAGCGGCGTCCGAGCGTCCCCAGAAGATATCCGGTGCCGGTTCCGATATCCGCCACGGTCCACTCCTCGGGGAGCAGAGCGATAAACGCCTCCAGATGAAACGCTTTCCCAAATGCCTCTTCCCGTAGCGAATCCCAATGCCGGCCCACCCGGTCGAAGAAACGTCGGCTCATATCGCCTCGACGCTCAATCACCGCCCGCCTCCGGGCATCCAGGGAGGCGGGCAGAGGCTGCTCAGCCGTCCAATCCAACAACCGGGAGGCAAGCTGAGCGTTTGGATCACCGTTTGCCTGCTGCAAGACGCAGTAGAGCACGGCGTTGCCGTCGCGGCGATCACGTATCAATCCGGCGCTGCGCAACACCTTCAAGTGACGGGAAACCGTCGACTGCGGCAGCGAAAGCACCTCGACCAGCTCGGACACACTCAACTCATGCCCGGTCAGCACAGCCAGCGTTCGCTGCCTGGTCTTATCCGCCATGGCTTTGAAAAGTATCGTCGGTTCCATGGTTTCAGCCGCCAGATGACCCCAGCCGGTAAATCCGTCTATCCGGATAATAGAATAAGTCGGCCGCCTGTCAACCGGGAATTAAAAAAAAGCCGATGGTTCATTGCATTGCCCAGAGTACCGATTCCGGCGTTTACCTCGTTGACCAGGGTTGACCAGGGGCGCATGATGGGCTTTGCCAGCGAGTGATTAGCCCTGTGGCTTCGCCAGCTATTTAGAGGGAACCCTGCCGGTGGCTGCGCGTCCAAATCCAAGGAACCAGAAAGCGCCGGAGTATGCGTCCCGGCCGGTTCCGCTGGAGGACCTTGAGCTTGTAGAAAAGGTAAAAAGCGGCAATACGGGGGCCTACGCGGACCTGGTGCATAAATACCAAGACCGCGTGTTCAACGCCTGTTGGCGGATTTGTGGCCACATGGAGGACGCCCGCGATCTTACGCAGGAGGCTTTTCTCAAGGGGCTCGAAGGAATATCGGGTTTTCGCCAGCAGAGCGGGTTTTACACCTGGATCTTTCGGGTGGCCGTCAACCTGGCTCTTTCCCACCGGCGAAAGGCCGGCTCGCACCGGACGGTTTCGCTGGATCAGGACGGTGCAGGCGGGACCCAAGCGGATGATCTCGCCCGGCGTGTGCAGGACCAGAGCGGTGAGGATCCGGTCAGCTCTGCCTGCGATGCCGAGCTTCAGGGACTGGTGGTGCGTGCCTTGCAGGCGTTGGAGGATGACCATCGGGCGATCGTGGTGCTTCGCGATATAGAGGGATTTGACTATCAGGAGATCGGCGAGATTCTGGATATTCCGGTGGGGACGGTGAAGTCCCGTCTTTGTCGCGCCAGGATGGCGCTGCGCAAGATGATGCTTGCATCGCGCGGCCTGGCGGGTTAGGTGCGTTTGGCTCATGGCTGATGTCGATCGAGAAGAACTTGGCGCACTTCTGTCGGCCTACCTTGATGGGGAGGTGACCGCGGAGGAGGCTGGCCTGGTCGAGCGAGTTATTGCGGAGAATGAAGCCGCGCGCCAACTCCTCGAGGAGCTTCGGGGCACGGCTCAACTGGTGTCCTCGCTACCGGTGCATGCGGCCCCGAAATCGATCGCCGAGGATTTGCAGTTTCATGCGGAGCGTAGCGAGCTTCTCGGTGATCCGGATGAGGCGCCTCAGATAGGCGGCCCCGGGCGGCTCTCTTCTCTGTCCCGCCTGGCGGTGGCGGCGATGCTGGCAGTGATCGTGCTGGGCGGCTGGTGGTTCAGTGTCGGTCCGGGGGCTGGGGTGCCTCCGGAGATCGGGCCTCGCCTCGCAGATACATACGGTGCGTCGAAGGGGTCTCCCACGCTGGAGTTCGACGATGTGTCTGAGACGGCAGTTCGTCGAGGCCGTGGGAAGGTCACGCCGGTTAATCCGGTCCCAGGCGGTAAGAAGCGCGTCGCTGAGCTGGGCGATCGCGGTGATGGTCTTGGTACGGTGCTCGTATCGCCGAATGTAATCACGCCGGGTAAGGAGGCCGTGATCGTCGCCGCGGATCTTGACCACAAATTCGCGACACTCCCGATGACCTCGCTGAGGCATCATCGGTTTGAAGGCGAGCGGCTTCGCCTGCGCATTGAGGTGAGGAATGAAGCGCAGGGCGATGCGCTTATCGCCCAGCTGACTTCCCGCCTGGAGCAGAATCACGTCATCGACCGGACCGATCGGCAGTTGATCATTTCGCGCGAGGGCGAATCGAGCGAGAACTTCTACTACCGGGGGGAGGCGGGAAGGAACTTCGACGAGGCCGATCAGCATCAGCTTCTGGTACGAGCGCCTGCCTGGAAAATCAACGGCCTGATGGACGAGCTCGGGCGAGTGCCGGGGGTGAAGGATGGCGTGACGCTTGTCGTGGACTCCCGGTCGATCAACGGGCTGGACGACGCGCGGAGGGCGCTTCGGGGCCTCAGCGTACAATCGGAGGAGGAGGACGAGGAGGCTGGAGAGTCCGGCCCAACTGACGCGGCCGCCGCCCCCCCGGCGGGACCAAAGGGAGAAGTAGAAGTAATTGCCGAGGGTCCTGCGGGGAAGGAGGAGTCCCCCGGTCCGCTCTTCGTGGATCTTCTCGAGGAGATGTTCGGGCTGAATCTTGGAGTGTTCGCCCCCGCCCCCAAACCGCCGCTCTACGGCCCTTTGCGAGAAGAACCGGAGTCGGAAACGCTGGCGGTTGCCCCCCGACGGGGTAAGGACGCCAAGGAGATTCGGTTTACCTTCGAGGGTTCCTCCGCCCGCGAGGCGGTCCCCGCGGTAGGCGTTTCCGCCAAAGGAGATGACCGCGAAACCACGCTCGCGGCAAGGGGTGCGAGAGCGCATCCCACGGCGATCGCCGCACTCACAAAGAGAGCCTCCATCGAGGAGGTACTTGGCGAGCAACCGGGCCTCGTGGAGCGCCGGCTTCGCGCGCTGATGAAGAAGTCGGCCACTGGCCCGCCGCCTGGAGAGTCCGGACCGGCCGGGTCAGTTCCCGGCGCGGGTCGGGCCGGCAAAATGCGTGCGCTCCAGGATGCGCCCTCCGACGGGCAGGAGGCCCTCCCCGTTTCGGCGGAGCGTCTTGTTACGCTCGTCGTGGAGGTGTCGATTACCCAGGCCAAAGCGGCCAAAGGGAAGCCGGTCAAGCCTCCCCCAGCCTCTCCCGAGTCCGACACGAAGACAAAGCCGCCGATACCGGCGAAAAGATAGGTTAAGAAACCCACCGCCGCCGCTCGGTGTCGCTTGGAGCGGTCCGCATATTCTCATGTAGTACACTTGTCCGCGCCCGGGATTCCCCGCCCGTCCGTTGCGAAGTGCCCGACATTACGCCAAGATGGGGGCGAGCGGTCACCCATTGGCCGGTCCGCGATGGACGTGGCTTTTTTTCTCGAGTGACCGGGTATGGCCGACAGGGAAGCGAACTTGCCAAGCACTACCAGCAGCGATCGGAACCACACCGGGTTGTTAGCCCCCAGTGGGAACCACTCACTGGAGCAGTCCCAGCGTCGCGGCGACGCGGCTGAGCCCGCGCCACGATCACATATCCGTTGGTGGCTGGCGGTTGTGGGAGCCATGGTTGCGTCGCTCCCGCTCACGTGGTTGTTGTCGTTCGCGGCCTTGCTCCCATTTCAGATCGGGCTGTTTTTCTTCGTCCTGTTCGGCCTGCTGATCGGGGCGATGACGCATCGGATTGCCTCCCCCGGCCGGCCCTACCGCCGGTGGGCTCTGGTTGCGGGAACGACGGTGCTGGTCGCAGTGGTGTGGACCGGTGCTCTGCTGATCGAGATACATGACTTTCCGGGTGAAATGGCCGGGCGTGCCCTGCAGCTTCGGCGCCCCATTGGAGACCGGACGTCGACGGAGTATCGGGCAGCCGTGGCCGATCAGGTCCGAATGTTTCTTACGAAACGCTATTCGCCGGGCGGGGCGGTCGGGTACGTCCGGTGGATGCTTCTTAGTGGCAGGATAAAGAAAGGCGAGTTGGCGGACGTTGACCGGACGTTGAGCCGCGATCGCAGTCAGGTGAGGTTCTGGTACGTGGTTCGGTTGGTGCTGTCCGTGGGTCTTCTTTCCTTTGGAATCGGCTCGCAGACGTTCTCCTTGAAATTGGCTACGGAACCGGTGGTGCGGGCCATCGACGAGGTCCCCCGCGCCGGGCCGGGTGAGGATGCGGCGTAACCTGTCTACTCCCACTCGATGGTTGCGGGCGGTTTGGAGGATACGTCGTAGACCACGCGGTTTATGTTGGGCACCTCGTTCATGATCCGCGTGGCGATGTGACCGATGAGTTCATGGTCGATGTGGACGAAGTCGGCGGTCATGAAGTCCGTACTCTCCACCAAGCGGATGACCACCACCTGCTGGCCGCCGTAGCTACGGCCATCGCCCATCACCCCGACGCTGCTTACGGGCAGCAACACGCCGAAGGCCTGGGCGATCTTCCGGTACCATCCCGCAGTGCGGATCTCTTCCAGGATGACGTCATCGGCCTGTCGGAGAGTGGCGAGCCTTTCGCGGGTTACCGATCCCAGGATGCGGACGGCCAAACCCGGTCCGGGGAAGGGATGGCGCCAGACGATCTCTTCGGGCAATCCCAGGTGCTCGCCCACCCGGCGAACCTCGTCCTTGAAGAGGTCACGCAGAGGCTCGATCAGCTCGAACCCCAGCTCCGCGGGCAGGCCGCCGACGTTGTGATGGAGTTTGATGTTGGCTGACTCACCGGAAACTCCGTGGCCCGATTCGATCACGTCGGGATAGAGAGTGCCCTGTGCCAGGAACCTGGCATCTTCGTATCGTTTGGCCTCCTCCTTGAAGACCTCGATGAACTCGTGCCCGATGATGCGTCGCTTCTCTTGCGGGTCGCTGATGTCTTCGAGCTTGCTCAGGAAGCGATCTGCGGCGTCTATGACACGAAGATCGACCTTGAAATGCTGCCGGAAGGTGGTGTCGACCAGGTCTACCTCGCCGTTACGCATTACACCGTTGTCCACGAAAACGCAGGTGAGGCGATCGCCGACGGCCCGGTGAATCAGGGCGGCGGTGACCGAGCTGTCCACTCCTCCGGATAGCCCGCAGATGACCCGGCCGGAGTCGCCCATCTGGACGCGAATCGCTTCGATGCTGCCGGAGATCACCTGACTGACCTGCCAGTCTCCGGTGCAGCCGCAGACATCGTACAGGAAGTTGCGGATGATCTGGTTCCCGCAGGGCGTGTGAGTGACTTCGGGGTGGAACTGGACACCGTAAAACGGCTTGGTCTTGTGGCGGACCGCGGCGTAGGGGCAGCTCTCCGTTTTGGCCAGCGAGATAAACTCAGGTGACAACTCGGTGACAATATCCCCGTGGCTCATCCACACCGAGGTTGTCTGCGGCACGTGGGCGAGCAGAGTCTCGTGTGTGGTGACGGTAAGCTGGGTGCGGCCGTATTCCTTTGATCGAACACCGCCGACGTCACCTCCCAGGATCTTGCAGGCAAGCTGCATGCCGTAGCAGATGCCCAGGATGGGCAGGCCTATATCGAGGATCTCCCGGCGGCAGCGCGGTGCCCCGTCCTCGTAGACACTGGCCGGCCCACCGGACAGGATCAAACCGACGGCCCCCAGTTCGCCCAGCTCCTCGGCGGTTACTTCGGGAGAGACTATCACGCTGTGTACGTGATTCTCCCGTACCCGCCGGGCGATCAGTTGCACGTATTGGGCGCCGAAGTCGACGATGGCGATGGTTTTGGGGTTCATGGAAACTGCCGATGCCGCGTCCGCGGAAAGCGGAAAGCCTACCGTCCCGGGCCTCGGCTGACAATTCCCGTGTGGGACCGGTTTCCAACCGGTCGAATCTGACCGAGGGGATTTCTAGTGTGACTGCACTTGTCGCACAGAGGGTCCGGTGAGTCACATATACCAGGGGCATTCGGGCCAAGTTTGGCATCTCGGAAGACGACACCGGGCGTCCGCGGCCCGGAGCCAATCACAGCGAAACTGGCTGATGACAGCCGCCGACGTGGACGCTATCATCGCCTCGAGGAGGCGCGGTCGGTGACTGGACGACATGACCGGCACTTCGGGAGGTGACTGTCTGACTTGGCCGGTCAAGGTCAACCGTGCAGTTCGGCACCGTTTCTGATCGATTGTGAACCGTTTTCGTAAGAGGAGCGCACATGATGACGAACAAGTTTTCTGCAACGGCAACGGCACTTGTCCTGGGGATGTTCACCTTTGTTTTCGCCAGCGGCTGCGACGAGTTTACTATTCCAGACTTCGACGATGTGCTCAACGGCAACGAAAACGTGAGTGATAACGACAACGACAACACCGGCGGCGGTGCTACCGACACCGTAGAGTTCGAGGTGGTGGCGACGAATACGGCCGGGGCGACGGGTATCGCCCTGCGTCCATCCGACGGGGCTCTGTTTGCGGTGAACTCGACCGGCCTGTACGGCCCAATCGTTTCGGGGGACGACTTTTCCGCGATGGTACCGATCGGGGCTACGAACCTGTCCGACCCTGACCTGTTCGACACGGTCACCTCAAACCTGGTCCTTGCGATCACCAACTCCGGCGAATTCTGGATCGGCTCGTCCTGCTGCGTGACGATGGCCGTCGTGCCCGCGCAGGGGGGCGACGCGGATCCGTACCAGGGCCTGCTGAGCGGCGCGCTGTCCTCCACCGTCAAACCCGAGACGCTCTTAATCGTCCCGGGAGGCTTCGAGGGAGACCAGATGGTGCCCGAGCGGCTGCTTGCCGGCCTGGAAACAACCTTCTCTTGGCTTGCAGCCATCGACGTCGAGGGCGATCGAACGGCGATGGACGTCGACAACCCCGGAAGCATCAACCGCAACGCCCATCATCTGACGTTTGGCCTCGACGGTGTGCTGTATAGCGCCCGAGGCGTGCCCGGCTTGACCATCACCGGGTTTCAGACAATAGACCCGGACGGAATGCCACATCCCCTCGAGGGGATGCTCGCGATGGCGGCGGAGTCGTTTGTGGCCCTGGAAAACGGCGACCTGATAATACGTGGTACGCATCAGACGGGACCGACGACGGTCGATGCGGGGATTCTGCTCTACAACGCCGCGGACCAGGAGATCACCTTCGCCAAGGAGATTCCCACAGACCAGCGCTCGGAGGATGACGAGATGATCATCACCCCGGACGGCTCCACGATCTACCTTTCATTGCCCGCACGCAACGAGATTGTCATCGTGCAGATTATCGAATAGGGGTGGCCCATGTCCTTTGGACATGTACGTGTTTAGCGTGTTTCGAGGCGAAGTTTCGCGGTCCGCAGGTTGTTTCCGAGCCCCAAGCGCCAGCGCGGGGTGGTT
>SDBU01007865.1_pt1 | contig 12216 bp, 5 predicted proteins | sample 2277071 | NCBI WGS metagenome assembly SDBU01 (sample SAMN10397929, study PRJNA504765) | marine sediment metagenome | isolation source: marine sediment core GS08_GC12, 126 cmbsf | place: Arctic Ocean: Gakkel Ridge, Loki's castle | collected 2008
CCTCGTTGTTCTACACATCTTTCAAGTTGGGTAACCGTTCACAGAATGTAGGCTTCGTGGGACACCGTTTGTAGCTTCAGGCCCCGGCGGGGCCAACGTCTTTAGCCCCGGGCGCCGCGAAGCAAGCCCGGGGTCTGCCACGGCGTTCTTTCGCAAGCTCCGAAGGGGCGAAAGCATTTTGCCGGGGGCGTAAGCCCCCGGTGGTCAGCCCATTTAAGGGACAAGCCCTGAAAGGGCGACACTGTCTTCCGGCAGCGCCACTGTCGCGCCTCCAGGGCTATGGACATCAGGAGAGCTGTATTCCGGGGGCTTACGCCCCCGGCAAAATGCTTTCGCCCCGTTGGGGCTGTCCCTTTCGCTACTCACCGTACCCACCGCGAAGCCACCCAAGCGCGGCCATGCCAGCCCACGGCACCCAACTGCGGCACCCAACCGCGCGGCCGGGTGCAAACGCGGCGGGCGGCCATCGTTGGAGATGACCGCCCGCCGCTGAACGTCAGGTCCTGCCGTAAGGCAGGTTCCACAAGGAGGCTTTTGCCTTACAGCTTCCGCCGGCGCCTCAGCACCGTCAGGCCGCCGAGGCCCAGCAGAACCAGCGTGGCCGGCTCGGGCACCGCGGCACCGGCCGGCGGGGGGCCGGTCCAGTTGCCCAGCAGCACGGCCAGGTCGTTGTCGTCCACGTCGGTGTCGCCGAGGCTGCCCTCGGTGAAGTTGCCAAACTCCCACGTGGAGATGATCGACGGATCCTGCTCCCAGTTGCCCAGCAGGATCGCCAGGTCGGTGTCGTCGACGAAACCGCTGCCGTTGGCGTCACCGGGGAGGGTCGGCGCGATGGTGTTGGGCAGCACGTCGAACACCGTGTCGCCGAGCCGGATCTCGTCCCACGCGAAATCGGGCGAACGCGTGTCGCCGACCCGGAGCAACGTACCATAGAAACTCGCGTCATAGCCGCCAATGGTCAGGTCCACGACGTACGTGGCGGGGTCGCCGGCGGCGTCCTCATCGAAGTAGACGTTGACCGTATCTTCATCGTTGGCGCCAAAGATCACTTCCACCAGGAACAGGCGAGTGACGGTGTCTTGGGCGCTGGGTGAGTCCAGGAGCTGGTATTGGCCGGGTTGAGGCGAGAGGCCATCGCTGGAATGAAACACCCCCCATGTGCCAAACGAAGTATTCTTGTTGACCCCGAGAATCGTGTCGGTGTGGAAGTTCCAGTAGTAGTCGTCCCTCAACTGTATCGTCAGGCCTTGATGCCTGCCGGTCGTTCCGCGAAGCAGGACGCTGATCCAGATCGAGGTGTCATCTTTGCCGATCACCGTATCGCCACTGCCGGCCTGGACCACCGCGTAGTCGCTGAAGGCGCCGGCCACGTCGAACGTTCGACCTATGGTTCTCCACGGGCCGGACACCATAAGACTGTTGCCCGTGGACGGGAGTCCGTCGTAACTCAGGCCGCCGGTACGGATGGTATAGTCCGCGGAGCCGGACCACGCGCCGGCCCAGCCGGTGCCGCCGTTCTGGGCGTTCAGGTTCTCCTCTGCAGCATAGTCGAACCCTTCATACGCCAGCAGTGTCGCCTGCGCCGGCTGAGCCATGCCTGCGAGGACCGCAGTTGCCAGCACTGCCGTAATCGCCTTCGCCGTGTGATTGCTCATGCTTCGATCCTTTGGTGCCTCCCCAAAGCCAAGCCGCCAGACAGAGCGGCAGAACACGGATCGGCCGATTGCGTGGCAACACGTCCATTCAGGCCCTCCGGCACCGGGCCTACTTGCGCCTGCGACGCAGGGCTGCCAGAGGGGCGCCGATCAGCAGCAGCATGGCGGAGACGGGCTCGGGCACCGCCGCCCCGGCCGGCGGCGGACCGGTCCAGTTGCCCAGCAGCACGGCCAGGTCGCTGTCGTCCACGTCGGTATCGCCGAGACTGCCTTCGGTGAAGTTACCCAACTCCCACGTGGTGATGATCACCGGATCCTGCTCCCAGTTGCCCAGCAGAATCGCCAGGTCGGTATCGTCGACGAAGCCGCTATGGTTGGCGTCACCGGGGAGGGTCGGCGCCCCGGGGGCCAAGCCGCTGAGGGTGAGGGTGTCAACGCCGTCGTCGGTCAACACCGTGACCAGGGGGGTGACGGTGAAATCATCGCTGACGATCGTCAGCCCGACCAGGCCCAGGGGGTCGATCGTGCCGTACTTGACGATATCGAAGGTCATCCCCGTCGGGTCGATCCCGCTGCTCTCGTCGACCACGTTCAGCGTCCAGGCGCCGGGCAGGGCCAGCAGGCCGCTGAGGTCGATGACGTCGTTGCCGCCATCGCCGATGCCGATGGTCATGCTGCCGCCGTCGGCGATGGTGAGGGTGGTGCCGCTCAGCGTGCCGACGCTGGCGCCGGGGGCGATGCTCCCGCCGGACAGAATGTCGACCTGTCCGCTCCAAGAACCGCTGCCGGAGAACGTCCCGCCGATCTCCACGCGCGAACTGTTCATGGTCATCGTCGAATCGACCTGGAGGTCCTTGAGCATGAGGATCCTCTCGGTGGCGCCCGCGACGCTCGCGAGATTGACGCGCATCGCGGTCATGCCCGCTCCCACGTTCACGGACGTGTTCGTCATGTCGAACTCGCCGCGCGTGCCGTTGAGTACTCCGAGCCCGCTGAAAGTGATCTGGTTGCCTGTAATGGCGTTAATCGTCAGCGGTCCGCCGTCGTCCATGATCGGCGTCGAAGCAAGTGTCAGGTTTTGGCCGGCCGACTCGAAATCCAACTGGGGAGTATTGAGCATGACGCCCGCCACGTTTCCCCCGCCTTCCTTCCGGTTCACACTGAACCGGCCCGATTTGACCTGGATTTTAGCGGCGGTGACGGTCAGGTTGGTCACCGTGACGGTAGGGTCTTTGGGGGTAAACTGAACCAAGCCGGGCAACATGTTGCCAAGCATGAGGTTGTTACTGTTGCTAAACGTGTCAATGGGCGTATCGGTGCCGATTTGCAGCACGGCGGCAGGCGCATTCACGCCAATCACCAGTGTGTTGGCGCTGGCTCCCGTGGTGCTGCATCCCAGACCGATGACCGGTTCCGCGGGGTCGCCCACTTGGGCGCCATACGTCAACACCTCCGTGGTATCGGCAATAAGATTGGCCCAACCTGCGTTGGCAATGAAGAACTGTCCGTGACCGATGGGCCAATTGTAGGTCTTGACCGTGTCCGACTTATTGGCGGTGGCGGAAATGATGTCGGAGTTGAGCCACAGGTCTTTCAGCACAGGGTTGCTGTTGACGTCCAATTCCCAGATATCAAAGTTGCTCCTCCTGAGATTCAGCGTCGTGTCGCCCGAATGGGTGACGGTGAGGCCCTCCAGGAAATCGGAGTTGTTCAGCGTGGAGATGTTCATCATGGAATTGTCGAGCATTTGCAGTATGCCGCCGTCCGCAGCCTCGAAATCCGTATTGCCGACGTTCTGGAGGGAACCGTTCGTGACTGTCAAAGTTCCCTCCATCCTTGAGGCAAGATTCCCGGCACCCTCGACAGCGCCATAAGAGACGTTATACGTCTGGTCAGCCGCGATCATGGGGTTACCGGTTCCGAGCCTCATGATTCTTCGGCTCTCCTGCCCGGCGTCTCCGTAGAAGTTGAAGGTCGTGACCTCGTTCAAGTCATCGGCGCTACCGTCCGTGGGGATGGTGCTGTTGAGGGCCTTTCCGAAGTGGTGCTGGTCGTTCAATATGTAAAAGTCGGCCGTCTTTACAGCTTGGTCTTCGTCGCCGATCCACTTGGCGGCGTTTTCGAACCCTTCCTGACTATAGCCGAAGGGTTGGATAATCACCTTGAGATTGCCGCTACCCTTCGCCGCCCTGAAAGTGCCGTTGATCTTGCTGTTGGCCAGAGCCGGAGTGAAAACCAGACCCTTGTAAATGGCGGTGTCGTCGTCCTCACCGACGGTCCATTCCTTGCCCGCCGTATGCTCGGTGACACCTTGCCAGATGTTGGCCGCGCCGCCGACGTCCGCGCGCTGAGGTTCCGGGCCGGCCGTGGCGCCGAGGATGGCGTCCACTTCCAATGTCACGTTCTGAGGCGAGATGTCGCTGTTGTAAAAGGCGCCGGTCATATCGCCCACCAGCATGGCGCCGGCTTGAATCGTCACGTCGGCGCTGCCCCAGCCGCCCGTCTGTGTGGCGGTGACGTTGAGCGTGCCGGTGATCGTCGCGGTGCCCTGCGGCATGCCCCCGTTAATGCCCGCCGTCCAACTTCCACCGGTCATGGTCAGGTTCGTAATGGCGGGAACGGCGTTAGCCACGAACGTGCCGCCGCCCATGTTCAGCGTGCCGATCGTGGGCACGGCATTGGCGACGAACGTACCCTCGCCGAACGACGTGCCGGCCTCCAGGGTAACCGTGCCGAACGTGGTCGCCGCGTTCACTTCCGTGCGAGTGCCGCCCGAGATCGCGTGGGAGGTCAGCGCGTTGATGTTGCTGCCGGCCACGTCGAAGGCGACCTTCGAACCGGTGGTGCCGTTGGCATTGCCTTCCGAGTTATCGACAAAGTTGAACCGCAACAACGTGTTCACGGTCAGCGGGGCGTTGAAGTGCGCGCCGTTGGCCCCGGCGCCTGTGTCCGAGGCGATGTACAGGTTGTCGGCGGTCATGGGAACCTGGATGTCGTAGTCCCCGTTATCCTTGTAAACATGCCCGAGTCGCATCGTGCCGATGGTGAACGTGGCGCCCGTGCCCGTCCCGTCGATCATCGTCATCGAGTTGAACCCGAAACCGTCTTCGTGGCCGGGGTTGGGTTTGTCCGTTGTGATGTTCGACAGGTTGACCGACGTGCCGTTCAGGTCGATCGTGATGTCCGCGCCGTCCTGGCGGGCGTAGAGGACGTCGCCAGGGGTGTTGACCGGCACGTCGCCGATGGCATCGCCCCCGACCACGTCGCTCCAGTTTGTCGTGTCAGCCCAGTTGTACGGGCCGCCGTCGACGCCCTGCGTCCACGTATACATTACGGCCTGCGCTGGGGTGGCCAAGGCGAAAACCGCCAACGCACACAGTGTGATCTTGGTACCCGTCATGTTGAGGTGCCTCCTCTCTGGATGCCCCGTGGAAACGAATGGTAGATCGCTCCCGTGACATTTGCACACCGTAGCTCCGACCGCCCTCGATGCGGCCGAAGCGAAGCCTCCGCCGTCCGTATGTCGTTGAAGAAATGACCTCGACGGACCCGCGACGCGCCAACGCTGCCGCGGACCGCCGCCACGCCTACCGGGGAACCGCAACGGAGCCGCTGCAGGATCAATCCCCGCGTAGCCTCCGGAACGATCACCAGCCCCACGATAGGCGACCTACGTCAATCTACCGCGGAACGCTCGATCTGTCAACTCTCATTCCGGATCCGAGTAGCCCATCCGGCCCTCTTCCGACGGTCTCGCCGTCGATGCGGTGCCATGCTCCTACGCGCAGCGGAGGGGCATGCGATCCGTGGCGCCACTCGGTCGGGGGCCGAGAAGAACGCCGCGGGCGGCCGCCGTCGATGCGGGGCCGGGTGCCGTGGCTTGACGCGAAGCGGCAACCACGTTGTCTCGCCGCGGCCAGTCGCCCGACGGAAGAACGTGGTTGCGGCCACCGCCGCAAACCACGCCACCCGCCCCCACCGGGCTTGCCCCAATGGCACTAAATTGTCTAACCGCTCCCAATCCGCCATGCGCTGCCAACTTCACCCGCAGAAGATCGCCTGGTGAGTAAGACGCTTGTTTGCCGATGGTTCCAGCAGGCGCAAGAAGCAAAGGCCCAGCGACGACGCGAGACAAGGGCGCCGTCGAAGGGTGGTTGTCTGCGCTCTCACGCCGACATTTAGTGCCATCGGGCTTGCCCCGGTGGAGCGACAGATTCGTCACTAGCGCGCCACGCCCGCCACCATTCGCCCCCACCGGCCTGCCTGCCGGCAGGCAGGTCGCTGCGCTGCGCAGCCCACGGCACCCAAGCACGCGGCCGGCGCGCAAACGCGGCGGGCGGCCATTCTTAACGATGACCGCCCGCCGCTACGTCAGGTCCTGCCCCTCAAGGCAGTTGCCACAAAAGACTTACTTGCGCTCCTTCGACAAGCTCAGGACCTGCGGCGTCGTCTCAGCACCGACAGGCCGCCGAGGCCGAGAAGAACCAGCGTGGCCGGCTCGGGCACCGCGGCACCGGCCGGCGGGGGGCCGGTCCAGTTGCCCAGCAGTACGGCCAGGTCGTTGTCGTCCACGTCGGTGTCGCCGAGGCTGATCTCGGTGAAGTTACCCAACGCCCACGTGGAGATGATCAACGGCTCACTCTCCCAGTTACCCAGCAGAATCGCCAGGTCGGTATCGTCGACGAAGCCGTTCTTGTTGGCATCGCCGGGGATGCCGGGGGTCAGGCCGCTGAGGGTGATCGTGCCAGCGAGGTCGTCGACCAACAGCGTGACCAGGGGGGTCACGGTGAAATCAGCGCTGACGATCGTCACGTTGGTCAGCGCGTCCGCCGTGCCGACGTAGTTGATGATGTCCCAGCTCATCCCCGTCGGGTCGGTGACACCCTCGTCGACCACCTTCAGCGTCCAGGCACCCGGCAGGGCCAGGAGGCCGCTGAGGTTCAGCACGTCGTTGGTGGGGCCATCGGCGATGCCGATCTCGAGGATGCCGCCGGCGGCGATCGTGAGGTCCTTGCCGCTCAGCGTACCGATGCTGGCGCCCGGGGACACGATGCCGTTGGCGGTGATGTTGCCGTTGCTCCAGGAGCCCGTGCCCTTCAACGTGCCGTCGACGGCAACGACCTTGTTGTTGACGTTGAAGTTGCCGCCGATGAGGGCCAGGTCGGTGGGGAAGGTGAAGTCGGTATGGGTGTACAACGTGCCGCTCACGACTTCCACGACCGACGTGTTGATGAACGCGGCATTCTGGGGGACATTTTGAGTTTGTGGATCTTCGCTAGCGAACCATGCTGTCGAGCGGTTGAGTGCAACAGTGCCCACGGGAACCTGCGAGAAGTGACTGTTGGTTCCCACAGCGCCGGTCAGTGCCGTGGTGCTGCCAAAGACGACCTTGCCGCCGCCGGCATCGACCGGGACATTGATATTCAGCCATCCAGCATCCGTGGTCATCATCGCGAAACCAATTGACGAAGCGCCGGCGGCCGCCTTGATCTTGCTGCCATCGGCGTAGAAGTCAACGATGGTTATGCCCTTGTGGCTGCTGGTCTTGTTGGCGAAGTACTTGCCGTCACCGATCGTCAGGTCTTCGTCGAGTTCGAATGCATTGTTGTTGTTGGAGTTCACGAAGAGGTTGGACGAGTTGAGGATTTGCTGCATCTTCGGAGCGGGCGTGCCGCTTACGGCACCGGTGAAATCGTAACGACCGGCGCGCTGCTCCAAATAGACGCTCGGATTGCTGCTGTTGACGATCAGGTCGGTCCCGAGCGTCATCTGTTCCAGAACGGCTTCCTGACCGGTGTTCACACTGACGGCCGTATTGTCGTTGAGGACGATCACGGTGCCCACATCCGGCGTGAACGGGGTTGTATTGTCGAGATCCAACATCGCATCGCCGTGCAGCTCAACGCGGCCTTTGACTTCCATCTTCTCACTGGCCGTAACGACGAACGCTGCATCGTGGACGTGGATCGTCTGGGTCGCGGTCATCCCCTGCGTGTCGAAAATCAGCGTCTTACGGGCGATGGCGCCCACGTTGTGGAAGTGGAACGTGGTGGCCGTGCCCTTGAGCGTCGCACGCAGGTTCAGCATCGACGTGCCGGCCATGTAAATGTTCGCCACATCAGTGGCCGGATTCGTGACATCGAACTTCGCGCCGGTGTATCGGGCACTATTACCGGATTTGTTCGTGGCCCAGAGGACCTCCAGGTCGCCGCCGGCTGTCGGGCCGATGTAGGAAGTAGCGCTAGTCAAGTGGCCGGGCGTGTACGTCCCGACGGCGATGCCCTTGTAGGGCGTGGTCGCCGAGTCAGGTTGGGTCGTCGAGTTGGTCACGGCGCCCTTCCAGATCTTGATGGTGGGCAGGTCCAGCAGCGTCGGTTCGGGACCGGCAGAGACAGCCACGATGGAATCTTCGACCAGGGTGACGTTCTTGCCGGCGCCCTCATAGTCGGCGCCCGTCAGGTTGCCGGCCAAGAGATTGTATGGGCCAACAAGCGTGATATTGGCCAGCGCCGCCTGTGCGGCACCAATATTCAGCACGCCGCCATTCTGGACCGTGACGTTCGTGCTGGCATTTCCCAACGCCGTGGTGCTGTTGGCGTTGAGGGTGCCCGCCGCGCCAACCGTGATGGTCGGGGTGACAAGCGTGCCGTTCACATTGGTCGTCACCGTGGTACCGGAGTTGATACTCGAGAAGGTCACGTTCAGCCCGCCGTTGAGCGTGATCGTGTCCGTGCCGACGCCGTCACCGAAGTTCCACGTGTTCGACTTGGTGTGCACCTCATTGGTCACGGTCAGGTTGCGATTATACCTATGCGTGCCGCCGCACTTTCTCGTTTGTACGATCGTATCGTTGACGATCAAGTCGACATCGAACGTAGGGCTGCCCGAATTGTTGTTGTTGCCGCTGGCACCGTTGCTGTCGAGGAGCTTGACGTTATCGACGGTCAGCGTCACACCGGCGTCGCCCTGAATCTTGAAGCTGCTGGTGCCCCAGAGAGCCAGGTCCGCCGCCACGCCGTTGGTGGCGTGCAGATCGACCAGAACGCCGTCCTTGTCGACAAACCGGGCGTCGGTGCCGGCAATCGGGACCCCGGCATCCCAGTTCGTAATGTCTTGCCAGTCGGTGGCGTCGACCCCGCTTAGACCCGTCCAGATGGTCTGTCCGACGGCCGGCGCTGCCGCCAGCGCCAGTACGGCCGCAAGTGCCACAATCCTCGCTGCATTGATACCTTTCATGTGAAGGTACCTCCTTTCTGGAAACCAAATAACACGAAAACCGAATGCTCCTGTGACATACCCAAGCCGCATTTCCATGAGGAAGCACGTGCGAACTGGGCTAACGAACGCGAGATACCACTCTCCTTTGCACCAAGCCGCCAATGCCCGTGAGAACACCGATGCGGCAACACGTCGGGCTGACCCGGCGACCGGGCGCCATTTGAACTGATCTCGAAGACCTCCATTATACGGCGCCCCAGCTACTTGCGGGGACCTTTCTTTCACGTTTTTACGTCAACTTCTACCGCGATACCGACTACCCGCCAGGAATGGAGGAAACACCTAACACATGTTACACAACACCCTTACAGTCTCTTACGTTCTTAGGCGTCACCTTGCAACCGCCGGTGCCCAGTGACGGGAACTGGCCGACTGTGTGGCTGCGAGCGTTAACGGGCCGCCGGCGGCGACGCTTTCCCGTTCGCTTGGTCCCATGCGAGTGCAATTCCCTCGGGATTCAGCGTCGGGCGGTGTCCAGGCCGGCGGTGTCGGCAATGCTTGCGATGGCCGACGGCGGCGCGGGGCGGTATGATGCCCGCGAGGCTCGGCGCGGCCGTGGAGGCGGCGCCGAACCGGAGCTCCGGAGCCCTGAGATGACGTCGCCCGCACGCACGTTGACCGTTCCCCTTCGGCGGCGAATGTCGGCCAAGGACGCCAACGGCTACATGACGTGGCACGTGGAAGAGAGGCCCGCGGCCCTCTCGGCCGAGGAGACGGCGCTTCTGCTGTGCGACGTGTGGGACCAGCATTGGTGCCGAGGCGCCAACGAACGCCTCGCCGTGATGCTGCCGCGGATGAACGCGGTCGTCCGGGCGCTGCGCGATGCCGGCGTGCTGATCGTGCACGCCCCCTCCGACACGATGGCGTTCTACCGCGACCACCCCGCCCGCGGGCGCGTGCTGGCCGCCCCGGCCGTCGAGCCCCCGGCCGAGCTGCCCCGCGAGGACCCGCCGCCGCCGATCCAGGCGCCCGGCGGCGGCTCCGATACCGACAACGATCCCGCCCCGCCCGGGGCGGCGGTCTGGACGCGCCAGCACCCGGCCATCGAGATCGACGGCGACCGCGACGCCGTCAGCGATGACGGGCGGGAACTGCTGGGCCTGTACCGCCGGCGGGGAATCCGCAACATCGTCATCATGGGCGTGCACACCAACATGTGCGTGCTCGGCCGATCCTTCGCCGTCAAACAGATGGTCCGCTGGGGGTTCCGCGTCGCCCTCGTCCGCGACCTGACCGACACCATGTACACCCCCGCCGACCCCCCCTACGTCAGCCACGCCGAAGGCACCGCCCTGGTGGTGGAATACATCGAGAAGTTCTGGTGCCCTTCGGTGACCAGCGACGCCCTGCTCTCAGCCGTCAACACGGCGGCCGATTGACCCGCGATGGGCGCCGCGCGTGATGCGGTAACCGTGCCGCGGCACACCAGGAGGAAGGGCCCCGTGCCTTAACGCGGGGCCCGAGATCCACTGAGTGCGCACGGGTCTGTGGTCACTACATCCGTCGTCGCAGCAGCAGCGCCGGCACAGCGATAGCCAGCAGCGCCATGGTGGCCGGCTCCGGGACGACGTCGGGCCAAACGGTCACGTCCGGCAGGTCTTTGTTGATGTTGATGTGATCGGCGCTGGTGGCGAAGGCGGCGGCGAAGGTGCCGCTCCAGGTCTCACCCGCCTCGGCCATCACCAATTCGATCAGCCATATCGGCAGCGCGATGTCGACGAAGAAGTCGTCATCACCGGGGCCGGCATCGTGGAAATGCGAGCCGCCGAACGGCGGGTCAAGGGCCAAGCCGCTGGCGTTCACGATGCGCGACCACTCTGCCATCGACAACCCCGCATGGGGCATACCGGCCAGCGTTACCGGGTTCCAGGGCGTGCCGCTGGAAGGCGCGCCGGCCAGGACCCTGACGAACTCGACCTGCATGTCGCCTTGGGCGTCGAGTTGCATCGCCCAGTCCGCATCATCATCGGCATCGGTGTTCAGTAAGACGGTCCATACGTGCCGGATCGTCCCCTGGCCCTGGATCGGATTGTTGTCGACCCGCATACGGAACATGAGGTTCGCCCCGTCAGTGGCCCAGAAGCCGGTGGCGAAGGTGCCGTTGCCGTGGTGGTCGACGCCGCCCACCAGGTCGGTCTGCTCCGGCTCCGGCGGCGTGGCGTAGTGGTCCGTCCCCGGCCCAGAATGCAGCGGGTCCACATACGGCAGGCCGCCGACGGTGACAACATTCCACTCCTCAGGGGCCGTTGGCCACATCGGACCGGCACGTGCCCCCACCGGCGCCAGCCCAATACACAAGACGCAAGTCGTTGATAATGCGAGCTTTAACATTTTCGTTCTCCTCTGAGCATTTCCAGCGGCATTCCGATGAGCGATCTCCAACGACGTGAGAGGCGAACTCCAATAACACCTTCTGTTCCAGTATATTATATCCACAATACCTAATATAGCAGGCCCTCTATTGCAGAAGAAATGTTGCCTTGGGAGGTGGGCCCCGGGCCTACCGGCCTCCCGGCGGGAACGGCCCGGGCCGCTATGCGGTACCACCGTTCCCGTGATACCTTCCGGATCGTGGGTGCGGCGAGCCGGTCGCGATGTGACCTCGCTTGCCCCGCTGGAGCCTCAGATTCCCCACTACCGCCAGCCGTTCACGGCGTCGGCCCCCACCGGGCTTGTCCCGGTGGAGCCTCAGATTCCCCACTACCCCGGGCGCCCCCGCAAACGCGGACCAAAGCCGAAGGCGCGGCGACAGTGGACATAGTTTCTGTATCTGTCCCCGTTATGTAGGCGACAACCAGGCCCATAGGGCCGGCAGAACTGTAGCCCGTGGGCGTCAGCCCCGGGGCGGGCGCGGGTCGCCAATTATCCGAGCCCCGGCGGGGGCGACAGAACGGTAGCTCGCGTCGTGGTTGCTCCGCTTCGCTCCGCAGCCCACGGCACCCGGCTTGAAGGTGCCACCCCGCCCGCGCGTCGGTCCCCACCGGGCTTGTCCCGGTGGAGCCTCAGATTCCCCACTACCCCCAGCCGCCCCCGCAAACGCGGGCCAAAGCCGAAGACGCGGCGAAACTAAACATAGTTTCGGTATCTGTCCCTATTCTGTAGCCGACAGCCAGGCCCATAGGGCCGGGAGAACTGTAGCCCGTGGGCGTCCGCCCTTGTCATTGCCCACATTTTCGCCCGTCAGATCGAGTTGGGTGCCACGCACAACGCCGTTGTGCGTGCCCTCCCGCCTTCCAGCGTCCGATGTACGGGAGTATCGCCAACGCTCGACGGTCGTCTCAGG
>SDBU01007866.1_pt1 | contig 12215 bp, 8 predicted proteins | sample 2277071 | NCBI WGS metagenome assembly SDBU01 (sample SAMN10397929, study PRJNA504765) | marine sediment metagenome | isolation source: marine sediment core GS08_GC12, 126 cmbsf | place: Arctic Ocean: Gakkel Ridge, Loki's castle | collected 2008
ATATTTCGGTTTCGGTCACAATAATTCAAATATACTGAATATACCGAATAATGCATGATATAATTTTCCAGATGTGGAACTGCCTTTTACTCCATTTTTCCCCTGAAACAGGATTAGAAACCTTTTATCCTGCATAGGAGCTGCCAACAGGGTCGCTTTAGTTGGCGCAACTTCATATCAAAAAAAGGATATGGATATGATAGAAAAAGCGAATCTTATTTTCAAAAATGGTTCGGTCTATACAGTTGATAAAAATCGTACTTGGGCACAGGCCGTCGCAATTGCGGGAGATCAAATCGTCTTTGTAGGTTCAAATGAAGGCGTTGAAGCTTACATCGGACCGGAAACAGTTGTCACAGACCTAGAAGGAAAGATGGTACTCCCAGGATTTGTCGACGCCCATGCCCACCCATCTCTCGCAATGGACCTAGTGGGGAACATCAGTTTATATTCACTGGATTCTCTTGAAGAATATAAAAAGGGAATCGCAGAATATGTCGATAGCCACCCTCATGTTAAAGTTTATCGAGGAAGTGGCTGGACAGATGCGCTCTTTCCAAACCTCGGCCCCACTAAAGAAACCCTTGACGCGATCATCCCGGACCGACCAATTGCCATCGTGTCCTATGATGGTCATTCCATGTGGGTGAACTCTGTGACCCTGGAAAGGGCACGGATCAACAAAAACACACCCGATCCGGAGGGCGGGAGGATCGAACGGGATCCAGAAACTGGCCAACCAAGCGGCACACTCAGAGAGACAGCCTTTAAATTAGTTGAGAACGTGATCCCAGATTACTCGATCGAAGAACGTAAAAAAGCTCTGCTTGCCTACCAAGAAATGGCAAATCGAGTTGGAATCACGATGTCCCACGATGCCATGCTGGACACGCAATCCATCGCAGCATTCAATGCCCTCGCAGAAGAAGACCAGCTCAAAATGCGCTTCCGCGGCGCAATAACTATGGAGCCCAAGCAAGGGATTATGCAACAAATTGAAGCGGTTGTCGAAGAACGCTCCAAGAATACCCATCCCTTTTTCCAGACCCATGCCGCCAAGATCTTTGTTGATGGGGTGGTCGAGGGCGGGACTGCCTATCTACTCGAGCCCTACGACCATAAGCCTGGGTATCGCGGAGAGCCGATTTGGGATTCTGTCAACTTGAACGATGCCTGCGCAGCCCTCGATGAAAAGTCCATCCAGATCCACTTTCACGTGATCGGGGATGCGGCAGCAAGCATTACTCTGGACGCGCTCGAGAACGCTCATAAGACAAATGGGAGGCGTGATTCGCGCCACCTTGTCACCCATCTGCAGCTTGTCGAACCCGAAGATATCCAACGCTTTAAACAACTGGGCGTAATCGGCGTGCCACAACCATTCTGGTTCAAGATAGACGATTATTATAGGGAGCTGGCCCTGCCTTACCTGGGCAAGAATAGAGCAGAAAGGCAATATCCAATGCAGAGTTTTTTCGAAGCTGGTGTGATCATGGCCTCTGCCAGTGATTTTCCCGTAACAATTCCTTTCGATCCCTTGATCGCTATTCAGATTGGGATCACGCGTGAAGACATCATTGAAACAACTGGGGAGGTTTTATATCCAGAGGAAAGAGCATCCCTTGAAGATATGATTACGAGTTTTACTTACAACGGGGCATACGCAAATTTCCTCGAAAATGAAATCGGATCTATCGAGGTCGGCAAACAGGCAGATATCATTGTGTTGGATCAGAACCTTTTCGAAATTCCCGCAAATGAAATCGCCAAGACTAAGGTGCTCCTGACATTAGTCGATGGTAAAGAAGTCTACAGAGATACGGCAATTCCTGGAGGCAATCCATGAGCTATTTTTCTCGCACACACAACCGGGGTCAGAATCTCAGGCCTCCCGATCTCTATGAATATTATGACGATAACTTTTGATTCAAAGCGGCTGATCTGGGTAATCAGAAGGTCTGGGAATATTCACCAATCCATTAACTTCAATAATCCATTGATATTTATTTAATTCAACTTGGCCATCAATAGTGAGAAACTTCTTTTCAATTCCTAACGCTCACACGCTTAATCCAGAAGTCGTGAAGCATCTTAAGCGCAACTTTTTCGCAAACATATTGGATGCGGGATTTTGGTTCTTTGGCGACAGTTTTGTGGCGGCTTATACGATCTTGCCCGTATTTATGAGTACCCTAACCGATTCGCCCATCTTGATCGGGATGATCCCGGCTTTAGAAGGGGCCGGTTGGTTTTTGCCTCAGCTGTTCCTGGTCAAGCATGTAGAAAGCAAGAATCGCAGACTACCCCTGGTGCTAAAATTAGGAGTTTTGGACCGACTTCCTTATTTGTTCCTTGCACTTGGTGCCTTTTTTATTCTCAAGCTAGATCAGAAAGGTGCGATTGTGTTTTTTTTACTTATCTATGGAATTAAGGTTTTTTCCAGTGGATTGGTGGCATTGCCCTGGCAGGAATTAATCGCCACTGTCATCCCCGTATCCCATCGGGGTCGTTATTGGGGGTTCTCATTAATCTTGGGGAAATTATTGGGTATGTTTGGTGCGATTATCGCAGGCTTGATGCTGGCCCGAATTTCTTACCCCCTGAATTATGCTTACATGTTTCTCATCGGATTCGTCTGTGCGGTTATTTCATACTTCTTCTTAAGCCTTAACGTTGAACCCGAGATAGAACGACAAGCATCAGCAATAAGCATCAGCGTTTGGGGGAGAATTAAATCAATCCTTCGTAGAGACAAAAACTTTGCTGCATTTTTAGTCAACCGGGGGTTTGTATTCTTAAGTTTTATGGGATTGGGGTTTATTACCGTTTACGGTATCGATAAATTTCATCTACCAATTTCGTATTCTGCGATTTTTACTGCGGTGATGTTAATTGCCGAGATCGTGGGTTTTGGCATTTGGGGGACCATCGGTGATAAAGATGGCTATAAGCGCGTCATAGAAGTTTGCAATTTATTTCTGATTGTTGGTTTAGTGGCGCTTTTATTTGTCGATTCCATATGGGGACTGTATATCGTATTTGGGATAATTAGCTTTGCCCACTCAGGAGAATTCATCGCAGATCAGAATATTGCTATGGAATTTGGGAAGGAGGCAGATCGACCAACCTACATTGGCATGTCTAAAACACTCATAGGCCCTTTTTTGTTGGCCGCACCAATTATCGCGGGTGGAATCGTGAAACTATGGGGATACAAAAGCATGTTTTTAACCGCCCTTATTATTTCGATGATTGCTTTTGTAATTATCAAGTTTTTTGTGGAAGAACCCAGACTATCCAATTAATCTCAATCCCCAAATATTTTCTCCGCCTCTCCTTCTGCTGTATCCAGAATGTGATCGAGTTCAGCGAGAACCTCATCAGATAGCGGCTGGGGATGATGGGTGGCGGCGATATTTTTGAATTCTTCCAATGCGATTTCGCGTGGATCGCGTTGCTTACCATCGTCTCCCCTGTGCCTGAGTAAAGATGGCAATCGGAAGTTCCTGATGTGCTCCCGGGTGTGTTTTTGTGCCAGGAAGTGATTGCGAGGGCCTACTTTCCGAATGACCTCCAGGGCCAAATCAATCTCATCAAACCTTTTGTTGTTCACCATTTCATAGACATGATAGATGCTATCATGATCGAGAATCACCTCTTCAGGATAAAGCGTAGTCGCACTGCCAACCAGACCTATCAGGCCACAGATTTCACCACCAGCCATGGCGATCATCCCTGATCCGAGCCCAACTTCAAAACCTGATTGCCATCCCAGTTCAGGCGCATCACCACTTACCCGTGCTCCACCCAGGCAGGGCACATTCCAAGCATGAGCTAGCTGCTTTGCCATGATGTAGGAGGGGGTTGGAACTTCGCTGATATATCCTCCTGAGCGCGGGTCCATGATGGACGTAAAAACGGCGTGAAATACTGGCGCGCCCGGAAAAGCAAGCTGAATAAGGACCATGGCGCTGATGACTTCGGCGTCACCCATGATGAGCGCGGCCAGGGGTGTTGCCGGAGCAGTAGATCCCATCGTTGGCATCGCCATGAAGCTGATCGGGATCCCAGCTTCAGCATAAATAAGCGCGGTTTCGATCCCATGCTTGTCATGACTTAGTGGAGATATCGTGCATATGTTTGCACATATCGGCGGCCGCTTAGTGCGTTCTTCCGTACTCCCGGCGACAACGCTTGCCATTTCTACAATATAAGGAGCCAAGCGTGGATGCACAGTCGTTCCCCCACGGACATGTTTTAAAGTGTTAATCAGGCTGGCATGACAATTGTGTAAAGGCGCCGTGTGCCCGTATTCCTTCGAACTCACCATCGGCCAGAAGAAACCAACCATCGGAAGCGCATCGCATACGCGTGCCATCATGGCAACGTCTTCCTTGCGTGATGGGCGTTTCTCACGAGTTTCCATATCAACTACATGCACCCCCGTGCCGTCCGTGCATAAGTAGGAGCGACGACCATCTAACAAGAGGTCGAACCGTTCTTCACGACCGCCAAGGATGAAGGAACGTGGAGCTGAGGACATCGCTTTTTTCACCAAATCTTGCGGGAGGCGGACGACTTCACTCGCCCTATCCACCTGTGCTCCATGTTCAGCGAAAATCTCCAGGGCTTTGGAAGATGGGAAATGCACACCAACCTCGCTTAACAATTGCAGCGTTTTTCCTTTTACGGTCTCAAGTTCAGCCTGAGTCAGCACCTCGGCTTTTATAGGAGAAACGAATGGGATAATATCAGGTGTTTTTGAAACCATGAATCCTCCTTTTTCGTCGCTATCAAGGATTGTCTGAATCGCTTGCGGATTCTTGGAATTGTGTAAGGCAATTATGACAGACACATGTTTTACGGACTGCATCATCGGGAATTTGGGCGAGCAGCTCTCTTGGGACCGTCAACGGGTCACACCAGCATTCGGTGGCGTTAGGATCTGCTGCGAGAGCACATTCGTTGGGGCCACCGCATAGCGGGCATTTGGCGGTATTCGTTTCTTTTCTGTCTGGAATTTTATTGAATGAGATCATAAGAAATTACCCGGATTTCTCCCACATCCATTTGGTGATTCGACCAAATGTACCTCGTAAAACCGTTGGTCCAGCGTAAGAAATAGGCTGATTTACTACGGAATGGTTTGTAAACTCGTTCGATTCGCCCGCCATTAAGTCGGCGATAATTCGACCAAATGTTTGTGAAGTTGGAACACCTTCACTCAAGCCGACGCCATAGTAGATATTTTGATGGTCCCCCATCACCCCAACGGATGGATTTTCACTCAAGGTATAGGTTGTAGTCCCTCCCCAGGCATGGTCAATGCCTAAACCCTCTAGTTGGGGAAAAGAACTAAAGAGATCCTTGGTGATGGAATGGGTAAATGTTTTATCATTGCCGGAACACAAATCATCGTTGTCATAATAGGCAAAATCCGACCCACCCATAACAATGCGGTTGTCCTTGGTCAGAACCAAATAGCTGAATAGTGTGCGCATGTCGGATAAGCCCTGTCGATTACCCCACCCGATGGACTCCAATTGCGAATTATTGAGAGGCTCTGTAGCGACCTGGAAAACACTGATGGGAAAAACGCGGTTCTTAAAGAAACCGAGTTTATGAGCATAAGCATTTAGCGCGATAACCAGAATGGGAGCACGAATATCCCCGAATTCGGTATCAATATGGTTTGTTTTGCCAGGCGTAATGCGGGTTACAACGGTTCTTTCCCGAACTTCCACACCGACTTCTTCCACCACCCGTTTCATCTCACGGACAAGTTTTGCCGGGTTGAGAATAGCGCCGTGTGGATTATTCAGCCCGGCAATGAATCGAGGTGATTTTATTTCATTTCTCAGCTCATCGCCTCGAAGGAGAGTCGTCTCAAGGCCATAAGAACTAAGATAGCTCTGAAACTCTTCCAACCCTCGAACATGCTTGCTATTCAATGCGACTTCCAACATCCCATTTTCTTCCAAGTCGCATTCAACGCCATACTCTGAGATCATCCTCTTTATAAACTTGAGACCATAAGAAGAGACCTCCAGATTTTTCTGTCGTTGTTCAGGGTCTGCCTCATCGTTGAGTAGATCCGTCGTTATGCAAAAGCCACCGTTACGTCCACTGGCACCATATCCACAGCAGGCCCCCTCAAGAAGGACAATGTGCTTCTCAGGAAACTTTTGTCTGATGTGGTACGCAGCAGAAAGACCCGTATAGCCACCTCCGACAATGACCACATCGGCTTTATGGCTACCTCGCAGGGGTTCATTGATCACCTGGTTCTCGAGATCAACGGTTTTAAACCAATAGTTGTCGACAAAATATTCGTAGAGATCAGGTGGCCTCAGATTCTTGCCCCTGTTATGTGAACGGGAAAAGTATTTCATCTTCTATACGCTCTGGGTAACTGTCACCTGTGTGATGATCTCATGTTGTTCCAGTTCTTTGAAGAAGGCTTCTGGATCAAGACAAGCCTCTGGGGGGAATACCCCTGAATCCACTCGCCCCTCTCCAAGCCAAATTGCTGCAATTGCCGGTGCTACCCCGGTAGGTAGCGCACCCTTGCAAGTGAGGGTCCCCATCCTGTAGACAATCTCTTTTCCGTCTTTTATCCCGTGTACTTCAGTGACAATCTCTTTGGTCCAATCTGGTGGTTGAGATTTGGGAGGCGCAAGGAGATCGGTGACGGAATGGACATATCCCGAAAGCATCGAAACCATGAATTCCCGCGGAACAACTGAGGTTCCGTCAACGTCCACAGGCTCCCGCCCATCAAAACCGAATTCGGCCAGGACACGCACCTTCTCGACCATCTCCTTGGCCATTCCCCAGTAATTGATCTTGAAGAAACAGTCCTTCACGCCTTTATCCTTGAAGGACACTGGCAACGTAGCGACCTCAGAATGCAGAGAGAGATGCATGGGGAGCAAACCAAGCGGTTGTGTAAACCAGTAGTCCTCGAATCCACTCAGAGGCGGTTTAGCGACGAACTCCCCATCTTCAAACACCATAGGCTCCACGGTTAATTCATCCACGATGGTGGGAACCGCGTAGGAAAAGCGGACGTCATCAGGCGCTGGCGGCTTGATCCCATCGAAGATCTTGATGCTCTCAATGGTATCCAGGCGGTCGGCAGCATATCGAGCCTGGATGTTCGGCACCCCAGGGGCGGATCCCATGCACAGGACAGCACTGATGCCTGCTGATTTGAAGCGGTCGTGCATTTCAAGCTGTTTTCGGGTCGTGTAGAAGAGACCCCCCATGTCGGTATAAGGCACACCAGCCTTAAGACATGCTTCCATCACCGCCAAATTTGTATAATATACGGTGGCGTTCAAGCAAGCGTCTGCCCCATCAAGCGATCGGACTAGCCCCTCCTCATCGTTAATATCCACTTCATGAATGCTGATTTTTGGACTACCTATGGTATCAGCGACAATTTTTGCTTGATCCATGTCAAGATCAGCGATAAAAACTTCGTCTACCCTCTCGTCGTTTGCCAGGCCCTGAACCGAGATACAGCCCATTTTCCCGGCGCCACCGAGCACGAAAATCCGCATAGTTAGCCTCCTGGATGCTTAAAACTGGGAGGTTTGCGCGCAAACCTCCCAGGTCAAATAAATCTAATCAAGCCACTCTATTTCTTCTCCGACTGTGATGCCGCGCAGCTTCAGTTCATCGAAAAAGATTGATGTATCGATGGCGCTCTCCGGGGGCACAACGCCGCGAGCATCCACGTCCCCACGCACAATCATTTGAGCGCCTATGCTGAGCGGGATAGCGATATTTTTATAATAGGCTGCTTTTCCTCCCCACTCATCCATGGGAGGATGTTCACTCCAAAGTTTGATCTTGAGATCCTTCCCATCCTTTTTGCCGAATACCTCTACAACCAAACCATATGCCCAGACGGGGGTTTCCTTGGTCTTCGGGGATCGCAGCAGCAGTTGATGGATCATTTCCAGGGAATTGATCTCAATATCCTTATAAGTGAAAGGTTCTTCACTATATAGGCCCCATTCAAGCAGGGTTTTGGCAAGATTCATCGCTTGTGGCGGGAAACAACCCTGGACAGAAACCTTTTTTGCTCCCAGGCTTTTAGGCATGGTCCTGGTTTCGGGATGGGGAATATAACAAACTTCCTGTTTGCCGATCTCCCCACCAAAATCAATATGTTTCAATCCCTTAAAAGGACCAACCCAGTGGAATTCTCCATTTTCGTAGTAGACCCTGCCTTCAGTCTTGGGATGGAACTCCCATAGGAAAGTGACCAGCAAACCCGGGGCTGGCGCCGGACAGCGGAAGGCGGCAAAGTTGATCTGAATATCATCCACCTCGTCCATCTGGTCAGCCGCTTTTTTGGCCATGGCGTTGGTGATGCCAGGAGTCGCTCCCACACCAGGGATAAAGACCAAATCTTTGTCTTTGGCGGTTTGATCAAAATCCCACTGTTCTTCTTCGGTTGAGACATCCAAGCCATTCACTCCAACCTCAACACAGGCTTTGGTCACCGCCAGGTCATATTTCCAGGGCAAGCCATTGATCACAACATCATGGCCGGGAAATAGCTTCAGCATTGCCTCATAATCATTGGCGTCAAATTGAACTGCTTTTAATCTGGGATCGCTAAGTTCCTCAATCAGGTGATTGGCGGCCTCCATGTTATATTCCGCGACCAAAATTTCATCGAAGTTGCTGTATTGAACCAGGTCCCTGGTGGTCTCACTGCACACAGCTCCTGCTCCACCTAAAACCAACGCTTTCATATTAATCTCCTTTTCATAGCATTAAGTTTGAATTGTCCAGTTCTATTGATTCTGATGATGGATTTAGGCCATCACATAGGTCAGGTTGGTATGTTTAAAGCCATTCTGTTTCTTCAAATACCTCGATACCACGGATCTTCAGCTCATCAAAGAACATTTCTGGATCGATGGCTAATTCTGGAGGTACGACTCCCCGGACTTTTACATCACCCCGGGCAATCATTTGAGCGCCAATGCTGAGCGGGATGGCAATATTTTTATAGTAAGCCGCTTTCCCACCCCATTCACTCATCGGCGGATGTTCAGTCCAGAGCTTGATCTTGAGGTCCTTCCCATCTTTTTTCCCAAATACTTCCAGTACTAATCCATACCCCCATACTGGAGTTTCCTTGGTGCGGGGTGATCGAAGCAATAGTTCGAGAATCATATCGCAAGAATTTGTCTCAACACCCTTGTAGGTGAAGGGCTCATCATCAAATAAACCCCAGTCCAGCAAAGTTTTAGCAAGATTCATAGCCTGGGGCGGGAAACATCCGTGCACAGAAACATTTTTGACGCCCAGGCTTTTGGGCATGGTTCGTGTTTCAGGATGAGGGATATAACAGACTTCCTGAACTCCGATTTCTCCTTTATAGTCCACCTTTTTTAATCCCTCTAAAGGCCCAACCATGTGCTTCTCTCCGTTCTTAACATAGAACCTGGTATCAGTTTTAGGATTGAATTCCCACAGAAAGGTTACTAGCAAGCCAGGAGCAGGTGCAGGACAGCGGAAGGCGGCGAAATTGATCTGGATCTCCTCAACTTCATCCATCTGGTTTACAGCATGTTTAGCCATGGCATTGGTGATACCAGGGGTCGCGCCCACGCCGGGGATGTAGACCATATCTTTTTCTTTGGCTACAGCGTCATAGCTCCACTGGTCTTCTTCCGTGGCTACATCCAATCCGTTCACACCCGTCTCGGCACAGGCCCTGGTGACTGCCAGGTCATATTCACAGGGTAAACCACTGATCACTACATCATGACCTGGAAATAATTTCACCATCGAGTCATAATCTTTTGCATCGAACTTGACAGCTTTTAATCTGGGATCACCAATTTCATTGATAAGTTCATTGGCAGCGTCCAGATTGTAATCAGCAACCACAATTTCATCGAACTTACTGTATTGTGCCAGGTCCCGGGTGGTCTCACTGCAGACTGCTCCCGCTCCTCCTAATACCAAGACTTTCATATTAATCTCCTTATTATATTGATCACACATCGGTAATTTCGCGCTGTATTTAATCCGTACTATCTTTTGCCTTTTTTATTATTCCGGCCAGTTCTTTTTCTATATCATCTCCAAGTGGTAATGGTTTGTGGGTTTTTAGAATGTGGTCGACATTCTCCCGGGCTTCATCCAGGATATCTTTTCTTCCTGAACTTTCCCAGGATTCTTGGGTATCGTGCATCCCAAGGCGGGGGATTAACCACTCCCCTGAGTGGACGTTTATAACAGTAGATTTTTCGCCTAGATAGTTGCCGCCCGGACCGACTCGCTGGATAACCTCATCCAGCCAGGCTTCATCATGAGTTGGTATACCCCGGTGGGCCTGCTTGCTCATGCGGAACATTTCCGCGTCGATCACCAACTGCTCCAAACTCATGACCATAGATCCACCCAATAAACCACATCCAATCATTAGATCGGGCCAGGACAACATTCCCAGCAATAAACTCATGGCCCGTTCGTAGCTGGCCTGGATACCTGGATTAAAAGTATCAGTTCCGCCTCCGGATCCTTCAACTGGTAGTTGGTAATACTTACCCATCTCGATCGCTGCACTGCTGAGCAATCCACTCTCAATCGCACCCGCACTGTACATTCCGCTTCTGGGATTCATCACAGCGAGAGCTGGTGCGTAGAGGATCGGGGTTCCGGGTTCGGCCGCCTGGGCCAGGCATAACATCGCCAATACATCACAGTTCCCCTGGATCGTCATCGAGATCATATTTCCCGGACCTGTGCCTCCCATCAACGGCATTGGCATTATAGCCAGCGGAATATTCCAGCCCTGCATTGCCAGGTAGGCATCGGTATGCTGTGCATCTATCATCAGGGGTGATTGGGGACAGACCAGGAAAGAAAATGGATGAGTATTCCTGATTGTATCTTTGTCGCCAAATACAACCTGGAGGATTTCCAGCAGCCAAGGGCTGCTTCCGGCATCTGGTGATGAGTCCTGGACATGTTTGGAGAAGTTCTGAAAGATGCTGTTCCAATAGTGGACCGAATCTGCAAGAGTCCCTCTTTTATCCCCCTGTTCAACCATGGCCCAATAAACACCAACATCATCAAGGGCATCGAGCATCCGGGTGGCGTCCAACCAATCTGCAAATGTCCCGGGGCGCTCTTCCCTGGTTCTATGATCAATGATAGTGATTCCCTCACCATCCGGCATTAAGTAACATTCTCCCTCATTCATGCCCAGGTCCCAATCTGGCCTCCGGGCTCCCAAAGAGAATTTTTTGGGTGCTGCCGCAAGGGATTCTTCCAGCATCTTTCGGGGAATGCGGACGATATTGGTATTCTCATCAACCCCGGCGCCAGCTTTTTTCAGGTAGTCTCGTCCAAGCTCCGACGCTACCCTAACCCCGGTTTCCGCCAGGATCCTAATCGTTTTTTCATGGACCTGATCCCGATCCGCATCTGAAAGAACCCGTAAATACGTTTCCACGTATTACTCCTCTCGACTTAACTCTTTTTCGGCAGCTTTGATGATCTTGGTTAGCTCTATTTGCTGATCATCACTGAGCGGTTCAGGATGATGGTTTTCAAGGATCCAGTCCGTCTTTTCCCTGGCTACCTCAAGGACATCCCTGTATTCACCCTCCTTTGCTGGAACACGAAGGACATCGGAAAAACCAAGCTTTCTGAAGTGTTCCCTGGTGTGGCGTTCCCGGAGGAAATGCCCCCGGGGTCCGACAGCATCGATCACATCCAGCGCCATATAGTCAAGTGATGTATCTAACTCAGCCAGATCAGCTCTAACAGCATGATAAAGCTCAGCATCAAGGACCAGCGCCTCTGGGACCAGGAGTGTACTTCCTCGCAGCAACCCCATGCCGCTTCCCGTTTCTCCCCCACACAAGGCACATAACATGGATGTCTTTCCACCCCCACTTGCAAATTCCCAACCCAGAGAATGGGCACCAGAGCCGAATGACCCTGCCAGGGTAGGAACTCCCCACATATGGGCCAACTCAACACCGATAGCATAGACATAGCTATCAAGGCCGTAATAAGCTCCTGTGCGAGGATGGGTCATTCCCGGCATAAGTGAGTGATAGACAGGCGCACCGGGAAAAGCCATTTGGATCAACACGATTGCGGACAGGATCTCCGCATCTCCCAAGACAATGGTGCCTGCGATGGTAGCTGGTGCAGTTGACCCGGTGTTG
>SDBU01007867.1_pt1 | contig 12214 bp, 16 predicted proteins | sample 2277071 | NCBI WGS metagenome assembly SDBU01 (sample SAMN10397929, study PRJNA504765) | marine sediment metagenome | isolation source: marine sediment core GS08_GC12, 126 cmbsf | place: Arctic Ocean: Gakkel Ridge, Loki's castle | collected 2008
CAACCATTGTATTGAGGAAGCCACTTTCAGCCACTCCAATTTTTAATGCCTTTTCAATTAAATATATAAGCTCCCTAGCTTCTTCCTCTTCCAGTTTAATGGTTTGTCCTTCCTTGTTTGCCCATTCTATTATTTCCATCTCATAACCCTCCTTTAATTAGAGTTGATGTGTTAGCTAGTAGTTTCACTAGGCAGTGGTATAGAAAAAGTGCCTTGGCGGTTTTCCTGCTCACGTTTCAGAGCTTCAATGCCTAGCTTGATGGCATCATAACGCTCTGGATGACAACAACGAGAGTCCCCTTCTTGATGACGCTTAAGCCTTTCAATTGCTTCGTCTATGGTCATTATCAATCCCTCCCTTATATTTAGTCTACCGCCCACCAGGAAATTTGATAAAACCTGATGAGCGGTCCGATAGGCTAACTATACTTAGAAACTGGCCTGTCGTGGGCTATCTTGATAAACTCTTCCTTAAGTAAATCGTACTTGTCTTTATAGGCTAACTCACGCTCATTGGCTACGTCTATCGGCAACACTTCCTTGAGTCCGAGACACTTAAATGGTTCGTGTTGGTACTCTACCTTGAATCTGCGAACTTGCATTTCATCATCTGTGCGGTTGACTAGATAGAAACCGTTATCGCCGGGGTCTGTTTGAACATTGTTCAACTCATCTATAGAATCAGACTTCGGCCCGTTGGTTACGCCAAGTGACGTGTTCCCAAACTCTTCGTTGTCAAAGAACTCCCCGACTAACTCAATAAATCTGGCACACTCATAGTCTTGATCGGCGCTTGCTTTGCGTCTGTTGAGCTCCTCTAAGAAGCCATAGACTGACTCAGGACCACCGTTCCAGTGAAGATATACTGCTGGACTGAATGACTGTTTCCCGTCTGTGAATATAACTGTTGCTCTGTTTCCCATTGTCTAACCTCCTTATATTTAATTACCCTTGATATATTAGCTAGTTATTGGGCATCTACCGTGTCAATTGCATTTTGAATAATGGCTTGCTGACATTGGTAGGCTTTGGGATTGTCATAGAGCAGTTCTTTTATAACATTCTGTGCTACCTTGAGTGCCTCGTACATTTCTTTATTTACTGCTTCTTTGTTTGTCATTTTATCCCCTCCTAACTTGATAGCTTCACTATACACCCTGCCAGCTTGTATGTCAAGTCCTACAATGGAAGTGTATACCTTTGGCTCGCTTATTATCGAAATGTACCCAGCATTAGCTTTGAATTGCCAGGATAATACAATTGTTTATGTTAAGCTGTGTACTGAGGCTTGACAGATGGCTATAAATAGTCTAGTATTTAATTGTGGGTCCCTCCTTTTCGGGTTCTCACACCTCCTTTCTTAACCCAGCACGGCCTCGACCACCGGGCCGGGGAAGTAGTTAAAAGCTCTATAAATGAGGAGCTGAAGGATATGAAGATAAGATTACAATGGTGTCATACCTTGCTGGTAATCACTGGATTCGACCTCTGGTTGCTTGCTTTCTCCACTTTTAAAGTCCTTTTTCAGCCAGTTTTTAATGACGCGCTTAGGGTCTTTCATTATTCTCCCTTCCTTCTTCCACCACTTCTTACACTCCGCCCACTCTGCATCAATATCAAGGTGAGGATACTGAGGACGAAGCTCATCCAAGTATTCTTTAAAGGCTTCGGTCTCATCCACAGCGCGGCTTGTTCTTTGCTTCGGGACTGCTCCCTTCTTAGTGTTAGGAGATTGATACTTAAACCAGTTCAAGATTACAATCTCGTTGCCGTTCCTTTTAATGCGGTCTGTTTTCTCAAGTATAGCCAGGACTTCATCAAGTGTTTTTCTAAGGCAGCCAAGTTGACTAACAATGAACTGAATGGGGTAATCAATTATGCCATCGTTATCTAAGTCACCAGCCATGAGTAGCAATTCATACCAGATAGAACGCTTTGAAAGTGGTAAGTCAAAGTGTAAACTACCCCTCAGACACTTTGCTGGATACATCTTTATCCACAGCATTGCTCGCCTCCTTCCAAACATCGGCCATCATAATTATGGCTTGTTGTACGATTCGGGACTTGCTCCCGCCGAGGGTGTTAGACAACTTCTCCAACTGTTCATAGACAGCTGGCGACATGCTAACCATTACCTTGACTGCTTTACCTGTTTCTGTATTCATATCTATAATGCCTCCTTACTAACCATTATAGAGAAACCCTTACCGCTTGTCAAGTATTATCTATAACAAGGAGGATGCTTTATCTATTTATGTCTATAACGGAAACAGCATAACTAACAACTAAAGTAATAATCCGTAGCCTTGCCAGACTAAGACATAGACATAGACATAGACATAGATAAGACAAGATATGACAACTAATAATAAAAATAGAAAACTGACTCCTAAACAGGAACGCTTTGCCCTTAATCTATTTAAAGGTCTGAGCCAGAGAGAATCATATCTTCAGGCCGGTTACTCAAACAATAGTAATGTGGCTATAGTTGATAATCATGCTTATGAACTTGCCAACAAAGGTGAGATAATGGAGAGATTATCAGAGCTGCAAGAGGAGACTAAAAACACAGCGATAGCCGAAAAGAATGAGGCTGGAGAGGTAGCAACAGAGATATTAAGGTCACGGTTCAGCGACTTTGACCTTGAGAACCCCACCAAAGAGCAGTTAAAGAGCGCATCAGTACGCGAGGTAGTAAAGACAGTTCATTACGGCAAGGATGAGGAGATGACAGTTGCCTATAAACTCAAGTTAGAGTCACCATTAGCTGCCATTGATAGGCTGGCTGATCTCTATAGCTGGAAGAAAGGTGTTCAGATCAATGACAATAGAACCTACAACATCCTCGTCCAAGGTGATGAGGCGCGGGATCGGTTCACTAAGCTGCTGACTGGTAAGAGGCCGGAGATCATAGAAGGAGAGACACCACAAGATAAAGGGGGTGAAGATGGTACTACTTAGCCCGGAAGAGAGACAAGTTATATATGATGAGATTCACTTTCTGCCACACAAAGAAGTCCTTGACCCTTACCTCAAAGCCCAGTTAAGGAAGGTACACGACTGGGGTAATGAGGATTGTCCGCATAATCCCAAGCCAATTAGATTAAAGGTGAAGCGTGGTTGTATTGCTTGTTGGCAAGTCCTATTAGAAGAGGTGAACGATGACAAGCCCTGAGCTGACACTGCTGGCGCTGTGCTGCCTGATAGGGGAGCAGGGTATTGACTGGCGCTATTACTGCCTGCCCGAGCTCTACTGGCGCAAGTGGGCAGAGCTTAATAGGAATTAAGATATTGTTGTGGACATTGTGTTTAGTAGTGTAGATGTGAGTTGAAGCCAATAGAAATGGACATCAGGGTAGACATTTAATAGGAATTAAAGGAGGGGAGATATGGTTAGATGAGCAGAGGTTGGTAGTAGAGGAGGTGGAGGTAGAAAAACAAGCAGTGAGGTATCCAAGTAGGGGTGGTGGTATACGTAGTTCGCCAAGAATAGCGCATCCATAGAGGAGGGAGAGTAGATGGACTTTAATTGTCATTTCACTCAGTATTTTAGAAAGGAGGGGTCTATCCCGCCAATTAGTCAGTCAGCAAACTTACCTGACATGGCACTAACTGGTATTCCCATTTCAGGTGTAAAATTCTGGGTAGAACCATTTGGGTTAATCAGTAAACTACTTTGGAAGTTAATAAGGATAACTGTTACTATTCGATGGCATGAGGAGGGAGACTAAACAATGACAACAGCAACAAAGGTAGCGTGTCTTGATTGCGGGAAAGAAGTAAAAGAGAGGGGACTTGCAGCGCATAAGAGACTAGCACACCCGGCGCCGGTGGTAAAGACAGAGCCGACTGATGAATATATCTTGGAGGCAGCAAGGTCGCTCGATATGTCAGAGCATCCGATGTTCAAGGAAATAAGAGAAGGCATTGAGAAACTACAGGCCGAGAATGCCGAGCTAACTGAGCAGCTAGAGAAGGTCAAGCAGCTTGGCAAGAGTGTCGAGGACATAGCCAGGGTAATCTATGATGACGTAGCTCGTGGTATCTGTGACAGCCACGGTATATCCCTGAAAGGGTGGGAAGAGATAGACCATAACGATTACCTCAAGGTAGCAAGGAAGATTAAGGGATGAATCAGGTTGAGGTAGAAGGGAAGGCAGAAGAGTTATGGGCATTCCGTTGCGTTGAATGCGATGAGAGGTTTGAGGCAGTAACTTCCTACATTCAGCGTGAAGATGGGGTAGCAGTGATTCAACAACCTTGCCCTAAGTGTGGGGTAGCAGGAAAGCCGATATCCAATGTATGGAGTAAGGAAAAAAGGGATAAGATACTGGGGAGGAAGATTAAGGGATGACAGCTAAGTACTATAAGTGGGGTGGTGGGGGCTTGCCTTTCAAATGGTCGTTTGGTTGGTTGTGTGGCAGGGATGGAGATTTGGTGTGTGTTAAACGAAACTCTACTAGTACTGGCTCTAACAATTATGCGCTAAGTCCTGTCTGCTCAAGTAGGTTACTGGCTTTTTATGCGTTTATGCTAAGTGCGATACTCGTGAGAATTGACCAAAACTTATGGAATGGTAAAGGATGACAACACAGGCAAAGACTAGGGATATTAGACTAGCCAGTACCTTTGATGAGATACAAAAGGCGTGGCTTGGTGGTAAGAGGCGTATCTTCTTGGAGGGTGGCACGTGGTCAAGTAAGACCTACTCTACAATGCAGTTTCTTGTTTTCCTGCTAGAGAACTGGTCAGAAGATGAGCCGTTACTGGCTACTGTATCATCGGAGTCAATGCCTCATCTCAAGCGTGGTGCTATGCTGGACTTCCTCAATATAATGGGTGACAGCCTGATTGAGAGCCAATGGAACAGGTCTGACTTCTGTTATACCTTCCCGAAGTCCAGGTGTAAGCTTGAGTTTGTCAGTGATGATCACCCGGAGAAGTTCACTGGGGGCAGGAGGGATATACACTTCTGGAACGAGCTTAATAATATTCACCGGCTATCTTACATGGAGGGTGATATTAGGACTCGGATGTTTACAATCGCTGACTGGAATCCTTATGGCGAGTTCTGGTTCCACGATGATAAGCTGGCAGAGGAAAAAGGGAATGTGTATATCCACGGTCTAACCTACCACGATACACCAGAGGTCGTGAGCAGGCAGACGATTGAGACTATCGAGAGCTATAAGGATAAGGACCCGAACTACTACAGAGTTCACGCACTAGGTCTGTTGGGCAATCTGGAAGGGCTGGTATACCCTCTGTTCGAGCAGGTAGACTCGCTGCCAGAAGGTGATTACTTCTACGGTCTGGACTTTGGCTTTGCAGTTGACCCGACTGTATTTACCAAGCACGTTATTATCGGGGATAAACTTTATTCTCAGGAGATGTTCACTAATTATGATGCTCTGACTAATGACCAGATAAGCAGGGAGATTGATTTATGTCATGTAAGCAGGAGTTCTCCCATTTACCCTGACCCCGATGAGCCGAAGAGTGCTGCTGAATTGAGGGGCTTTGGTTGGACTGTTATTGATGCGGTCAAGGGAAAGGGTAGCGTTGCTTATGGGATACAGAAGGTCAATGAGTATTATCAGTACTGGACAAAGGACAGCTTGAACTGTATCAAAGGGCAAAGGAACCACAGATACTTAGAGGATAAACAGCATCCAGGCAGGTTTACCACTAATACTACACACCAGTGGAGTCATGGATTGGACAGCAGGAGGTATCCAGTAGCCTCTTATGTACCAGAACAGCATGGAGTTAGCTCAAGGCCGGTGGATTATCTAGGCAATAAGCAGGAAGGATTCAGGGTATTAACACACTTAGGATAAGGAGGGAGATGAACGGCAGGATAGCTAAGAAGATTAGAAAGGCCATGAAGCGTAACTGGAGAGAGTTCTATGCGGATATATTTACGCTGTCATTTAGTAATAGGTGGAGTCTAGGCTGGGCTCTGATTACTTATAGAAAGCCCAAGGCTGAAAGGGAGAAGGAGAAATAACTATGGCTGATACATCTTGGGAACAATTAAACAAGCGAATGAAACAACTCTTTGAACGTCATAAGGTAATGGATGAGTCAGAGGAGTTGGCTAATCAAAAGGACTTCCACCTGACTACGTTTGATGGTAAGTCCTTTCTTGATAATGTGATAAACGTAACAGGCAATTATGCTCCTACCTTTGCCGATGCTGTCTCATCTGACCTATTAAGTGCCAAGTGGCAGACTGTTATTGAAGGTGATATACCATCAAAGCAAGCCCATGATATTGAGCAGTTCGTTGACGATAACTTTGAGCAGGCTGATGAGCAGTTGCTTAATCAGTTCGGTCTTTCCAGTCTAATGTCTTGGCTAAGCAACCATGTCTGTGTCAGGAGCTTTATCGGGGTAAAGTGGATTTCAGAAATAGCAGATGGTCAGTACAAGATTGACTGCTTACCTGTAGATATGCGCTGGTGTGGCTGGGTGTTTGGAGAGAATGGTCTGGTCTGGGTAGCCCCAATGTTCTTTAAAAATAGCGATGAGTTTATGAATGACCCTGACTATAAGGATTCTCAGACTAAGTTAATTGCTAATACTGACTATGCCCAAGTGGACTGGTGGAATAAAGAGAATCACGAAGTCTGGGTGGCTAAGGGTGATACCTACGACCCGACATCTACGAAGGGGACTAGAATCTTTGACGAGAAGAATACTCTTGGCTATCCTCCGTTTGTTATTGTCCTCCCTTCCACCGGCTTTATGCTCAGGGGCAAGAACTGGATAGCTAATGAGTCCCCTGATGTATTCTGGCTTAACCGTAAACTCTATAAAGAGGCAAACAGGTCACTATCTATCGAGCAGACAATCGGTATGGATATACTCTACCCACCTTATGAGAGAGAGGTTGAGAATATTACTGGTCAACCATCCAAGCCTGTTCCCAAGTCAGGTGAAAGTCTTGATGTTAAGAAGGGTGAAAGGCATCAGCCAGTTCCAAGGGGGGATTTAAATAGAGCTTCTGTTCAAGCAAGGCAGGATATACTAACTCAGATTGCTACTGGTGGGGTTAGTGATGCTGAACTGGGAGCAGCAGGGCTTGATAGACCAGGTATCTGGTTTGCCAAGCAGTTTGAGATAAGGCATAAGCGCGAGAAGCCACTCTTTGAAGCACTGGCTATGATGAAAGAAGGGCTGGCCCGGATGATGATAAAGCAGTTCATTGAGTCAGAAGAAACTGGTGGTGAGTTGCTTATTGGTAGAACAGGCAGGAGAAATAAGTTCTCAGCTAAGATGCTTGGAGACCCAGATTCATACCGCATATCATTCAAGTATAATATCTCTAGCAAAGAAATGGAGATAGTCAATCTAGCTCAAGCCCAGGCTGCTCAAGGTGTAGTACCTCAGAAGATAATTACCAGGGATATACTTCAGGCTGAAGACCCTGACGAATGGGATAGGATGCTAGAGCTGGAGAAGGCAAAGGCAGCTAACCCTGCTATCGGTCTACTGGAGATGAGTGTTTCTTACGCGGAAGAGGCTGAGGAATTAGAGGATGAAGGCGATAAGGCAATCAAGGTGCTTCAGTCTAAGATACTACTTCACGACTACGTTATGATGATGAGGCAGAGATTGAACCCACAACCAGAGGAGACAGGCAAGGAAGAGGCTGTCAGAGAAGCAACAGAGACTAAGCCTAACCTTCAAGGGCTGATGAGTATGCCTAAGATGCTGGGCGCCGGTGGACTGGCTAGAGGTAAGGCGCCACAACAGGAGGAATAAATGCCTAACTTGCCGTATTATATTTGCAGGATGAAATGCCATAGATGTGGGTTGAATAGGCTTACTAATCATTCCTTCTGTGTAAGATGCCATAATGCTAAAAAGAAATTATTTGGAGAACAATATGAAAGATAAGCAAGAAGAAGTGGGAACAATCATAAAAAGTGATAGACCAAACATAGATGATGCTACAGCAGATGGTAAACTGATTCTTACTATCGTTATCCGTTTTCCAAAAGTAAGATACTCACCAGGAGATGCTGTGGTTATTAGGAATTGTGAGGAGTAGATAATGGCACCTAAATGGACAAAGAAAGAAATAGCAGAACACGCAGAGCAACTCAAGAGTCCGTTTGATGCTGCTAATCCAAAGACAGGATTGGCTGGTGGGCTCCAGAAGTTAAGAGACTTGGTGAGTAAGAAAAAGGAAGTCTAAATGACCACAGGTTTAGTAACTCAATTCAGGAAACAGCAGAAGCTACTCAAGGATATTGCTGTTGGTACTATCTTTTCTCCTGAGAAGGCTAAGACAGAGTTCGGTCTTGATGTAAGCCCGGGCTGGCAGGTAAAGATAGAAGAGTTTGAACCAGCAGAACAGATGGCTACTTTTACCTACATCACTCCTGAAGGCTGGCAGATAAAGCCCGATGATATTCTTGTCTCCCCTCAAGGTGAGAGTTTTAGCAGGCAAGAACTGGAGTTACGGCGTGGAGAGGACGTAAGGCTACAGGATATAATTACCAGACTAGAGCCATTCAAAACGAGGGAGGGTTTGTTTGATGTGGCATTGGCAAGAGGTACTTTATCTGAGGAAGAACTAGGGCTTGTCTTTGGTGCAGAGGCCGTACCTACCGTAAGGCAATCTGATTTCGCCTTGCTCTATAATAATTATCAACAGGCTGGTGGACAGCTTGACTTCTCAACCTGGTTCAGTGTTGGTACTCCATTCGGGCCTGACCCAGAGCTTGAGCAAACTCTCCCTATCGAAGAGCAGATAGCCCAGTATAATAATGTGGTACAGGCGGTATTCCCTGACTTCGATATTGAGGACTTGGAGTTTATGATAGAAGAGCATCCTGACGAGTTCGGAAGTAGGATGTTGGAAGGTGGGTACACAGATGCAAAAGCTGATCTACTGAGATTGCTTGGATATTCGCAGGAAGATATAGATGCGGCTTATCCAACTGAACCACCGGTGCCGGCAGTTCCTGCTGCACCTATTACTCCTACCTTTGAAGGGTGGTTAGTAGGTAGAGAATTTACAAGTGAAGGATTGGCAGAGACATATCGGCAAAAGGGTATGCCTGAAGCAGATATTAGTCAGGCCGTTCAATCATCAATGGCAGAACTAAAGGCTATTTATGAGTATGAGAATCATCTTGGTATTTGGGGTACTGCTAAGGGTGAGATAGACAGGGCTATCGTTGAGGGCGATGTTGTAACATTACGGGATGCTGCCAGTGTGTTTGGTAGAAGTTTATTGCAGCTTCCTGCACAGGTAGGAGCATCTGTATTACAGGCGACACAGGGTAAGGAAGGCGCTAGTGTTGTCAATAAAGACTGGGCTGATAAGTTTATAGAGAAAGCTAACACTAATTATGCGGGATTTCTAGCGGATATTTCTGAGCAATATCCTGATAAATTATTCCTGAATGAGATTGCTTCTGTATCCCAAAATCTCGCTTTCTCTATAACATCAATGGGTGCTGGACTTGGCGTGGGTATACCGACTGCACTAATTCCACTTCCAGGTGCTAGGGTAGCTGCCTATGTATCTGGTACTGCTGCCTCTGGTGCTGCTGCTTTTCAGATTACCACCTATCAGATAATGCAGCAGTATCTTGAGCTAAAGAACGAAGAGAAAATCAAGGAGACTGGCAAGGGATTAACCTCATCAGAAGAGAATAAATTAAAAGAAGAGTTCTCATCATTAGCTGTGCAATATGGTTTATGGGAGGCAATCCCTGAAGCTATTAGTAATCTTGCCTTTGTTAGCATATTAACAGACCCACTTAGTAGGATGGTCGGCAGGAGTATTGCAACCAGAATTATCGGCAAGGTGGCTGGTATGTATGGACAGGAACTAATAACTGAGACAGTAACTCAGTTAGGGCAAGCTAGTGTTGAGGTCAAGGCAGGACTAAGAGAAGAAGATATAGGCGTGATACAGGCATTTAAGGAAATATTCGTACAGACATTTCTACTAACTACCCTAATGGCAGGTGCTGGACAGACAATTATTAGTAGTAGAGACGCTATCACTAAAGCTAAGGACTCCCTCAAAAAAGAGGCTGCTGAAAAAGGGATAAGCGAGGATAGTCAGATATATAAAGATATTGAAGCAAAGATAGAAGAGCAACTGGGTGAAGCAGTTGAAACTAAATCACCTATAGAGGAAGCAGTAGTACCTATTGCCCCAGAAGTACCTGCTGTGGGGGAGATTGCACCTGCAAAGAAAATAAAGACGGGGTTTGAACAAACAATTCTTAAATCTGATAGCGGAGATGTAAGCGTATCAAGATTGACAACAAGGATAGAACGTGCCAAAACTGAATCCCAGAAAAATACCTTGTTCCTTTCGGTATATGGAGAAGATAGAATAACTTTATTGCAACACATCATTCTATCAATGCCTAGTGGTAAGTATTTACTTCAACGTGAAGGTTTTGCATCACCATCACTTAAACGTGAGATTATAAACAAATACGGAACTCAAGCTGGAACAAGTGACCTTAAGAAAATTGTCAGGGGATTATCAACAACTTATCCAGATAGAGTTTCAGCGGACTTTACACTTGGTCTTGATGAACTTACACTAAAACCTACTACAACTGTAGCAACTCCTACTGCACCCACACCCCCTACTGTTACACCACCTGTAACCAAACCCATAGTCCACAGAGGCACAGAACCAGAAGGCATAGCGATAGGGAACGAGCTAGGTGTGAGATATGATGGTATTCAGGAAGGTATAGCTGAGTTACCCTCTGAGATGATGTTCTTTGACCCACAAACAGGCAGCACATTTCTTGCTGCTACGCTTGAGGGTGCTAAAACAAGGCTTGCTGATATGAGGGAAGAATTTGCTAAGGCTGAAGTTGCACCTCCAACAGAAGTAGCTGTACCGATAGAGGCTGACAATTCTGGCATAGTACCTACTGAACCGATAGATGTAGTAGCCAGTGATGCAGTCCCCATTATCAATGAGATAACTGTTATTGAAAGAGGTAGGCCGACCCGTAAGGTATTTGACAAGATGGGGATTTATGATATATGGGAGTCTGCTTTTGAGGCGGAAACCTTAAAGAGCGAGGAACTTACGAGGTTCAATAAGATTAAAAAGGACTATGCCAAAGCTGTCGGCAAGGATGCTACTCGTAGGGAACTGGTGTGGGAGTACGTTAATAATAATAAAACCGAACTGTACAATCAGATGACAGTACCTGAAAAGCGAGCAGCCAAGTGGTTCAAGGAGTTCGCTGATAAATGGGCTGATAGGTTGGGGGTTGCTCCAGAGAGGAGAATAAAGGACTATATCCCTCATATATTTGATGAGCAAGCTAAGGTAGATGCTGATGTACCAGTCAATGCTGCAATGGCACAGATGCTCGATGAGAAGGTCAGAGAGAAAATGCCTATGCCATTCCTCAAGCAAAGGTTAGGCAAGGAGTTCGGTTTAATCAAAGACCCATTTATGGCAGCTACGGCCTATGAGAATATGGCATTAAAGATATTCTACTATCAACCGTTGCTTGAGAAAATTAAACTGATAGCAGAACACGAAACTACTCCAGAGTTTGCAGGTAAATATCTAAAGGATTTTAGCCGTAGACTAACAGGTGAACCATCAAATATTGATAGGGAGGTTAATGAGTTCATTAACCAAACGGCTGATAAGTTAAGGACATTACCCGGTGGAACTAAATTAGCTGATATGTTAAGTCAGGGCAATCCATCTGGCATGACTGCCTATAATTTAACAAGTGCTATGTATGTTATGTGGCTTGGCTTTAAGCCTACATCCGCTATCAGGAACTTGTCCCAGCAAGGATTGGCAATGGCTGAGGTAGGACCAGTAGCCTTTGCTGAGGGATACAACAAGACACTAACGGCAGAATCGAGAGCAGCAGCTAGTGAGTCATTGGTCATACGTTCTCGTAGAGGTGCTTTCGTAGAGAGTATTGATTCTACAATGATTGAGGGATTACCTGCTAAATTTCGAGAAGCTGCTTTGTTCTTGTTTAGGCAAGCTGATGCCTTGAATGTAAGGCAGGCTTTCCTTGGTGGGTATTATGAGGCAAAGAGATTGTATCCTGATGCAGATAGGAGTATATGGATTAAGCGCGGTGATGAGGTAGCTGCCGACACCCAGTATCTCTACACGAAGATAAATAGTATTGCTATCTCTCAGAGTGGGCCGGGTAAGATTGGTGCAATGTTGACC
>SDBU01007868.1_pt1 | contig 12213 bp, 12 predicted proteins | sample 2277071 | NCBI WGS metagenome assembly SDBU01 (sample SAMN10397929, study PRJNA504765) | marine sediment metagenome | isolation source: marine sediment core GS08_GC12, 126 cmbsf | place: Arctic Ocean: Gakkel Ridge, Loki's castle | collected 2008
CGATTGATATATCTGAGCCAGATGAGGTTGCTTGGGCGGTGGCTACCCGCGTCCGCCCTGATAAAGACGTAGTCATTAAATCGGGCTTGCCTGGCATAATGATCGATCCTTCTGTGGCTGGCACCGAATTCACGCCAGATGGTTCGCTTCAGATTGGCAGAACTGCTAAAATAGGCATCAATGCCACTAAGCCGCTGGGGGAGTTGGAGAGGTTTGAGAGGATAGACGTGCCGCCGGAGGTTAGAGACAGAATATCTAAGATGCTGGGATAGCCGAATTTCCTTAGCTTTATCTAGTGGCAAATTGAGGTGCAGGGCTGGCAAAGGAGCGTAAGGCAGAACAAGTGGAGGTCAGCACCACCCTGGATGTGCAATCAAGAACAGCGGCAGGGTGGGAGGATGTTTATCTATGCCATGAATCCTTGCCCGAGGTTAATTTAGAGGAAATCGACCTTTCCATAGATTTCCTTGGCAAAACCTTAAGGCGTCCTTTTGTCATCTCAGCTTTGACTGGGGGTTACCCTGAGGCAACCGAGATTAATCGAAACTTAGCTAAGGCTGCCCAATCATTTGGGATAGCCATGGAGGTAGGCAGCCAGAGGCTTCTTATCCAATTGCCTGAATTAGCCCGCAGCTATTCCATTGTCCGTGAAGCTGCCCCGGATGCTTTTATCATTGCCAATATCGGTACTGCCCAGTTAATCTATCAAAGGGGAAGTTCGAGCTATAGCTTGGAGCAAATAAGCAAGCTTGTAGAGGTTATCGAGGCTGATGCCTTAGCCATCCATCTGAACTTTTTGCAAGAAGCAACGATGATGGAGGGAAACACCAGGGCAAAAGGATGCACCGAAGCAATTGGGAACATTGCCAGGTCTATTGGCTTGCCCGTGATTGTGAAGGAGACAGGTGCCGGTATTTCAAAGTCTCAGGCTTTGAGGCTGAAAGAGGAAGGGGTAGCAGCGCTGGAAATAGCAGGGGCGGGTGGTAGCAATATGGCTCTGGTGGAATCCTACAGAGCGGCGCTGCATCAAGATAAGCGGTATCAGAAATTGGGGCAAAGCTTTGGAGGTTGGGGCTTGCCTACTGCTATTTCGATTCTGGAGGCAAAAGCCAGCAGCTTGCCTATTATCGGGAGTGGAGGTATCCAAAGCGGCGTCGATGCTGCTAAGGCTTTAGCTCTGGGAGCCACCTTGGTTGGGGTAGCTCGCCCTTTACTTGTCTGCGCTGTAAAGGGGTATGAGAGTGTAGTGGAGTTTCTTGAAGTATTCTTTGATGAGCTAGCCGTTGCTATGTTCCTCAACGGGGCTTCAAGTGTAAAGGAACTGTCACGGAAGAAGGTCTTTATTTTGGGTAAAACAAGGGAGTGGCTAAAGCAACTCGGTCATGATTTAATCTGAAAAGGTAGGAGGTTCCAATGACTCAGAGAAGACTTATTGTTGGCATATCAGGTGCTACAGGCGCTATCTATGGGATAAGGCTCCTTGAGGTATTGAATAAGACACCTCAGGTAGAGACGCATCTGATTATATCTGAACCGGCTAAGCAAATTATTGCTGAGGAGACTGGCTGGGCTATTTCTCAGGTTGAGTCCCTGGCTTCATATGTTTATAACAATCAGGATATTGGAGCAAGGATTTCCAGTGGTTCCTTTGAGACAGAGGGGATGGTAATTTGCCCTTGTAGTATAAAAACTATGTCCTCCATAGTTATGTCCTATAACAATAACCTGACGGTCCGGGCTGCTGATGTAACCCTCAAGGAGAGGAAGCGGCTGGTGCTTGTTGTTAGAGAAACCCCTTTGCATTCGGGTCACCTTAAAAGTATGGCGGAGCTTAGTGAAAGGGGAACAATTATTCTACCCCCTATGCCTGCCTTTTATCACAACCCTAAAACCATCGATGACATCGTCAATCAAACAGTAGGTAGGATACTAGACCAATTTAAGATCAAGCATCACCTGTTTGAGCGTTGGAAGGGTCTAAGAGCACCGGCTGCCAGACCATAAATCAATTTATCTCTTTTTCAGGCAAATGAGCCATAAGTCGAACTCCGAGAGATTAAAGGAAACGGTTTTAGCATACCTCAAGGCTCATAATACGATGACGATAGCTACAAGTCGGGATAATGTTCCTTGGGCAGCAGCGATTTTCTATGCTAATGACGGCTTCACCCTCTACTATCTTTCTGACCCTGATACTCGGCACTCGGCAGATATTGCCAAAGTATCAACCGTGGCTGTAACTATAAACGAAGACTATGATGACTATAGGAAGGTTAAGGGGATTCAAATGGAGGGCAAGGCGGAATTGGTCTCCCAAGAGGCGGAATTGGCTCAGGCAACCAAGGTTTATGTAAATAAATACCCCTATGCGGCTCCATACTTGAAGTTGATGATGACGCCCTTCCCCAGGGTGATAAGCCTTTTAGAGAAGTTTGTTCATAAATTGCCTGGTGTCCCTGATTTCACCACCCCCTTCCCAGCCCAGTTTTACAAGATAGTGCCCACCAAAGTCTATTGGATTGATAACGAAAAGAGCTTTGGAGAGCGCCAAGAGGTTGTTTTATAGCTATAATTCCTTATATCCTCTCCAAGAGGTGAATTATCCTTCCCCCAGTGGTAAAATATGACCACTAAACTTAGTAGCGTAATGTGTGGGTCAAGATACTTGGAATGGAAAAGCTAATCATATAGTCAGGCCACTGTTGACTTCTAATACATCGCATTAGAAAATGATCAGGGAAGACAGCAAAGCATAGGTGCTTTTTGAGAGTTGAGTTTTTGAGATTCTACGAGCGAAGGAGCAAACTAAAGGTGAGTACCATAAAGCTGCATGATTTCATTGCCGCAGTCACAATCATAGAGCAAACAGGTAAAGCGGCTCCTGCCTTTTGGAAAGCGCGTGATAGTTTGGAAAACTATCTCCAGCACCCCCTCGTGTCATACAAGTTAGAAGATACCATTGTTCCTTTCTTAAAGGCGTGGAATTCATACCGAACTGCTATTGCGTGGAACGAGCTTGCAAGAATTTGGACAGATGATAAGCAAGATGTGGTTAAATCACTATCACACAAAGAATTGGAGGATGCAAATGACGATGCACTGTTTCAAAGTGCCAAGTTGTTCGGTTACCTTCTAGGAGTGCCAGGGATAGGCACGACAAATGCATCAAAACTCCTCGCATTGAGCTTAATAGACCTTTGTGTAATGTGGGACCTGAGTATAAAGAAAGAGTTTCAAGAATGCCATCCGCCTCGCCCGGGCTACTTACAGATAGGACGAAAAAATCGCCATGATTTGTATTTCCGATTTCTCCTTAGTCAGCGGGAGCTAGCAAATAACCTCATCCAACAATGCATGGATAGAAAGCGCGTGAACAGGGATGAAGCTGTTAAGTGGTTAAGACAGATACCTCTGAGGGTGCCTAGTAGTTTTTCGAAGCGGGAGAAACCGTTGGCTAAACTTCTAGATGGATATAACTACCATAAGACAAGATAATCACATGGATTCAACACCCTACCGTATCATTACTGAGGCAACAAATTGGGCGAAGTGTGCAATGAAGCAAAAACAAGCGTGGAACTGGACTTTTTGAGGATGGCAACTAAGAGGGTGATAGTATGGGAGCTAAAACAAAGAATCCTGAGATTATCCTGAGAGATGGGAAGCCAAGGGCAGTTGGCAAAAGGGTATAAAAGACTGCTTATGAATGAAAAGAAATCAGGTCTATAGCAAGGAGGCAGATGATGGCACAGGAAAAGAGGCGTTTCCTGGTGGATGAAAAGGGTCGCAAGAGGGCAATAGTTCTCCCCCTGAAAGAGTATCAGGAACTCTTAGAAGACCTGGAGGATTTGGCTTTCATAGCAGAAAGGAGAGAGGAACCTTCGGAGCCCTTTGAAGTGGTAAAGAAAAGGCTGGAACAAAGGTGGCAGAATACCAGGTCCAGATAAAGCGGATCGCTTCCAAAGAGCTTGAAGATCTGAAACCCAGTCTGGGAAGAAAGATTCTGGAATCTATAGAGACTCTTGCTTCCAACCCGAGACCTAGGCAATGCCGGAAGCTAAGTGGAAGTAAGGATTCCTACCGCCTAAGGATAGGAGTCTATCGTGTAGTTTATCAAATAGATGACAAAACCAAGATGGTTACAGTATCCGCCGTTGGTCACCGTCGAGAGGTTTATCGATAAATAGAACCCACTAGGCAGCACAGGAGTAGAGTTATGCCCGTCTCAAAAGAAATCCTAGATGAGATTGCCCTCAGCCAGCCAGAATATGAGCTTATAGTGCAACGCCTGGGCAGGGAGCCAAATATGGTGGAGCTGGGGATGTTCGGAGCACTATGGAGCGAGCACTGCGGCTATAAGCACTCCAAGTTGTTGCTCAGGCTCTTTCCTACCACCTCCCAAAGAACCCTGACCAAGGTTGGTGAGGAAAATGCCGGGGTAGTAGACATAGGCGATGGAATTTCCGTGGTGATGAAGATGGAGTCCCATAACCACCCCTCTGCCATCGAGCCCTTTCAGGGGGCAGCTACGGGGGTGGGGGGGATCGTGAGGGATATATTCACTATGGGAGCGCGTCCTATCGCCTTGCTCAATTCCCTGAGGTTCGGTCTCTTAAAGGAACCTCGCAATCGTTATCTGTTCAGCGGCGTAGTAGGGGGTATCGCTGCCTATGGTAATTGCCTGGGTATCCCCGATGTTTGCGGTGAGGTCTCTTTCTCCCCTTCCTATTCAGCCAATCCTTTGGTTAATGCTATGTGCGTAGGCATTGCCCCAAGCGACCGTCTCATTAAGTCCGGAGCTAGTGGTGCTGGCAATAGGCTGATGCTAGTGGGCGCAGATACTGGCAAGGATGGCTTGCATGGAGCCTCAGGTTTAGCATCACGAACCTTTGAGCAGGAAAGGGAGCTTCGCTCTACAGTCCAAGTGGGCAATCCCTTCTTGGAAAAGGTGCTCATCGAAGCCTGTCTGGAGCTGGTGGAAACTGGCTGGATTGTGGGCATGCAGGACCTGGGGGCGGCAGGGCTAACCAGCTCTGTAGTAGAGTCTGCTGCCAGGGCTGGTAGCGGGATAGAGATTGATATAGATAAGGTTCCACGCCGCGAGCAGGGGATGAATCCTTACGAGGTTATGCTCTCTGAGTCCCAAGAAAGGATGCTTCTCATTGTAAAGAGTGGTTGTGAGGATAAGGTTAAGGCGCTTTTTGAGCGATGGGACTTGCACTCCGACATCATTGGCTATGTCACCGATGATGGCATGGCAACCATCAGGGAAGGGGGAACTGTGGTAGCAAAGGTTCCAGTGGCTCTTTTAACCGATCCCCCTCTCTATCGCCCCTCGGTGCGAAAACCAGCCTGGCTGAAACAAGTTCAGAGACTTGACCTTGGCAATATACCCGACCTTTCTCCTGATGAATGTTTGCATACTTTTCTAAGGTTGCTCGCTTCTCCAAATATCGCCAGCAAGGAGTGTGTCTATCGTCAATACGACCATCAGGTGCAGACCAACACTGTGGTTCCTCCCGGTGGCGATGCTGCTGTATTGCGCATTAAAGGAACAAATAAAGCTATCTCATTGACCACCGACGGCAATGGGCGATACTGCTATCTTGACCCTTATGCCGGTGGTGCTATTGCTGTGGCTGAAGCAGCCCGTAATTTGGTCTGCACTGGGGCAAAGCCTCTGGCTATCACCGACTGCCTCAACTTTGGCAATCCTGAGCGAGCCGATATTTATTACCAGTTAAAGGAGTGCATCAAGGGCATGGCTGAAGCTTGCCGTGTGCTCGATGTCCCTGTTATCAGCGGTAATGTCAGCCTATACAATGAAACTAGAGGCGAAGCCATTTACCCCACCCCAGTGGTGGGGATGGTGGGGTTAATCGAGGAAATAGATAAGCGTTGCTCTTCCGGCTTCAGAAATGAAAATGACTCGGTATTCTTGCTAGGTGCCCAGGAAGAGGGAGGGCTGGGGGGGAGCGAATACCTTGAGGTAGTGCATAACCTGGTAGCAGGGAAGCCTTCTATTGACTTACAACTGGAAAGAAAGGTGCAGCGGTGCTGCCTTGCTTTAATAGAAAAAGGCATTGTCAAATCGGCTCACGATTGCTCTGATGGTGGGCTTGCCGTGGCTTTGGCTGAATGCTGCATCATTGGAGGCAGCGGCTTCAGAGGAGGCTGGGAGTTTCAAGGGAGGATAGATGCGGCACTTTTTGGCGAGCTTCAGTCAATGATAGTGGTGTCGCTTGAGTCTAAAAAGATAGAGCAACTGGAGGAAATTGCTAGACAAGAAAAGGTGCCGCTGAGGAGGCTGGGGGTGGTAGGAGGCAAGCAATTTGTCATCGAAGGTCTGATAGACATGCCCCTGGAGCAAATAGAGTGGGCTTGGCGAAGTGGACTGGAGGAAGCCCTAAGCTAGCAAATCAACCATCTTTCCCTCCCTTACATATATCAGCCCTGATTCACAAATTCGGAAAAATGGTATAGCTGGGGTGGTAAGGGTAGTTAATGTCAGATGTGCGTCAGGGAGTGGCACTCCTAGCTCGGTCACTTTTTGTTGAATTTCATCTCGGCTCTGTGACACTATCTCTTGAGGTAGGTCTGAAATCATTCCGCCTATGGGCATGGGCAATTCTGCCAGAACTTTGTTATCAGCACATATTACAGTTCCCCCTTGTAGCCCTATAACCCTATTTACAGCCAGTGCCATGTCATCTTCATTACATCTCCGCCAACTATGGCTAAATCGGCTTTCGACTTTCCTTGAGCCACATCAATCAATACCTTCATCTCTTCTGAGCTCATTGGACCTATTTTCACTCGAAGCCTCCCTTACCCGCATTTAGTATAGCCACAGCTGGGGCAGTGATGACAGCCCTCCTGGTAGATGAGGAGATTGCCGCACTCAGGGCACTGACCTGTTAGATTCACTGCCGGTGCTGAGCCCTGGGCATTACCTGAGCTGCCATTTATCTGCTCCTCCAGCACACTTCCGATAGCATCAGGGCAAGAAAGAACAGCATGCCCTTCCTCCCAGGCGATGGAGGGGCAGCGGATGCCACGGAGGTGCTTGACTATGGAAGCAGCATCTAACCCCGACCTTAGTGACAGTGAGATTAGCCGACTTATTGCCTCTAGCTGTGCTGAGGCACATCCCCCTGCCTTCCCCAAGCTAGAGAAGACCTCGCATATCCCCTGTTCATCCCTATTTACGGTTACATAGATATGTCCACAACCTGTAGAAACCCTCTCAGTGAATCCAGCAGTGGTTCGTGCTCTCCTTCTAGGGGCAAGGACTTCCCTCTCCTCTCGACCAATGCTTAATACCTGACTCTCCTTGCTCCTGTCTCGATAAATAGTTACCCCCTTGCATCCCTGTCGATAGGCAAGAATGAATACCTCGGCTACATCCTCTCTAGTAGCATCGTAGGGGAAGTTAACCGTCTTGGACACGGCATTGTTGGTGGACTTTTGAAAAGCTGCCTGCATCCTCACATGCCACTGCGGGGATATATCGTAGGAGGTGACAAAGAGTCGCTGCACCCACTCAGGCACACCTTCCATCCCTCTCACACTCCCTCGTTTGGCAAGTTCCCTCATTAATTCATCGGTGTAGAGTCCCTCCTTCTTAGCCACTTCCTCGAAATAAGGATTTACCTCTATTAGTTGTTCCCCTTCCAATATGGTGCGAATATAGGAGAGGGCAAACAAGGGCTCAATGCCGCTGGAGCAACCGGCGATAATGCTCAGTGTTCCTGTAGGGGCAATGGTTGTCCGACAGGCGTTCCTAACTCGTGGTCCACCTGAGATATTATAGAGACTGTCCTCAAAGGCAGGGAATACCCCCCTTTCCTCAGCCAGCTCCTCAGATGCCTGCGTAGCCTTATCGCATATTAAACTCATCACTTCCTCCGCAACCCTCTGCGCTTCCTCAGAGTCGTAGGGTATGCCTAACCTGAGTAGCATATCTGCGAAGCCCATCACCCCTAAGCCAATCTTTCTGGTGGCTTTGGTCATCTGCTCTATCTCAGGCAGGGGGAACTTGTTGGCTTCGATTACATTATCCAGGAACCTTACCGCTAGCTTTACAGCTTCGGCTAACTTACTTCTGTCTATCTCTATTTTGCCATCCTTTTGATGTAGCATCTTGGAGAGGTTAATTGAGCCCAGGTTGCATGACTCATAAGGAAGCAAGGGCTGCTCTCCACAGGGGTTGGTGCTCTCAATCCTCCCCAAGTTTGGTGTGGGGTTGTCGTTGTTGATACGGTCGATGAAGACAATGCCTGGGTCGCCTGTTTTCCAAGCCATTTCTACTATTCTATCGAATACCTCTTTAGCCTTAAGCTTGCTCACCCCCTCTTTAGTATGTGGATTAATAAGCTCATAATCAGTGTCTTCCTCCACCGCTCTCATAAACTCCTCAGTGATAGCTACTGAGAAATTGAAGTTATTAAACGCGTTGTGGTTCTCCTTTGCGGTGATAAACTTCAGTATATCGGGGTGGTCAATATTGAGGATAGCCATATTAGCCCCACGGCGCATCCCCCCTTGCTTGATGACATCGGTGGCAGTATCAAAGGCTCGGATAAAGGAAACTGGTCCGCTGGCTACTCCACCGGTGGAGCCCACTCGGTCACCTTCTGGTCTGAGCCTTGAGAACGAGAAGCCGGTCCCGCCACCACTTTTATGAATCAGGGCAGTATGCTTCACCGCATCGAAAATAGATTCCATAGAATCCTCGATGGGAAGAACGAAGCAAGCTGAAAGCTGTCCAAGCTCTTTCCCAGCATTCATCAGGGTGGGTGAATTGGGCAGGAATTCTAGACTTGCCATCAATTGATAGAATCTCTCCTCCCAGACCTCGGCATCTGCTTGAGGATTGTAAAACAGCTCCGCAGAGGCGATGCTTTTGGCAACCCTACGGAACATCTCCTCTGGTGTCTCAATAACATTTCCCTGGCTATCTTTGCTCAGGTATCTTTTGTTCAACACCCTCAGGGCGTTAGAAGATAATTCAAGAGTCGGAACCTCTGTAGTTTTGGCACCCCTCTTCTTCTTTCCGCCACTGACCATTGTAGGTTGGACTTCTGGCTGTTTCTTTTCCAGGGGAAGGTGAGCCTCAGCAACCGGAGGATGAGTTATCTCAGCAAGGGCTTCTCTGACTATACCCTCAATTTCAAAAGTAGTGGGCTTTCCCCTCTTCGTTTTTATCTCGGGGATAAGCCCTTCCATCCCCGGCAGTGGCAGACTCATTCCCAGCTGCCCTCGCTCCAGGCGCTGAATCACCTGCTCAGTGAGTTGCTCTATCCGTCCACGATCAGATATGCCGATAGAGGCAGCAGCCTCAAAAACAGCGCTGGCAATCCTATTGCGTAGTAGACGTTCTGAATCGTTTGCCCCATTTCCTCTATTACTACTAGTTGCCATTTAATTCTCTCCTATCCTTTACCTACCTGGAAATACCGTTGACTTGGCATAATTCTTACTCCCATTTCTAGCTTAGTTGGATCAACAAATCCGCCTTAAGGAATTAGCGGCAATTGAGCTGGATAAGCTTCCTTTCCTTGAGCTAGGGCATCAACCGCTTGCTTGAAGTTTTCGGCATCAGCGAATTCACGATAGACGCTGGCGAAGCGTATATAGGCAATGCGGTCAAGCTCCTTCAGACGCCCCATCACCAGCTCACCTATGGCTGAACTACCTACCTCGACTTTGCCATAGCGATGCAACTCTTGCTCAATCCCATCCACCACCCTCTCAATAGCCTCATTAGCTACTGGTCTTTTGGTGCAAGCCTTACGAATGCCTGCGATTAGCTTGTCTCGGTTGAACTCCTCCCTCCTCCCATCTTTCTTTACCACTAGGAGGTTATTGGCTTGAGCCCGCTCGTAGGTGGTGAAGCGAAAGCCACAGCCCAAGCACAGCCGTCTCCGCCGCACCCCAGCATCCACGCTGCGGGAGTCAATAACCCTTGTATCTTGGTGATCACACTGAGGACACTTCATCTCTATACAATATATTGAGGCTATTCAGAAGAATAGCACAATCTGTAGGGCTTGTCAAGAGTTTGAGGGATTTCCCCAAATCAGCCATTGCTGCCCTTTTATAGGGCGGGTGCTCTGCCACCCGCCCATTTTGCTAGATTTCACCCCAATCTGAGATGGCTATACCCCTGCTGACAATTGTGCCGTCCCAACATAATCTTGGGGCCGCTATTTGGTTACTTGACAACTTCGAGAGAGGTATTGGAATGTACAAGTAGGATTTGACAAAGGTCTAAGGATGTGGTAAAAATGAGCACTCTAAAGAGTTTGGGCTGAAGGGCTTCCAAAATGCCCAAAATTGATTAGGTCGGGGGGTGGGATATGAGACAGGATGGAGAGAGCCTCATCTTGGGGCCGCTATTTGGTTACTTGACAACTTCGAGAGAGGTGTTAGAATATACAAGTAGGATTTGACAAAGGTCTAAGGATGTGGTAAAATGAGCACTATAAAGAGTTTGGGCTGAAGGGCTTCCAAAATGCCCAAAATTGATTAGGAAGGGGGGTGGGATATGAGGTGAGCATGAGTGAGAGAAATAGCCTGAGTTTTGACTAGAAAGGAGGTGAAAAGATAATGAAGAACTTTGCCCATGTATTGTTAATACTGCTTATGGTGATGGCGTTGGCTGCATTGCCATTAGTGGCTGGCTGTGCTGAGGAGGTACCAACGGAACAAGAGGAGGAAGAAGAGGAAGAGGAAGAGGAAGAAGAGGAGACTCCCGAAGAAAGGGAGGCGAGGTTGGTTGCGGGGGCAAAAGAGGAAGGCAAGCTAACCGTGTGGACCCATAATATGCCCGGTAAAGAGGAAGTTCTATTACCCTTCGAGGTAAGGTATCCCTTCCTCGAAATTGAAGTGTGGGATTCTAGAGGTTCGGAGCTATTGGCCAAGTGGATCGAGGAGGAGAAGGCCGGCAAGGTCAGCGTGGATGCGATAACTCTCAGTACTGAAATGTTAGATGCCAAGGAGCTTGGCTTGCTGGAGGAATATGAGTTCCCCAATGCGGCGGACTGGCCTTACCAACCGGACCATAACTTCTTCAGGGTCCTCTCGGGCAACACTAGAGTTATCGCCTACAATACCAATTTGGTATCTCCAGAAGACGTTCCCCAGAGCTGGGATGATCTCAAGAGCACCAAATGGAAAGGGAAAACCATATTTTCTACCTCTGGTGAGGATACCCCTCTTTTCTTTGCCTGGCTGTTTAGAGAGAACGGAGAACTTAACTGGGAGGAGTCCTTTAGCTACTGGCAAGAGGTGATAGACTTGACAGAGCCCGCCACAGCACCTGGCTTCACAGGTATTCTGGAAAGAGTCAGCGCAGAGGAGTTCAGTATGCTCCCTGCCTCGGTGTGTTCCGCAGCCGCTATCGCAATGAGGAGGGGACTCCCCCTAGACATTGCCCCCATACCTAAGGTCACCGGCGTCCTTGAGCATATGATCGCCTTGCCAAAAGACGCCCCCCATCCCAATGCGGCCCAGCTTTTCGTCGATTACCTTACCTCGCCTGAGGGTTACGCACTACTGATTCACCTCAAGGGGAATGTTCCCATTGCGCCCGGGATTGAGCTGCCTATAACTAAGCTGTACGAGTCGATGGGAATGGAGATAGATTGGATGCCCCAAGAGTTACTCACAACAGAGAATCTTGCAAAGTCGACTGAGTGGTGGCTGGAAGCTCTAGGCGTCGTGTGAACATGGATGGCTTAAGGGAAACAAGGGGCTAGCAGGGGCTAGCTACAAAATTCGCTATCATGCTCCCTCCCGCTAGGGAGGGAGCATGATAAGGTGAGGGAGCATGATAAGGTCTTTCGGGTGGTTGAATGGATAAGTTATTGAGCGTTTTGGCCTCTAGAAAGACAATATTTGTTCTGGTCATAGTAGTGGTGGGCACCTTAGCAGTGGTGCCTCTCTTTTTCATTGTATGGAACAGCTTTAAATCGCTCCCCCCATGGCACGTCACCGATCTCAGCTCTTTAAACTGGACACTGGGGAACTATATCGAGGCGTATGAAAACCCCAGGGTTATTGGGATGGTAATGGATAGCTTTATCTTTGCCTTTGGCTCCGTGCTGATATCTTTTTTGTTTGGGGGAACCCTTGCTTTCCTGGTAGAGCGCACCAATACACCTCTGAGGAACGCTATCTACGGTATAATGCTTATACCTTTAGCCATAC
>SDBU01007869.1_pt1 | contig 12211 bp, 11 predicted proteins | sample 2277071 | NCBI WGS metagenome assembly SDBU01 (sample SAMN10397929, study PRJNA504765) | marine sediment metagenome | isolation source: marine sediment core GS08_GC12, 126 cmbsf | place: Arctic Ocean: Gakkel Ridge, Loki's castle | collected 2008
TTAAGCCAATCTATATAAGCCTCTCTTTGCTTGTACTCTGCTGGTAATTCTTGGGGTAAGGTTTTTAGCAGTTCTTCTCCCTGCTTAATTATATCGTGAGATTTATCCGATTGGTCAAGCCAATTTAGACTATCAGCCATTCTTAGTAAGATATCAACTGAAAGGAGGTTTTTTCCTAATCCTAAACTCTCTTTATATGTTTGTTCGGCAAGTTTGACAACATCTTGATTTAAACCTCTCCAATATAAGAGCTCACACTTGAGGAGATGACACAAAACTAAATCATGAAGAGTATGTCCTTCCCTTTCCTCGAAGTTGCTAATTAAGAGGTCCGCTTCATCCAGCTTAAATTCGTCAATGAGTCGTTTTGCTCGGGTTAATTCCTCAGGTTTATCTTTCTTTTTGAATATTTTTTCGCTCATAGAAAATGCTAAGTCTGGACACTATTTTTCAAATATAATATAGAATATGATAATAAATTATATTAATGTACTTAGATGTCTAATGGGGAATAAAAATGATAAAAAAAATCAAAATCTTTGGTACTCGTTATTTAAGGATTTCTTTTATTTTTATTATTATTCTTTTGAAATACACTTATATTATTCTCAATCTTTAATATTATTTAGATATTTAATAAACCTAATTGGATTTTAACAAATTCTTTGTTAGTTTGATATTAAATTGGAAGAATCTGTATTATTTTATAGAGTTAAATAATAAAAATTATAGCTATTAGTTTGACGAATAATTATACAAACACTAAGGAATGGTTGAGTTTAGCATTTAAAAATATAGAAAGAGTAATTAGAAATTATAAAATTAGTGATTATTCCGAATGTGCTTTTAAAATTCAATGGTCTATTGAACAACTACAAAAAGCCCTAATTTTTCTATTAGGATTTCAATTTCACAAAATTCATGATCCTTCAAGAATATTAGAATCAATTGAAAACAATATTAATATTAAAATTGAAAAAGAAATTATTGATAGGATAAAAAAAGTGGCATCTTTAGCTAAAGACATTGAAGGAGAAGGAACTGCTACGCGATATGGAATAATCGAAGAGGGTAAGTTAATTACTCCAGAAGATGAATATAAAAAATCAGAAGCGGATAAATATTTAAGAGATTTAAAAGAAATTTTAATTAATTTGAAAGAAATTTTCCAAGAAAATCCAAATCTGGAGGAAGAAAATAAGTCATTATCAAAATTTATGGAACAATGTGAGGATCTGATTATCGAATGAATCAAGTTGAGGATATAGATTTATCTTTTATAAAATTAGATTATTTTCAAAACAGACTTAGAAAATATATTCAATTTATTTTTAAATTGGGTTTGAAAATAAGATCGATTTTACTTTTTGGTTCTGTTACAACGGGGAAGGCTCAAAATAATGCGGAGCATTTAAGTGATATTGATTTATTTATTATTTCTGATGAAATTACTGTAGATCTTCTCAAGAGGAGTCAATGGGTGGTTAGTTTAACTAAACCTGTGTGTTCAGGTATTCAAGCACTCTGGCGAACCTCAAAGGAAATGGAGAGTTATGTAGATTCAAAATACTATTTAATTTTAGACGCATTTGATGAAGGTCGGATTCTTTACGATCCAGATAATTTTCTTCATAAATTAAAGGAAAGGACTTTTAAAGAATTACAGGAAAAAGGCGTTATTAAAACTGAACTTTATTGGCAATGGCCTATAAAAAAGTTTGGAGATAAAATAGAATATTAATAGTAGATAATTAAATCAGAAGTAATCAAGAAAATAGAATTTTTAATTACTGAAATCTTAAATTATTTTTGTAATAGAGTAAAAAATTAATTAATTAAATCCTTACTTTTGAAACATGGATGCTGAAAACTCTAGTTTTTATAATTTTGTTATAGTTGGTGCAGGACCAGCGGGATTAACAGCGGGAATTACAGCGGCAAAACTTGGTTTCACATCAATAATTTTAGAAAAGGGAGGAGTTGCTGGGCCAAAACCACGCGGTGAAGGAATGGCTCATATGCCAATTGTTGATGAGATATTGGGAGAAGGATTTTTACCCTCTATAGGCTTTAAATCGAATGGTGGGAGGGTGTGGCATTCACCTAATGATTTACAAACTACTACTACATATCGTAGGGAAAATCATTATTTCTTTGAATGGAGAGAATTTATTGATCGATTCACTGAAGTTGCTAATGATTTAGGGGTGAAAATGTTGTTTAATTCCACTGTTATTGAACCAATTGAGAAGAATGGAATAACGGTCGGTGTTAAGTATAAAAGTATGGACGGTCAAATTCAAGAAGTATTTGGTAATGTTATATTAGATTGTAGCGGGTTTAAAGGAGTTATTGGTAAAAGATACGGAGTAAATTATGCAAAAATGAATTGCCCGATAATTAAATGTCGGATAAGTAACGCAAATTTTGATATTAAAGAAAATCCTGACTTAGAATTCTTTTTAATGGGAAGTGGAGATTTAAATTACTCGCCTAACTTTCCTCCTTGCGTGGCATACTTCTTTCCTCTAAAAAATAGAAGAGCCGAAGTAGGGTTAATGTTAAGAATGGCACAAGTTCCCAATATGAAAACAGTGAAGATACCTGATAATGAAGAGATCTTAAGAGTTTGGAATGAAATAAAAAATAATTATTCGGGATTCAGTGTGTTTTTTAAGAATTGCACTATCGATTATGAAGAAATTACTTCTTTACCTAATGCGAAATTAGCTGAAAAGTTCGTTCCTAATCCGGGAGTAGTAATCATAGGAGATAGCGCCGGATTTGTAAACCCCTTTGGTTCTTCCGGACTCTATTATTCTATGGAAATGGCGAAATTTTGGGTCGATATGGTTTCTCAAGATTTAGAAGCTTTAATGAAACTAAACATATTTGGAGTAGAGATCAATGAAGGATTATGGATTTTCAAAAAAATTGAGTTTTATACAAATAAATTTAAAGAACAGCAGGTCTATAAGGAAGTAATAAATATGTATAACCTAATTGGAGCTTTTGAGTATAAAATTTTTAATAGATTACGTACTTCTGAAAAAATAAATAAGAAATGGGAATATATCTCTTCCCTCTTAAAACAAGCTTAGTCTCAAAACAAAAACATGGATATGAAAAAAGAATTTCTTACTAGGCTTGGTGATTATAAGGTAATTTCAATCATTGGTCTCGCTAAAAACGTCAGTAAAACCACTACGCTAAATTACATAATAAAAAATTTAGAAGGTTATAAACTCGGTTTAACATCTATTGGAAGAGATGGAGAAAAGTATGATGTGATTACACAACTACCGAAACCGCGAATATTTATAAAAATAGGTACAATCATAGCAACGGCTAGACAGAGTTATGAAGCTAGTGAAGTCAAAATGGAAATATTAAAGAAAACCGAATTTAACACTCCATTAGGAGAAATCTTAATATTAAGAGCATTGAATGAAGGTTTTATTGAATTAGCGGGCCCCTCAATAAATAGACATTTACAAGAAATATGTTTAGAATTAAAAAATTTAGGGTGTGATTTGATACTCATCGATGGTGCCTTTGATAGGAGGTCATATGCAACCCCTATTATTTCTGACGCAACAATCCTTTCTACAGGAGCTTCCGTATCCCGAAATATGGGAAAGGTTATTGATCTTACTTCCCATATTTATAATTTATTTAGCTTAGAGATAGTTAAGGACGATAAAATCAGGAAAATCAGCAAAGATATCCTACTCACTGCTCAAGTAGGAATTATAAATGATGATCATTCTTCTAATAAATTAGAAAATTCTACAGCTTTAGGATCGTCTAAAGCAATTTTTGACCAATTAACAAAAGACGCTAAATATTTGGTAATAAAGGGGGCAATAACTGACAACTTTTTAGATGAATATGGAATCAATAAAAAAGTAAAGGATATAACTATAATCACCACAGATCCTACTAAATTATTTATTAGCAAGCAAGTCTTTTATAAGTTTATAAAAAAAGGGGGTCGCTTAAAGGTGTTAGATCGAATTAATTTAATTGCAATTACAATTAATCCTACTTCACCATTAGGCCATGAATTTGAAGAAAACCAGTTCATGAGGTTATTGCAAGAGAGAATTAGCATTCCTATATTCAATCTTGGTACTTGTGACAACCTATAATTTAAATTTTAAATTAGTACAATTATCTTTTGAGATGAAACTCACATGAATAAATTAAATTTGGATTTTTCATTAGTGGAAAGTGCGAGGAAAATAGCGAGAAATATAGCAAATGATACTCAAAAGTTTATTAATAATCACACCACTACTTCAACTGAAAGGACTATTTGTAGATTATTAGGTATAGATGGAACTGATGAATTTGGAGTTCCGTTACCAAATGTAGTGGTAGATCACCTTCAAAAAACGGATCTAATCAATAATGGCATTGCATTATACCTTGGGAATACTATTTTACATACTAATTTATCTCCTCAAAATATTGCGGAAAAAATCTCTCAAGAACAATTAAACGTGACAGAATTTCCTTTAGGAAGTATATCTGATGTAAAAGAAGTATTATCTTCTATAATACAGAAGAATCTGAATATAATTAAACGAAATAAGCAACGTAGAGAAGAATTAATTAATAGATATGGGGAAAAAAGGGAACCACTAATATATTTAATTGTTGCCACAGGAAATATTTTTGAGGATATTGTTCAAGCACAAGCAGCAGCAAGACAAGGTGCCGATGTTATAGCTGTAATACGCTCTACTGGGCAAAGTCTATTAGATTATGTCCCTTATGGTGTCACATCTGAAGGTTTTGGAGGCACCTATGCAACGCAAGAAAATTTCCGTATTATGAGGTCAGCTTTAGATAAGGTTAGTGAGGAAGTAGGTAGATATATTCGACTCACAAACTATTGTTCAGGACTTTGTATGCCAGAAATTGCTGTCATGGGAGCATTTGAAAGATTAGATATGATGCTAAATGACGCTTTGTATGGAATTTTATTTAGGGATATTAACATGCAAAGAACGATAATTGATCAATATTTTTCAAGGATGATAAATGCCTATGCTGGTGTAATCATCAATACGGGGGAGGATAATTATCTTACTACTGATGACGCTTATAAGGCAGCTCATACAGTGTTAGCATCACAATTTATTAATGAACAATTTGCGAAATTAGCCGGTTTAAGTGAAGAACAAATGGGTTTAGGACATGCGTTTGAAATGAACCCTGAGATGGAAAATGGATTTGTTTATGAACTTGCTCAAGCACAAATGGCCCGAGAGATCTTTCCAAATGCTCCTCTGAAGTACATGCCCCCTACTAAACATATGACTGGAAATATTTTTAAAGGTCACGTTCAAGATGCATTATTTAATATTATTACAATACTTACAAATCAGAGAATACACTTACTAGGAATGTTAACAGAAGCAATCCATACCCCATTCATGTCAGATCGGGCTTTATCCATTGAAAATGCGCGATATATTTTTAAAAGTATGAAAGATTTAGGAGACGAAATCATGTTTAAAGAAGGAGGGATAATGCAACGACGCGCAAACGAAGTATTAAATAAAGCTCTTGAACTTTTAACTGAGATTGAAAGAGAAGGGTTATTCAAGACAATTGAAAAAGGAATATTCGCGCAGATAAAAAGGCCAATTGATGGTGGGAAGGGATTAGACGGCGTAATTCCAAAAAGTAAAGATTATTTTAATCCCATCTTGGAAATCATGTCAAAAGAATTACAATTAGGGGGAGAAAAATAATGAGTGGTGGACTTTATTCAACAGAAAAAAAAGACTTTGACAAGAATTTAGATCTAACTAAAATCAAACCTTATGGAGACACAATGAATGATGGAAAAATACAAGTTAGTTTTACTCTTCCTGTAGATGATGGAGAAAAAGCATTATTTGCAGCATTAGAGCTGGGTAAAAAGATGGGGATAGAAAAGCCTTCAGTTGCTTATCACGTATCTTTAGATAAGGGATACACATATTTTGTTTTATACGGAAGTCTGACACATTCAATTGATTATACCAGTATAAAAGTGGAATCTGTAGAAATTGAATTGATGACGATAGAAGAAATAAATGATTTCATTAAAACAAAAATAAAACGAAAATTGATTATTATTGGCGCTACAACTGGGACTGATGCCCATACAGTAGGTATCGATGCGATAATGAACAGAAAAGGTTTTGCTGGGCATTACGGTTTAGAAAGATACGAAATGATTGATGCCTATAATTTTGGCAGTCAAGTATCAAATGAAACATTCGTAAAAAAAGCAATAGAACTAAAATCTGATGTTCTTCTTGTTTCCCAAACTGTAACGCAGAAAGATATCCATGTGAGAAATTTAACCAATCTGGTTGATCTACTAGAAGCTGAAGAAATAAGAGATAAAATCGTTTTAATCTGTGGTGGTCCAAGAATCTCGAATGAACTTGCGAAAGAATTAGGATATGACGCTGGTTTTGGCCCTAACACTTTTTCTGAGAATGTAGCTTCATTTGCAATTAAAGAATATGTTAAAAGGAATTTGTTGAAGTAATTTCTCAAGTTTATAAAATTTGTTTTTATTTATCCCATTTCCTTCCCAAATAGAAAAGGAGAACATCTAAATTTTTAATGTATCTGTTCATATAATTAAATAATATTGTAAATAAAGAAAGTAATGTGAAATTATATGCCAACTTCAAAAGAATTTATTGATATGGATGGTAAATACGGTGCTCACAATTATCACCCTATTCCAGTTGTAATTACCCGAGCTGAAGGTGTTTGGGTATATGATCCAGAAGGTAAAAAGTATTTAGATTGTTTATCTGCATACTCAAGTCAAAATGCTGGACATTGCCATCCTGAAATCGTTGCAACCCTAAAAGAACAAGCAAGTATTGTAACACTAACTTCTCGTGCTTTTCATAATGATAAGATGGGCCCTTTTCTCAAAATGTTAGCGGAAGTTGTTGGGCCTCATCTTAATGATCCTAATAATTCAGGTATAATGTCTCTCCCTATGAATACAGGAACAGAGGCAGTTTCTACTGGTTTAAAAATTGCTCGAGCTTGGGGATACATAAAGAAGAAAATCCCTAAAAATGAAGCTAAAATAATAGTTTGTAGAGATAATTTCCATGGAAGAACTATTACGATTGCAGGTTTCAGTTCCGATATTTCTGCAGTTCGTTATTATGGTAATTTTGGTCCTTACACTCCCGGTTTTATTATTATACCTTATGGAGATGCTGAAGAATTAGAGAATACAATTTTAGAAACTGGTCCTGAAAAAATAGCTGCCTTTTTATTTGAGCCAATTCAAGGAGAAGCTGGAGTCAAAATTCCACCTCCAGGATATTTAAAAAAAGTTCGAGAAATTTGTACGAAATATAATGTTCTAATGGTTCTTGATGAAATTCAGACAGGATTCTGTAGAACTGGGAAGTTTTTTGCTTGTGATCACGAAAATGTGAAACCTGATATGTTATTACTTGGGAAAGCGTTAGGAGGAGGTGTGTACCCTGTTTCAGCTTGTGTAACAACTCAAGATATTGTAGGTCCCGATGTTATACCCCCAGGAACGCACGGGAGCACATTTGGTGGTAATCCTTTGGGAGCAGCTATAGCAATGAAATCAATCGATATTCACTTACGGGAGAATCTTGCTGAACGAGCAAAAGAAATGGGTAATTATTTTTTAAAACGTCTTAACGAAATCGCGGAAAAGAAAACAAAAATTCCTATTAAAGAAATTAGAGGTAAAGGATTATTAATCGCTATCGAATTTAGAGAAGATGCTAGGCATATTGTCGAAGAACTCAAAAATAATGGAATATTAGCAAAGGATACACACTCAACAACGATTAGATTTGCCCCACCTTTAGTAATTACTAAGGATGATATTGATTGGGCAATAGGAATTATTGAAAAAATATTAGTTAAAAATTAATCATTTAATCACATATATCCTTTTATTAACAAAAATGAGTTTACAGGGTAGTTTAGCAAGTCGGAAAGATTGTTCGGGTGACGGAAGACCGTTATTGATGAAAGAAGTCTTAGATATATGTAATTCGACACATCAAGCAGTACCATCAAAATCTCTATTTATAATTTTACCAGATGGTAAGGACTACACAGGTGGTATATATCGCTATGATAAAAAGGAATTGAATTTAATAACCGAAAAAACTAAAACAGAATTTACTATGGAAGTCTATCCAGAATTACATTGGAAAGAGACTATTGACATTAAAGAATTGATACGTGTAGGTCTTACTTGGCAATATCTTTCATTAAAAGTTGGAAGTATGGGACTTGGGGTGTCACAACGTGCACGTGCTCCTAAAAAGCAAAATAAATCTCTTAATAATGCTATAGATCAAAAATATACCTTTTTATATTCCGTCGCAGTTCGAGAACGAGATCATAATATTCGTGTAGAAGATTCATTAAATCCTCCAAGCAAAGAGTTAGATGAAGGGACTATTCTATTAGATACTCCTATGTGTTATATAGACCGCGCTTTATATGAAAATAAATATCAAGGTGTTCCTATAGATAGTGCAATTTTTGATACTCTCGAAAAAAATACTCCTAATGAACGTAATTTGAATCAACTTTCTCAATTATTATGGGCTTGCCAAGGAGAAAATGATCATGCAACACATGGTAATCGTGATGCTTTAGAAAAAAATGGTTATGGTCGAGTTCACGCTTCTGGTTGTGCGGGATATGCCGTATATCCAATAGTTATTATCGATAAACTCGCTGAACTGCCAAAAGGTGCATATTTTTATAACCCTGTTGGATATTCAGCATTGAATAGATGGATAAAAGTAGATGACAAGATAACTTACGATCATTTCATTCAAAAATTCACTTCTAAAGATTTAAAACCTCAAATAGAAGAAGAGTTAAGATTAAATTTCTCCAATTATGTAATTTTATTATGTATTGACAGAAAAAAGCCATGTGGTGCGGGATTCATGCATAAAGTTATGAATCTTAAATATTGGGCTGAAGTTGAGGCAGGAATGGCACTAGCAGGATTACAATTGCAAGCCAACGCTTTAGGTTTGCAGTGGCAAAAGAATATAGTATCAAACCCAGATGATCCTAAATACAGAGAGTTATTCAATCTCGAATTAGCTGAACAACACATTAACAAAATGGCAGAAAATTTAGTAAACCTTCCAAAGAATGAGAGATTATCTCTTAAAGGGAATTTAACACCAATAGTAATATTTTCTCTTGAATAATAAAGGTAATAGCTAAAATTATGAATTTGATTCTTTCATTAGTGAGTACTATAATATATTTGGTTAATATTATCTTAGGATTTTCAATTTCTTTCATTATAATTAACAAACTCTACATCTCTAAGGAATTTTCTAAAGAAAAGAATTTTCACCTCTATAATGACTTATTTTCATGGGAAATGTTTTTCATATTTCTCGGAATTGAAACAATACTTAAAATTTTTTCACTTTTTATATTAACTAATAATGGTATTTTACACTTAATTACAAGAATAAGTGTTTTAATCCTTTTTTTTCCATTCTGGAATAAAATAATTCATTTAGAAAAAGTTATGAATAAAATTACTTATGAGAGACATTATTTCGCTGGGATAATTCCTTTTTTTATTGTATTGATTCTAGGTTTTACGGATTTAACTAATTTGACACTAATTGTCATTTTCATATGTTCGACTTTCTTCCCTTTCTTGATTTTCTTTACATGTATACGAAATACTGGAACAACTAGTAATCGAGTTATACAAATAATTACTGGAGCAATTTCCATTCTAATCGGATTTTTACTTAGACCAGAAATTATGAGTGAACTTGTAGGATATCCTATTACATCATTAGATTACATGAATATTGTAGCGTCACTCTTAAGGATGATGGGTATTTTTCTAATATTTAGTAGCTTCCGAAAAGAAATTTTCGATTAAAGGACTTTATTATCATGCTAAATTAAACTCTAAATATATTTACTTTTTAATACATTAGTATATTAAGAAATATAATAAAAGAATTAGAGATGTCATGTTTGTAAAGAGTTTAAGTATAGAAGAGTTTAGGGGGGTAAAGAGTTGTACGAAACCCATAAAATTCTCAAATTTCACTGTTTTAATTGGAAGAAACAATTCAGGAAAATCAGCAATTCTAGAAGCATTATCATTATTACCCACTCCTTGGACATCAAGGTATATCTCATCTATACCTCGAATTAATTATTTAGCACAAATTCATTTAACAAGAAAGGGGGGTATGTATAGGAGACTTCTTTACTTATATGCTGGAGAAGCAAGTTTAGATTATATACTTGAACATACTAATAAGAAAATTTATTTTAAAATAACTAAAGATACATTTGAATCTTCTTTGATGCAAAATGTATCATCTACAGCTCAATTTTACAATATGAAGCCTAACCAATTAGAACATTCAGTATTATTCTTTCCTTATACTGCATCGATTCTCGATGATATAGAATGGAGAATGAATGATCTGAAAGATCTAATTACAAAAGAGGGGTATCATATAACACTCGCTAAATTCCTTAATGAATGTGGTAATGAAAAATTTAGTGAATTTATATTTCAAGATCCTATTACCCTTAGAAAAGTTTATCCTGATACTACAGCCTTCATAGAATTAAAAGATCTTGGATCAGGTACTGAAAGAGTTATAAAAATAATGGCTTTGTTAGAATTATTAAATCCAAAACTAATTTTAATTGATGATTTTGCAGCGGGATTCCATCCTACGATGATAAAATTATTCTTTAACTGGTTGAATAAAAAGGACTTCCAGATAATTATTTCAACTCACAATATTGATGTGTTATATTACTTAGCAGATTTAAAACCAAAAGACACGAGTATTCTCCAATTGAATAAATCAAATGAAGATGTTATTAGCCAAGAAACGTTCACATTAGAAGAGATTGAATCACTCCTAAATGCAAATAATGATCCACGTTTATTAGGTGGTTTACTAAATCTATAAAAATTCAATGTGATTCTTTTGAGATTAATTGAAACCAATCTTAATGAATATATTAAACCTAACTATATTATTATAACTGGGGATGGAAAAACTGAACTTAGATTATTGAGGGGATTATCTAGGAAATTGGATAGACAAAAGCCGATAATTTTTTTTCCCTTCAGTACTCATGGGAGAAAAACTGGATTGTCTGCTCTTGATGCTGTACAAACTTATGCTACTCGTTATAGAATCAATTCCATAATATATATTGTTGATGGAGATACATTTGAAGATAAACCTGTTGATAAAGAGATAAAAAATTATCTAACTTCTAAAGGATTCGGGGAAATAAATATTTCGAGTATTAACCAAGCTTTATTAATTAATTGCAAATACGGAGATAAAGAAATAATCTTATATTGCATTATTTCTGGTCCAGAAATATTCATTGAACAAGAAGTAGCAAGGTTATTAAAACTTAAGTATATAAATGAATTTAATATCTCAGAAAATATTACAATTAGTTCAAAACAGCAATTTAAAAGAGAGATAAATCAATTTATAAAAAGGAAAAGGATTAATCTTGAAGATTTGATAGGTAAAACTGCAGAAGGGAAGATTAGAGAAGCCTTCCCTAATTTCTATGCTGTTTTTAAAAATATTGAAGATAAATTTAAATAAAGATTTTAATGACATTGAGTATTTTCTGATAATGGATCTCAATTAATGGTTCTGAGTATTTTAAACCTACTAATTAGTTTAATAAATTAAGTGAGTGTTTTGTGTTTAAAAAAATACAAGCAAATAATTAATGAAGATTTTACAAAAGATGTTGATTTTATAAGCAATATAATAAATGAATTAAATCTAGATCAAAAATCTGTAATATTAGATATTGGTACGGGGATTGGGGCAATGTCGATTTTACTTGCATTAAAAGGTTTTAATATTCTCACAGGAGAACCAGAAATAAATCCTAATAAGGATGATAAAGGTCATCATTCTCATGAAGAACATCAAGGATACCATGGTGAAGGACATCATGAACATATTTATGGAGTTTGGAATAATTGGAGAGAATCAGCTAAAGAAATAGGGGTTTTTAATAAAATAAAATATCAGCACTTTGATGCTGAAAACTTACCATTTTCGAAGAAGACCTTCGATGGAATTTTCATGTATGATTCACTCCAGCATATTAT
>SDBU01007870.1_pt1 | contig 12211 bp, 12 predicted proteins | sample 2277071 | NCBI WGS metagenome assembly SDBU01 (sample SAMN10397929, study PRJNA504765) | marine sediment metagenome | isolation source: marine sediment core GS08_GC12, 126 cmbsf | place: Arctic Ocean: Gakkel Ridge, Loki's castle | collected 2008
GCGTTCTGACCACGGGCCCAGTAGTGGTCAAACCACTTCAATCGGTGCCTGGACATCCTGGAGAGCTCCGGAAGCCGGGCCAGGCGCGTGGCCCCCCCCCGAACCCTTGCTGTGATGATTCGCATAGGAACACTCTACCACTGTCACCCATCATTATGAACGAGTACACAACCTAAATTGAACATGGCACGGTATAAAGGCCGGTCTTGTTGACAGAGGCCCCTATGTACGCAGATCCCAGTGGACAGCTAGAATAAAACGCGCTTACTTTCACCCCACCTCTCCCTGTGGGCCGCCACCAGGTTGCGGAATTGTTCCGAATAGGGTGAGGCCTGGATGGGGTTGGTAGTCATTATTATGGCATCTTCGTTGTTATCGGTGTAATAGCCCTTGCGTAGGCCCACATGATGGAAGCCGTACCTGTGATAAAGGGAGTAGGCCCCGATGTTGGAGGCTCGAACCTCCAGGGTCACTGCCCGGGCGCGGCGTGCCACGCCTTGCTCTATAGACCCTATCAAAAGCAGTTCCCCCACTCCCTTACGCCTGTGCTCTTTTCTCACGCCAATGGAGGTGATGTGAGCATCGCCCGCCATGTACCAAATACCCACAAAACCTACCACCAACTCCCCGTCGCGAGCATGATTCTCCTTGCCATCCTGCCACATACTCCTAACCCTGCCCAACAGACGGCCGATGAGGGAAGGCTCCTCACCATCATGGGAGTTAGAGGCAGGCTCAGCTACAGGAACCGCGCTCCTGGCAGGTTCACAGGCAACTAGATACCGGGCCAGCTTATTTTGGAGCTCGCGGGGGAAGGATGTAGGTGGCCATACACAGGGAAAGGCTTCCCGTTCTATCTCCGCCACCGGGGGTATATCTCTATGTTCCAATGGCCTCAAGGCGTAGGCCATCTTCTTCTGTTCAGAAGGGAGTTTGACAACATCCATACCCGTTCACCCTTAAAGACCTATTTTAACATATCCGCTCCCACCTCCAAACAAAGGTTCCTATCAAAAGGCCAATGAGTTACGTTATAGTAAATGCACAGGGACAGCACCAGATTGTTCCTGGTTCCAAATAAGTCCCGCAAAGACTCGGGAAGAGCGGGACACAGAGAACACCAGAGGAGTCCCGGTGCAGGATGTAAACATTGAAGACCTGGTTGGAGGAGCACAGGAAGGCGATGCCCGTTCTTTTGAGGGCATCTACCAGATGTTCTTCGACAGAATCTACCGGTACATCGCCTTCAAGCTGGGAGATACTGCCGAGGCAGAGGACCTGACAGAGGACGTCTTCGTGAAGGTGTTGGAGTCCATCGGGTCCTTCCGATGGAAGGGACATCCCTTCTCATCCTGGCTATACCGGATAGCCCACAACCTGGTGGTAGACCATCTGCGGAAGAGGTCGAGGAGGAGTTTCGTACCCCTTGAGGAGGTTGCGGAGGTCTCACCCCTGGACCTAGACCAGCATATAGAGACCAGGCTATCGATGGCGCAGGTTAAGGAAGCCATGCAAGACCTCACCGAGGCCCAGAGAGAGGTCATCTCCCTGCGCTTTGCTGGAGGCCTTTCACTGGTGGAGACGGCCAAGGCAGTAGGGAAAGGGGAGAATGCGGTGAAGGCCCTCCAACATGCCGGCCTCTCGAAGCTAAGGAAGCTCCTCGCACCAGTCGAGGAGGAAACCCCGTTCAGAAGAACATCCTGGGGGTAGGAGGAGCGGGTAGATGGAGCAAAGATTCGACCACATCCTCAACGAATGCCTGGAGCGCCTGGCGCGAGGAGAAAGCCTCCAGGACTGTCTGGATACATACCCGGAGCAGGCCCAGGAACTTGTCCCACTTTTGCGCGTGGCGCAAACAACCCAAGAACTGGCCTCCTCCCTCAGTCCAAGGCCCGAATTCCGTGCCCAGGCCCTCTACCGCCTCACCCGTTCCATGAGCGACAAAAGAAGGAGAAGGAAAGGCCTGCGATGGGTCCCGGTTATGGCCAAGCCAGCGGTTCTGGCGGTGGCGGCGGTACTGCTGCTAATAGGGGCAGCCGGAGCCACCACGGCGGTCGCCAACAACAGCGTGCCGGGGCAGCCCCTCTACTTCGTGAAGACGATGAAGGAGCGAGTCCTGCTGATCATACCCCGCTCCGACATCGCCAGGGCCCGCTTTCAGGCCGACCTGGCCCACGCTCGAGACATGGAGATGGTAGCCCTGGCCCGTAGCGGTAACACAGAGGAGCTACAGAAGGCCGCCGAGCGCTTAAACATGCACCTGGAGAAGGCAGCCTCCACTGCGGTCAACAGGCCCGTGTCGGGTCGTGGCAGGGACACCATGCTGCTCAGGGACCGCATCAAGGAGAACTGGAGGCAACATCGGATGTTGTTTCGGAACGTCCTGGAGGATGCGCCCCCCAAGGCAAAACCCCTCATAAGGCTGGCTATGGAAGAGTCGGCCCAAAGGTTCGAGGCGACCATTGCAGCTCTGGGCGAGGCCAATGGGGTAATTACGGGTATAGACGCCGCCTCCAGATCCATCATCGTAAAACCCCGTTTCGGAGAACTGGTGCGCGTTAGACTCACCGGATCCACCAGGATAATGCTGGGAGGTCAGGAACTGTCGTCGGCTCCCCTGCTCCAGCTTCAAGACAAAGGGGTATGGGTGGACTACAATCCACATACACAGGAGGTCAGGGAGATACATATAACTAGATAGCGTTAGGAATAATGGACCGCCTGCCCGCCTGAAGGCCTTTGGCTCTGTCCTGTTCTCGTTCATAATGACGAGTACAGGCTTTTCTGCATTTTCGCACAAAAATTCTTTTTGACCCTTGTTTGACAAAGGCTCTTTTTAGTTTTTATACTTACCAATGAATAAGATGCATTCTATGGCTAGGGGAAGCGCATGGAGGGCACCAGGGCCAAAATCCTTAACCTCCTTCAGAAGAGAGGGCACGAAACGGTGGATGGCTTGGCCAAATCCCTTGGCCTAACCTCCGCCACCGTACGCCGACACCTGGACATCCTGCAGCGGGATCATCTTATAGCCTATGAAGAGGTACGTAAGAAGACTGGACGTCCTGAATACTCCTTCTTCTTGACCGAGAGTGGTCATGAAGTCCTCCCTAAGCACTACCACCGCATGCTGGGCCGCCTGCTCAGGGAGATTAGCAGTTTCAACCCCCGGGAAATTGAAAGGAAGGGGGGACAGCAGATACTGACACTGGCCTTTCAACGCCTATCGCAGCAGGTACTCCGCCAGCATCTAAAATACTGGGAGGGCCATGATGGCAAGGGTCTGCAGGAGAGACTGTCCACGCTTCTAGAGGTGCTTCGGGCCGAGGACTTCTTACCAGAGGCCGAAGAGGCCAACGGAATGATTCGTATAATGCTTCATAACTGCCCCTTCAGGTATGTGGCGCTGGGCAACACCTCTGTCTGTAACTTCGATTCCAGCATCATATCCTCTATACTCCAGCTACCTGTCAGCAAGGAGATGTCCATTCAAGAGGGTGATCGCTGCTGCACCTACGTGGCCAGCGTCAGTGCCAGGGAGTTAGCCCCCTCTACCTCCTAAATTTGCCCTACGCCCTTGCACCCATCTAATACACCATAATCCCTTCCATTTACTCCTTTGCCTCCAACCTGGTTAAGCTATCTTGCCTTCTTTATGGTCTGAATACCTATGAGACGAATCCCTCCGAACATATCCGTTGTGATTGAACGTAGGCATTTGTGAAAGAAAGTGTAACTTGACAGGGCCATACAAAGAGGGTATAAGAGAGACATCTGGCAGCATCCAGTGAGAGGGCCGCGCTTTGTTATCGCGTCTCACCCCTCGATACCTTCTAGACGCTGCGTCAGATAGCACTGGAGATTTGTAACATTGCGAGCAAGGAGGTAAAGCTATGAGAATGTGCAGAGGTCGCTATCTACGATTAGGGGTCTTGGGAGCAGCTTTAGCTGCCCTGCTGGTTGTTTCACTGGCCTGTGCTGCTGCCGAGGATACGCCGACACCGGTGTCACCAGCGCCACCAGCCCCACCAGTAGCCCCTACGGCTGCTCCGGTGGTTCCTGCGCCTACCTTGGCCCCTGGGGCACCGACGCCGGTGCCAGGTGTTCCTACTCCCACGAGGATACTGCCCACGCCCACGCCCGTGGTCACAGGCGAACCTGTCTACGGTGGGGTCCTGCGGTACCCTGGTGCCAGCCGCTCCTTCGACAATATGGACCCGGCCTTTAGCGTTGAAACTGGGTTTCGAGAGCCAATGTTTGCCATATTCGACAACATAGTGCGATTGGAGTCTGATGGCACCGTCAAGCCCCAGTTGGCCGAGTCCTGGGACGTCTCCAATAACGGCAAGACGATCACTTTTCATATACGAAAGGGGATGAAGTTCCATGACGGGACCACCCTCGACGCCGGGGCAATCAAGTGGAACTTCGACCGGTTCCTCGACCCCGACGTGGGGTCGGTGAGGAAAAAGGAGCTAGTACCGCCACTGGAGAGCGTAGAGCTTGTGGATGACTATACACTGCGTATGCAGCTGGAGACGCCGTCCCGCGGCTTCCTGGCCCTATTGACACAGCGACACGGCTCTATTGCATCCCCGACCGCGGTGGAGAAGCTTGACTCCTACGCAGAGCACACCGGCGATTTCGGGGCTAACCCTGTAGGCGCTGGCCCCTTCAAGTTCAAGGAGTGGCTTGTTGACCGGCGTATAGTCGTAGAGCGCTTCGACGGGTATTGGGACAAGGGCAAGCCCTATCTGGATGGCGTAGATTTTCCCATTGTGGGCGATTGGGCAATTCAATTTGCCATGCTCCGTACCGGTGAGATAGATATGATGATGGAGATGCGGCCAGGGGATGTGATTCTGGCGGAGCGCAACCCAAGCATAAGAGTGATAGAGCAGAAGGGCACGAGAGTTAGATACATTCTCTTTCAGACGGACGAGGAACCGTGGAACAACAAAGCGCTAAGAGAAGCCTTTGCTTACGCCATAGACAGGGAAACCGCCGTAGATGTCCTGTACCGTGGCATGGCAACCCCGGCTTACATCCCCATAGGGCCTGTATACGGTGAATGGTTTGATCCCACCATTAAGGTACATGAGTACAGTCCAGAGAAGGCCCGGGAGAAGCTGGCCGAGGCAGGCTACGCGGATGGATTCACGTACAAACATCGGTGCAAAATGCAGGCCCTTGAGAGTGATTGGTGTGAGTTTGTTCAGTCTATGCTGGGAGACGTGGGGATCAAAGCCGAGATCGTGGGCACGCCGTCCGCGACCCACTGGGGTGACTGGACAGCGGACAAGTTCACCACTCCAATCACCACTGGTATGAGTGCCCGATCCGAGATATCCGTAGACCTTCGACTGCGCTGGCAGTGTGGCAACCGTTACGCCATGGCGTATTGTAACCCCGAGGTGGACCAGCTCTTGAACGAGGCGGCGGCCATCTATGATATAGCTAAAGCCAACCCGCTATATAGCAGAGCCCTGACGATCATCGCGGAGGATGCTCCGGCCGCTCCTGTCCTCTACGAGTCTGCCTTTTACGCTCTCACGGATAGGGTGCGCGGCTTTAAGACGTACCTCGATAGACAGGTGCGTGTATGGCATCTGTGGCTATCTAAATAACCTAGATCGGGATTCCATTTACCCTGGCACGAAACAGAGGCGCTACATATCGACTGAGTACTATTCTTTCTTCTGGCTTCTTAGATAGTGGAAAGCGCCAGTTCATTATGGCCTAGCTTGTGGCGAATACACACTACGAAATTGGAGGCAGAGTCATGCACCCTCGTTGCAATTAGGAGAGTCTTGGGAATGCTCACTAAGCGTGACATTCTCGCCACTGCATACAATTCTGGGGAAGGTGAGGAGAGCCCATTATGGCCATATGGGACAAGTTCTTGACCGAACAAGATAAGCAATATCTTGAGTTGATGGAGGCGAAAAAGGAGCCCTTTGGTTTCGGGGAACATCCGGCATTGCTTATTGTCGATGAGTACTATGGCGGCCTTGGGGATAAATCATTACCTCTTCTGGAGTCGGTGAAGACCTGGCCCACTGGTACTGGACAGGAGGGCTGGCAAGCAGTCTACAGGACACGGGAGCTACTGCATGTCGCTCGAGCGAATGGGATTCCGGTAGTCTACTGCGCCAACATAGCCGGGTTCCCTTCTGAATGGCCTCGAGGTGCGAAGCCTAGGCGTGAGAAGAAACGGCAACTCATTCCGAAGGAGTGGCGCCACCGAGAATTCGAGATCGTAAAGGAAGTCGCTCCTCAACCTGGTGAATTGGTAGTCCGCAAGGCATCTGCGAGTGCTTTCTTCGACACTCCTCTTCTCGGACATCTCATTCACCTTGGTGTGGACACGGTCATAGCTTGCGGTGGGTCAACCAGTGGCTGCCTTCGAGCCGCAGTCGTGGATGGCTGCTCCTATCGACTTCGTATGGGTGTGGTAGAAGAGTGCGCTTACGACCGACACCAAGCCTCACATGCGATCAATCTCTTTGACATGAATCAAAAGTACGCAGACGTCATCAAGCTGGCTGATGCGATCTCATATTTTGAGAAGATTGGCAAGTTGGTGAAACCATATAATAAAGGAAAGGAGTAGCTATGCCTGTCAAACACGTCACGCCTGAGGAGTTCAAGAAGGAGGTCGTTGCGCCGGGGGCCAAGGAGCGCTTCCTGGTCAAGATCGGTGAGACAAGCACGGGGAGCGAGGTCGCCATCCCCGTGGTGGTGGTCAGGGGTCAGAAGGATGGCCCAACGGTTCTCATCACAGCGGGCCAGCATGCCGAGGAGACGGGGTCTATAGACGCGGTCAAGCGATTCGGTGGACAGCTCACCCCAGAAGAGGTCTCCGGGACGGTGGTGGTAGTGCCCCTCCAGAACGCCCCGGCATGGATTCATCGCTCCCGTCTTTATCCTTTCGATGCCCCCACTGTGACTGACATTGGCTCTCTGCCCAGGGGAGAAGCTGGCGGCGTCATGACGGCGCGGGTCCTCTACGCCCTGGTGGACTGCATAGCCGCCAACGCCAACTTCGCCCTGGACGTGCACGGCACGCACCTGGACAGCATGAACTATCCTCGCACGATGACGATTATCACCGGCGATGAGCCCCCCGAGGTTCACGAGAAGCGCCTGGAACTGAGCCGTAAGGTGGGATACGAAGTAATCCACCTGTGGAAGGTACCGTCGGGCAGAGGTGGTCTGACTCCCATACTGAACAGCCGAGGATGCCCCACCATCGCCATTGAGGCCGGCGAGGGCTGGCGTAACCTGGAACCCTTTCCCTCAATCCTTATCCGTGGAATTCGCAACTTCTGCAAGGCCGTGGGCGCCCTAAGTGGTGAACTCGAGATGCCGAGTCTGCAAGTAGAGGTCACCCGCCGGGTTGAGATCACGGCCAATCATGGAGGACTGTCCAACCTGTTCGTTATGCCTGGACAGTACGTGCGGGCAGGGGAGGTCGTTGGGCAGATACGGGACATGTTCGACGATGTGCTGGAGGAGCTAAAGACCCCCATCAACGGTCTCATCATACGGTGTAGCCTCCTGCCCACGGTAGCCACGGGGGCCCGTCTGTGCAACGTCTCTGAGACGGACATAGGCGAGAAGTGGGAGAAGAGGGTCATTCCGGAGCTGGAGAAGCAGATTACCCTATCTGGTACCCATCGCCCTCGCAAATAGCAGGAGCCTAGCTCCACGTCAACACCTGGTGCGAGACGCTAATTGGGGTGTGCATGGAACCCCATCTATCGTATCTGTAGTATTAGCCGCCACCTCTCGACAGGGGGGTGGCTGGTGAAAGAGGTGTGATCGAACTGTCGGCACCCTCCTTGAGGATAGCTATGGATAGAGATATGGAGGAACCGATGAAAGGTAGCCCTAGACCGCATCTCCGTGATCCCTGGGAGTACGCCCGCGAATACCTCGGCGACCAGGCCAAATTGGATGATCATCAACGGTATGCCAAGTACTGTCCCGAGGTGTTCCAGGGGTACATGACTCTCCGTCAGGGCGCCTTCATGTCGCCGCCCGGGGGAGCGCTGCCGTTAAAGTACAAGGAGTTGCTCTGCGTAGCTATAGAATGCGCACTCATGAAGGCGAATCCGCCCCCGATATTTCACGCGCGACGGGCCATTGATAAGGGCGCAACGCCCCAAGAGATGGCGGAGGTAGTGTCGATGTGCATCATGCTCCGCGGCATGGCCACATACAGGCAGGCGGGTCGCTTTGCGCTTCAGGCGGCGGAGGAGCGTGCCGGAGAGATCGGCAGAGGTACTGAGGAAGGGAAGGCTGCAGAGACAGGGCCAAGAGCGCCCATCCTCGACCCTCGTGAATATGCCAGGCAATACTTTGCCGACCAGTCCATTCTGGGTGAGCACGAACGGTATGCCAAATACTGCCCTGAGGTGTTTGAGGGGTTCATGACCCTCCGTCAGGGTGCCTGCATGGCACCGCCCGGCGGGTGGCTGCCCCTGAAGTACAAGGAGCTAGTCTTAGTGGCCATAGAGTGCGCTATTGTGGTGCCTTCCAAGGGCCATGCTCGACGGGCCATTGACGAGGGCGCAACACTCCAAGAGGTGGCCGAGGCTGTCTGCCTGTGCATTATGCTTGGCGGCATGGTCACATACATGCACTCGGGTCGCTTTGCGCTGCAAGCGGCGGAAGAACGTGCCGAGGAGCTCGCCTCGGGAGTGATCCGGAAGGAGGAGAGGTGAACACCGAATCTTCTGGTGGGCAGTCGCCTATAACCTTCGGCCTGAGGCTGCCTAACTCAGGTCCCCTGGCAACCACGGAGGCGGTGATCATGTCCGTCGATGCCGCCGAGTCCCTCGGGTACGATGCGGTCTGGGCCAACGACCACATCTCGTGGACGCCCAAGAGTATTACCCACTTCTCGGCTGGCTCCATCGAGGCCTGCGCAGATCAGGACCCCAATTTCTTCGAGAGCCTCACCTCCTTGGCCTTCATCGCTGGGCGTACCCAAAAGGTACGCCTAGTCGCCTCGGTGCTGGTCGTGCCGTTGCGTGATCCACGGGTGCTGGCTCGGCAGGTGTTGACCATAGACGCCCTCTCTGGCGGGCGGCTGACCCTGGCTATGGGCATAGGCGGCATTCGCCACGATTTCGATGTCATGCAGGTGCCCTGGGAGAAGAGAGGCCGAATCGGCAACGAACACCTAGCGGCCCTGGACGCGGCATTGAGCGATGCGTCCCTGGCTGAGTACCAAGGCGATCTGGTGAAATTCAGTGGCGCGGGGTTCTTCCCCAAACCCTCCGGGCTTAAGCGATGGATCGCCGGAGGCAGCCCGGCAGCGTACCGCCGCGCCGCTCGCTGGGCAGATGGTTGGATGGTAACCGCAAAAAGTCCTGAAAAATTCGCTGAACAGCGGCGGGACCTTTATGCGACCCTCGCCGAAGTCGGCCGAGCAGAGTCATCCATCACCTGTGCAGCCCAGGTTTCCATTACGGTGGAAGCCTCCTATGATGAGGCGTTACGGGTAGCGGCGCGAACTTTGGAGCACCGGTTAGGAGGCGTGGAGGAAGGCCTGAAGGCCGCCGCCATCGGTACTCCCGAGCAGGCCATCGAGAAGCTACAGGCCTACATAGATGCAGGCGTCACCCACTTTGGGCTGAAGATCGTGGCCCATTCTTTGGAACACTACCTGACCACTGCCCAGCGCATAGCCGAAGAGGTCATCTGCAAGCTGAGGTAGGCGCTACCGCCGTGGGGCAATCTCTGCCTCATGCCGCACCCAACATGCGAATTGGCTTGCTCCATGGAACAGATCGGGGAGAGTGAGGCTTGCCAAAATGGCTATATGGGACGATGTGCTAACGGATAGGGACAGGCTGGTCCTTGAGAACCGTCAAAAGATGGACCGGCGGGTCAGGACCCGCGGACTCGGCACAAGGCCAGCGATTATCGTCATAGACGACATGGTAGAATTTGTCGGCGACGACCCCCATGAAGACATAGTGGGGTCTGTAAAACGCTTCCCCAAAAGCAGTGGTGTGGAGGGGTGGGAGGCCATCCGCCACACCGCGTCCCTTATTCAGGTTGCTCGAGAAAACGGCGTGCCCATCATCTACTCGACTAGTGGCCTCCAAGAGATCTCAACGGGAGCAAGGCACGGCGAGGCGATACCCCTGGAAAGGGGCTTCAGGATAGTAGACGAGGTAGCGCCGGCGGAGAAGGACATCGTCATCTACAAGTCCGCCCCCAGCGCCTTCTTCGGCACCTCCCTGATTCAACACCTGAGAACCCTGGATATAGATACGGTCCTCTGCTGTGGCTGTACCACCAGCGGCTGTGTCCGCGCCACAGTCGTTGACGCCACCTCTTACCATTTTAAGGTGGGACTCGTCGAAGAGTGCTGCTTTGACAGGTTTCAGACCAGCCACAAGATCAACCTGTTCGACATGAACGTCAAATATGCGGATGTGATGTCCCTGGAACAGGCCGCGGCGTATTTAAGGTCGCTGAGGGCCGGCAAAGAGGGGGCCGTAACCGAGGTCCGGGGCTAGTGGTGTGCCGCTGCCGGGATAATGAGAGAGACGCAGAATGCTCCTGCTGACCAACCGGGATGTTGAACAGCTCCTGGACATGAAGACCTGCCTGGAGGCCCTGGAGGTAGGCTACCAGGACATGGTCCGCAACGATGCCACCTATCGTCCGAGATCGGGAGTCATTGTTGCCTCTGCATCCTCCTCCGACGAGTTTCCCGACGCCCATTTCCTTTTTGGCAGCATGGAGGGCGCCTGCCGCAGCATAGGTGTCTTCGCAATACGCATGAAATCGGACATCACCTACACTCAGAATGGAAGGCGACAGAAGTACTGCGTGGAGCCGGGCACCTATTGCGGGCTGGTTATGCTGTTCAGCGTGCTCAACGGTGAGCCCCTGGCGATTATTCAAGACGGCTACATTCAGCACATGCGTGTGGGGGGTTGCGCTGGGCTGGGGGCCAAGTACCTGGCTCGCTTAGACGCCTCCGTGGTGGGTATCCTGGGGTCAGGAGGCATGGCACGCACATATCTACGGGCCTTCTCCCTGGTGCGTCAGATTCGCAAGGTCAAGGTCTACAGCACCACACCAGCCAACAGGGAGGCCTACGCCGCCGAGATGAACCAGCGCTTTGGTATCCCGGTGGAACCTCTGGATAACCCGGAGGCCGTGGTACGGGGTTCAGACATTGTGGCCACCTGTACCGATGCCGTCGGCCACATTGTGAGAGACCCCTCCTGGATAGAGAATGGCATGCACCTGACTAACAACACCGCAGGGGAATGGGCCCCGGCAGTATTAGAGCGGTGCGATGTCCGTGTACGCCTGGGATGGGCCAGCGTCCAATCGCCTGAGCCGGGAACGACCCGTGTAGGCGGGGAGTCTGTCTATGTTGCTGGTCAGCCGGAGGAACTGGCCCTGCTGTCCAAGGGAAGGCCGGAGTTGCCGGAAGGCGTTGGTTCCTGGCCACTGCTGACTGATATCCTGGCCGGTCGGGCCAAAGGGCGCACCGGCCCGGAACAGGTGACCTTCTTCGACAACCACGGGAGCCAGGGTCTCCAGTTCGCCTCCGTGGGTGGCAGGGTCTACCAGATGGCCAAAGAGGCAGGCATAGGTCGGGAGATTCCCACGGAATGGATCCTTCAGGACATCCGTGACTGAACTCCTTACCTCTTCTAATATCCGGATGTTGCTAGATATACTGTGGGCAAAGAGGCGGGAGTATGGCCGCCAAAAGGGTCATTCCTGAGGAGTTCAAGGGAGAGGCCATCAAGCCAGGGACCAAGGAGTGCTTCCTGATCAGGGTCGGCGAGCTAACCACGGGAAGCGAGATCGCCCTTCACGTGGTTGTGGTCTGTGGCAGGCGCGATGGTCCTTGCGTCTTCATTGGCGCCGGACAGCGGGCCGACGAGGCGGCGGGAGCCACCCATCTCAACCTCTGCTTCATAGGACGCTCCCTGGGGTTCATCCTGGAGCAGATGGAGGTTTTTGCTCGCAAGGTGATGCCGCGGGTGGCATAGTCGGGCTGACCGGGAAGTTCGTCGCCGATGGCCGTCCGGTGTTAGGGGTTCAGAAAATGAGGTTCGGGGTACACCTTCCCAACTCAGGGCCCTTCGCCTCACGGGAGGCCATCGCCTCCATGGCCACCGCCGCCGAGAGGCTGGGGTACGATGCCGTCCTACCCCACGACCAC
>SDBU01007871.1_pt1 | contig 12211 bp, 15 predicted proteins | sample 2277071 | NCBI WGS metagenome assembly SDBU01 (sample SAMN10397929, study PRJNA504765) | marine sediment metagenome | isolation source: marine sediment core GS08_GC12, 126 cmbsf | place: Arctic Ocean: Gakkel Ridge, Loki's castle | collected 2008
TATTCATCTACTTTAACCTCTTATCCTTTCCTTGATTTATCAATCCGATAAAATTAATAAACTCTTTTTAAACTAGTCGCTAACAACTAATTTAATTTTTATCCTTTAATACGTTAAAGTATTAGCGAACTAAATTTAGAGAAATTTTAACATTGTTTTTAAATTTTGTCAAATCTTTTCCTTTCCCCCCTTTTTTTTTCGCCTTGAAGAAAAAATAGTGGGGCTTTAATGATAGCAATAGAAGCAAATATCTACCCCTATTTTCATATTTTACTATTTACATGACATTGATTTCTATTCAATTATCAGTTATGATTATTAGTGACTATCAAAAAAAGGAGGTATAATTTATGCCAATTTTACAAGTAGAATTGCTAAAAGGAAAAACTGTGGAGCAGAAGCGGGAAATGGTGAAAAAAGTTACCGACGCAGTTACAAAATCTTTAAATTGCCCTAAAGAAGCAGTAAGAATTATTATCAGAGAAATGGAATGGGAAAATTTTGCTAAAGCAGGAGTTCTAAAAGCTGACGCTAAATAAAATACTTAAGCAAAAATATTTGATGGAAAAAATAAGGATATCCCTATTCCCTTAGACAATTATTATTTCACTTTTAGATTAAAATAACATTTGATTCCGACAACTATACTTAAGTAAAATGATAATATTTTATAGTATTAATAGGAAAGGTAAAAAAATGGAAGAAAAGATTGTATATTTTAAAAACCCGGGTAAAGAAAATACAGCAGATGTTGTAAGATTAGTTCTAGAAAAGGCAAAGATAAGAAATATCAATAAGATTGTTCTGGCATCAACGCGAGGATATACTGCTAAAACATTCTTGGATGCTGTTAAAGGGAAGGATATGAATCTGGTTGTGATTCCCTGGCAATTTAACTTTAAGAAAGAGGGAGGAAATCCCTTTCCCCAGGAATTAGTCCAGGAATTACAGGAAAAGAAACATGTCGTCCATTTTGGAACAATGCTATTTCATACCAGTGATTTATACGGTACAGATACGCCAACTGCTTTGGCCAACATTCTTCGAGTCTTGGGACAAGGAATGAAAGTTTGTGTTGAAATAACTATGATGGCCTGTGATGGCGGATGTATAAAGATGGGTGAAAAAGTACTTGTGGTTGCCGGGACGGGAAGCGGTGCAGATTTTGCGGTTGTGGCCACTGCAGCGTCCAGTAGCAAAGTAAAATCATTAAAGATTAATGAGATTATTTGTAAACCTATTTGTTGATTCTTATAAATGGAGCAGAGAGGTCAGCTCTCAACAGGCTGACCTCTCTAATACTTTTTTAAAATTTCTCAATACTATACTCAACAGATTAAATATATTTTGTTATATTGCAAGACCTGACCCCATTATTCTCTGTCCGTCCCTATTTTCTAGTCACAAAATAAAAAGTCTCCTGCAAAAGGAGACTTTTTATCAGACCGGCATCCCGATCTAAACTAACAAGCTTATCGTACAATTATATAATACCTTAAAGGAATGATTTGTCAATAGCTCAAAACTCTTTTTTCTATCTTTGTCCCTCGCTCTTAAGAAGAGGCCTAAAAAAATATGTGGAGAGTATTATTTTGTACTCCCGTATTTAGTACAAGACAAAAAGTAAAGCCTGTCCCTATATTTTTCTATAAATGAAAATAGTTGTTTGTCCTTACTATATTTCTTTGTCCATTAGTTTTATTATATTTTAAAGTGCTTCTCTTTCAAACTCATTGCAGTTAGAACAAGCTCCTTAATTTCTGATGGCAATTGTTCATTTTGCAATTTTCTTTCTGCATCTACCGATTTACCTGCATTCTTTACGGCTTTCAAAGCATACAAAGCTGCTCCCAATGAATGATCAGCCATATGAGCAGTTACTACAGTGTGTCCGATGGAACGAGCTACTGCTATTATAATTGGGTTTGTAGATTCCCTGGCTACGGCATGTGCACTTACAGATGCTTTTCTTGCTTCACCTACTGTTACTTTTTCTTTTTCCCATTCTGTAGCAACATATAGTGCATTAATTAGCCGCTGGTCAATATTTAGGTGTTCTGTGAAAGATTACGGGGTCAAGTCTTACAATATCACTTTTCATATCTCCCCCAATTTTTTTAATATCAAGAAAGATCGTTTGTATAATATTTCTTCTGGAAGTGATGTAATAAATTGCCCCTGAAAATTATATCCTTAATGGTTGGTCATACTGAAAAGATAATATAGCTTTTGTTATATTTCAAGACCTGACCCCAGTATTCTTCCTCCTTCTTCAGTCTTTTCCTCTGCACTTGCATGAAAGATACAATTCTTTGATTCTTTATGAGGTAGTCTTCCACAAATCGGGCATTTAGAAGGATTGTTTTTTTCTTTGTTCATAAATAACTCCTTTTGAATTGGTTATATAGTTAAGTAATTTGGTAAAATCAAATATATTAATATTTTAAGTTCATGGATTAATCTAAAAATAAAACTTTTAATATTATTTTAAAATATTCTCAATTTACTAGAAACCAACAATCTGTATTTTTGGTGCCTTCTTTAGCAATTTCAATTGTTTCTCTTATTCTTGATACTGGCTCAATTAATGCATAATTCATTCTTTCATTTGTAGCGATTACCAATCCCAATAATTTTATTTCTGAAGCAAAAGGTAACAATTGTTTAATCACCGGGCTGCCACTATTCCCTGGAAACATATTAGAATCAATTAAAACTGTCTTTTCTTCAGCATACTTACCATTTTCCATTTTTAAGAATTTTTTTCCAGTAACCATAGAAACTATACCTAATCGGCCTAAAGGTTTTTGCTCACTAAGTTTAAATCCAATATCTAATGGGAATCCAAAAATTAATATGCTATCAGGAGGCAATGGATCCTCAAATGGAAGTTGATTTTGGTTAGCTTCTTCGGTATTTGGTAACTCATATCTAAAATGTTTTATACCTCGATCTGGTATCCACCCAATTTTCATAACTGCGACATCAACATAATTTGTATTGATTGATTCAACTTTTGGATGGAAAACCCATTTATCTCTTTTTAGTTTTAATAAAATTACTTCACTATCACCAGTTACTTTATTCTTGCATTGAACCCTTGCATGTAAACCATAATCGTTTTCAACAACATGTCGGGCGGTTACTACAAAAAGATCACCTCCGCTTCTTACAAAGAAAGCAGTTCCGTTTGGTACATTTGTATTTATGACTTCATCCGAACCTTCTTTTAATGTTGTTTCACTATGCTCCAACCGGATGACTGCTCTACTTAATTGCCAATATAAACCTTCTTTTTCTTCTGTTTGTTCTATTGCGAAACAAATAAAAGATAACACCATAATAAATAATAAAAAAAGCATAAAAAAAGTAATTTTTTTCATTATGTATTTTCCCTCTCTTTATATATATGAACCAATGGGGTCTTCACATTTGACATAACTAAATACTTAATAAGGAACTTATTTTTTAATTATTATAAAAATCACATAATGATAATTTTAAAATTCTTACAATTATTCAATACTACATAATTTTTCAAAATCTTTCTTTCTCTCTAAAAAAAAATTACAAAATAAAAACCCTTTAGATATAAACCATTTGTTCTGCCTGCGCTATATTTTCTTCCAGTATCTTTGGGTACGTTTTGTGTTCCCAAGATGGTCTCATTTTTCTATGTAAAGCGATTAGAAAATCTTTCAAATTCGTATTTTCTTGTATTAGAAAATTATCGTGAATATTGCAAATTGTGCAAATAGCAAGTGCAATCTCCTGATCAGAATACTCAATCAAATGGTCACGCCTCCATGCGAACAAATATGGTGAGAACAAATAGTTTAAAAGTTTAGTTTTCCTTGAATAGAATGTTCTTATTAATTCATAAGCACCTCTTAATAACCAAAGTAAGAGAGTCCCCAATACAATTAGAATGATCCTTTTATAATTTTGCAAAATGAGTGACCTTAAAATAATAACTCCACCTATGCTAAATAAGACCAAAAAGAAAATTACAAGAGATAATCCACTACGTTTCACCCCAGGTTGCATTTTTTTTAAAACTCCACCTTCGAGTTCACTACTAAGTTCCAGAAGTGAAGCACGCCATTCATTTTTTGAGAAGAAACCAGACATTGAGACTATACTAATTATTATAAAAATTACACCTATTACTATAGTTAGGATAGGCATAATAACCTCCACTCTTGCCCATTTGGTTGATTAGGGTTATTATTTGTATGAAATTGCCTCGTCCACACAATTTAAATTACTCTTCTGGTAACGTACCAATTGCGTTTAAATATGCTGCTTGTGGTATTTGTGCAATAGCAGATATTCCACTTTCCATTCCAGCTTTATATAATACCAAAAAGTTTCTTGCTGTCTTCGTGAGGACATCTAAAACGTATTTATCGTCTTTATTTATATTAATACAATATTGCATTATTGCAATACCTGAATAAACTACTTCTTGTTCAGTGCTTTGCATAGGGAAATAAGTCTTTATCGAACGATTGACTGAGCCTTTTGCAAAGAACTCGCCATCATATTTAGTGATTGGTGATATAAATTTATCAGAATATTGTACTACATCATCTAAATTTGCTCTCTTAAAGCAATCTGTGTTTGAGTCAATGTCCATTTCAACAATCTTTGATAAAGATCCCAGTGACATTGTAGCACTCAAGTTATTTGGGTAACCAAGATTGTAGATTATTTTGGCCTGATAGAAAGCCCATAATCTTATATACTCTGGCGTAGGTACTGTTGATACTTCTTTCTTTATATTAACAGCTACTTTATTGTTTTGGTCAAAAAAGATCTTGTAAGAAAGTATTTTTTTGCCAGTAAGAAAATTTAACAACCCCATCGTTTCCCCTTTATATTTATAAATTAAAAAATATACCAAAAGTCAGCGAAATGATTCTTTGTCATTTTTTATTCGATTTCTACACCATGAACCGGTAATATTTTATCTAATGGATGATATTGTGTATATATGTTGGTAATCTTGTATTCAATACTATTCTTACTGATTTTCCATTTTCCTTCACTTATGGGTTCTGGTAATGGAACCATATATCTTGCGCCATCTACTAATACGAAAGTGCTTCTTTTTAAAATAGTACTGTTATACCAAAGTTCTACATAGAGACTTGAAGCGTGGGGATCAGGAAATTTTTCAGACCACTCTTCCACGAAATTTGAGTTGAGTTCCTTACCCTCAATAATTTTGTATTCCGGAAAATCACGATGATACAAATAGCTATCACCACCCATTTTTTCCCATTCATCTGGTTGTTCTAATAGCATCAACATTCTACGAAGAGGTGGAAGCCCTATACCAAACCTTTCTCTCCACATCAGTTCTACATGATCTTCTGGTGCAGTGTTTTTGAGTGAAATATTTGTATCTCCAATCCTTGTATAAATTACACCTGCTCGTATGATATCCCTTCCATTACGCTTATCCTTGGTCAAGAAAAATGGCTTATCAGGTCTATTGAGTATCTTTAATATGGCAATCTCATGGCAATTTTTGCTATTTCCGTAATCAAGCCTAACTTCTGGAATTCTATTAAAATTAGACTGTTTTAATAAATCTTGTATATCAGCAGATTTTTTCTTGTTTTTATCATTTTCAATGCCTACAATATTTTTGTTATTTGCTACCCCGAAGACTAAATATCGATCTCCATCAGCTTTGGCATTCACTAAACAAATAATGTCATGAAGCAATTTAACATTGTTATCATGAAAATTCTGTTTAAAATCTAGCCATTCACATTCATCTTCACTTAATAAATCTGATAATTTCATAAATAATTCACCTTCCTGTTGTAATAATAATAAATAATATTACCATTGAAAATGGCTTTAAAATCAAAGTTTAAAGGAATAAATGTGGCCAAATCTCAACATTTGACATACTGTAATTTCTTAGCCCTTTTCTCTTTATTTTGAATAAATTTTCAAAATTATTTTCGTTGTTCATAAATAATATCATTAGTTTCTTTTATAACTTTTTTCATAAAATTCGACTAAGTAAGAAGCTTTCTCGTACGACTTAACGCTTCTTATGGAAATATTAAAAGTTAATGCAATTTCTTTATAAGGTATTCCAATATTTAAAAGTTGTTTTATAAGTGTATGTCTATGATACCCTTCAGCTAATCCTTCAGGTTTATTATTAATTCTATGATTGTATAGATTAATTTCTTGTTCCTTTGATTGATAAAAAATTGGTGTTCTATAAAATTTTCCATCCAAACAATCCCAACCCAATAAATGAGCAATAATTCTAAATAAATCTGCAATTATATCTATTTCATTAAAATTTTTATTAGAGATATTTTTTACTTCTTCCTCTAAAACTTTTAAATCCCCTAATAGCAACTCATTTAAGGGAATATCGTTAGTCACTATATTATTAATTCTTCTTCTTATTTTTTTAATAAACGCAACACATCTTTTCTTAAAATTACTACACTTATTAAAAGCTGAAGTGTATCCCTTAGGTCTATTCTGTTCTCCAAAAAATTCCCAATCAGTTGCTTCCATAGCAAAGGAATCATGAAATCTTTTTGTTATAACGTTTTTCATTATTCTCACCACTTTTTTAGGAATTACTTAAAAATAAAAAATAAGACAAGTGGGGCGTCCTCTTGTCTTTTATTAGAAAAGTGAATTTTGATTTTAGTAAGAAATTGAATATAGTTAGTCAAGATAAGGATAATTGCAGGTTGAAGAAAGGAAAGAATACTAAATTTAGTATTTCTTATTATATAGTGCATTTTCTAATGTACTCTTTTCGATTTATACATAAAAATAGAAAAGCAATCGGATGTGAGTTTCGCACTTAATACTATTTATATATTCGACATAATTTTTAAAAATCCTTCTTTTTTATTAAAAAATATTGAGATTCATTTATTCTTCAATATCTACAGACAAACCTCATCCTCAATCTTATTTATCTCATCCTGATTAATACCAATATACCTCTTAGTTACGATACTGCTCCTATGTCCTAGCTTTTCAGATATCTGCTCGATTGTAATGTCTTTCTTTCTTGCCTGATAACCCCAGGTTTTTCTTAGAGTGTGTGTACCTATTCTTTCACTATCTAAACCTACTTCTTTGCACCAGTTCTTGATCATCTGCCATACCCTAATACGATCCAGTTTTTTATTGGAGCTATTGGGAGTAAATGGAGATTACCACGCTTTTTTTTGAAAGAAATGCTAAGAGGAAAAGAGGAGAGAGATAAATTAATTAGTTAAAATTAATGTTTAAAGCATCTTGTTCCGGTAAAGACCATTAGCAGATTATGTTCGTTAGCAGCATCTATCACTTCCTGGTCGCGTTTGGAACCGCCCGGTTGAATGATAGCAGTTACTCCTGCTTTAGCCGCTTCGTCTATACCGTCCTTAAAGGGGAAGAAGGCATCAGACGCCAGAAAAGAATCACCGGAACAGTCTTTTGATTTCATAACAGCTATTTTCACCGAATCAACCCGGCTCATCTGACCGGCGCCAACTCCTACTATATGTTTTTCTTTGGTCAAGACAATGGCATTGGATTTGATGTGTTTTACTGCTTTCCAGGCAAAAAGTAATTCTTCTAATTCTTTTTGGGTGGGGATTTTTTCACTGACCACTTTTAAATCTTCAATTTTAAGTTCATGCAGGTTTCTGTCCTGTACTAGAAAACCGCCTGATATCTTTTTTATATCTTTAATTTGCATATCCTGTTTTGATAAGTCACCAACTTCTAGTATCCGACGATTCTTCTTTTTTCTTAAAATCTCCAGAGCATCCTCTTTATAATCAGGGGCTAAAATTGCTTCTACAAAGGTTGTATCATTAATCAGTTGAGCAAGTTCTGCATCCACTACCTTATTTATTCCGATAATACTTCCATAAGCAGATAAAGGGTCACCGGCATAAGCTTTTCGATAAGCAACTTGAATGGAATCAGCCGATGCCAATCCACAGGGATTGGTATGTTTTACAAAAACAACAGTTGGCTCGCTGAAATCTTTTATGATTTCCAATACTGCATTTAAATCAACCAGATTATTAAAAGATAGTTCCTTGCCGCCCAACTGTAGGGCATTGCCGAGACTGGCTTCATTTGCAAAAAGTTCCCGGTAAAAAGAAGCACTTTGATGCGGATTTTCTCCGTATCGTAAATCCATTTTCTTTTTGGCGGGCAAGTTTAAATTTGAAGGAAATGATTTCTCTTCTTCGGCCATGTTTTTTCCTAAATATTTACTGATAATTGTATCGTAGAAAGCAGTATGTTCAAAAACCTCTACTGCCAGATTCTTTTTAGTTTTTAAGGATATTTCACCATTATTTTCTTTTAATTCTTTGATGATCACGGGGTAACTGCAGGGGTCAATTACTACGGTTACATCCTGGTAATTCTTAGCTGCTGCCCGTAAAAGTGAAGGTCCGCCAATGTCTATATTTTCAATCGCCTCATCCAAGGTCACTTCTTTTTTGGAGATGGTTTTTTCAAAAGGATATAAATTTACCACCACCAAGTCTATCTGGTCTACTTTTTGTTCGGTTATTTGTTTTTGATGGAGAGCACTTTCTCTTTTGGCTAATATTCCTCCAAAGATAAAGGGATGCAAAGTTTTAACCCTTCCTTCTAAAATCTCCGGGAAACCGGTTACTTCGGAGATTAAGGTTACTTTGATATTCTCTTTTTTAAGAAGTCGTGCAGTCCCGCCGGTAGATATGATTTTGATATCTAACCCTTCCAATTCTCTGGCAAAATCAACAATACCTTCTTTATCTGAAACGCTGATTATAGCACGCTTTATCTTAGTCATTTGTTTTCTCCTTTATAGCTTTGGCAGCAATATCTTTTCGGAAATACATGTCTTGAAAATAAATTTCTTCCATTCCCTCATAAGCCTTTTTTTTAGCTTCATTTATATTTTCCGCCCAGGCAGTAATTCCCAGCACCCTTCCACCGGAGGTTACAATTTTTTCTTCCCGGTATTTTGTACCGGCATGAAAGGCAAATACATCATCTTTGTTTTTTAGTTTTTCCAATCCACAAATTCTTTTTCCTTTTTGATATTTCGCGGGATAACCACCTGAAGCTGCAATAACACAAACTACAGGATTTTTTTTCCATTTTATATCTATTTTAGGTAATTGGCCATTAAGGACAGCCATAAATATTTCAACTATGTCTGTCTCCAGTCTCGGTAGGAGGACTTGAGTTTCCGGGTCACCAAACCGGGCATTAAATTCCAATACTTTTATTCCCTTTTTAGTAAAAACCAATCCGGCATAAATGACCCCTTTATATTCCCGGCCTTCTTTTTTCAGGCCGGAAATGATGGGTTTTAGAACCTTTTCTAAAATTTCATTTTTAGAATTTTCATCATAAAAGGGAACAGGAGAGTAAGCACCCATCCCTCCGGTATTTGGTCCCCGGCCATGGTCATATATTTTTTTATAATCTTGTGATGAGACCATGGGAACAACATTTTGACCATCACTAAAAGCTAACACCGACACTTCTTCTCCTTCCAGATAATCCTCTACAATCACTTTTCTACCGGCATCTCCGAATATTTTCTCATTCATCAGGGAATCAAGTGATGTCCGGGCTTCTTCAATATTATGTATGATAAATACCCCTTTTCCTGCAGCCAGACCATCTGCTTTTATTACCAGAGGAAATTGTCTTTTTTCGATATAAGCAAGCGCTTCTTCATTATCAGTAAAGGTAGAGTAATCGGCAGTGGGAATATTATATTTGTTCATCATATATTTAGAAAATACCTTACTTGATTCTATTTCTGTTGCTTTTTTTGTAGGGCCGAATATCTTCAACCTTCTTTTGTTAAATTCATTCACTATCCCCAGGGATAAAGATATTTCAGGTCCAACTACGGTTAAATCAATTTTTGTTTTTTGTGCAAAATCAGCTAATTCCATTATCTTATCAGGCTCTATACTGATACATTGTGCTAATTGAGAAATTCCGGCATTACCGGGGGCACAATAAATTTTAGACGCTAGAGGACTTTGATTTATTTTCCAAACCAGAGCATGCTCCCGACCACCGCTTCCAATTACCAATATTTTCATTTTAATTTTACCTTTCTTTAATAATAACCCTTCTTCCGTTTATCGTTAATCTTTCCTGCGCAAATAACTGAATGGCGCGGGGATAGATTTGATGTTCTTCTTTTAAAATCCTTTTTGTCAAAGTCTCTTCAGTGTCATCTTTTTTTACTTCTACTGCTCTTTGAATAATAATTGGTCCGGAGTCTAATCCTTCATCAACAAAATGAACCGTGCAGCCGGAAACTTTTACACCATGGTCAATAGCTTTCTTTTGAACATGCAGACCGGGAAAAGAAGGAAGTAAAGCAGGATGAATATTCATGATTTTGTTTTTGTAAGCATTTATAAAGTAAGGGGTCAATATTTTCAGGTAACCGGCCAACACTACTAAATCACAATCCCTTTCTTTTAATGCGGAAACTATTATTTTATCGTATTCTTCTCTATCATTAAATTCTTTATAATTGATATATTGAGTTTCAATATTATGTTTATTTGCTCTTTTTAAGGCATAGGCATCAGGATTATCACTTATTACAATACAAATCTTTCCCTTAATTTTCCCTGCTTCAATTGCTTCGATAATCGCCTGTAAATTTGTCCCGCTTCCCGAAACCAATACCCCGATATTTACCATCAACCTTCTCCTTTAAAAATGTAAAGAAAGATACCAGGCACTTTTCTTTACATTTCCACTTTTTGCTTCCCTTTTACTACCTTACCAATAATGTAAGATGGGAAATCTATCTGACCAAGTTCCTTGATTATCTGTACGGCTTTATCTTCTCTTACAATTAGTACCATTCCGATACCCATGTTAAAAGTACGAAACATTTCACTGTCGGAAATTTCTCCTTCTTTTTGAATTAAAGAAAAAATAGGAAGTTTTGGCCAACTTTCCCGGTCTATCTTAACTGAAACCCCTTCGGGTAAAACACGGGGAATATTTTCCGATATCCCGCCACCGGTAATATGAGCTATTCCTAAAATGTTATATTTTCCCAATAAATGTAGGACCGGGCGAAGGTAAATTTTAGTAGGACTCAGCAGTTCTTCGCCCAAAGATCTTCCCAAAGAAGATATTTCATCACTTATTTTATAATTATTAGATTCGAGCAAAACTTTTCTAACCAGAGAAAAGCCATTACTGTGTAATCCACTCGAAGAAATACCAATAATTGAATCCCCTTCCTTGATCTCCTTGCCATCAATTATTTTACTTTTTTCTACTATTCCTACAACAAAGCCGGCTAAATCATATTCACCCTCCGGATAAAATCCGGGCATCTCTGCAGTCTCTCCACCCAACAAAGCACATTTTGCCATTTTACATCCTTGGGATATTCCTTTTATAAGATTAAGGGCTATCTTTTCTGATAGTTTACCGATGGAGATATAATCTAGAAAAAATAATGGTTTTGCCCCAGAGGCAACAATATCATTCACACACATTGCAACTAAATCTATCCCTACACTATCATGTTTATCCAGGGCAAAGGCAATTTTTAATTTTGTTCCCACTCCGTCAGTTCCGGAAACCAAAACCGGTTCTTTGTACTTCTGTTCTACCAAGGAAAATAACCCGCCGAATCCACCAATATCACCCAATACTCCGGGAATAGAAGTCTTACTGATTAATGGCTTTATCTTATTAACTATATGGTCGGCCAAGTCTATATTTACACCAGCATCTTTATAGGATTTTCCCATCAGTTTAATTTTCCTTTCTTTGGCAATATGTTATATGTCAGCTACTATATATTGTTTTTATAAGGGATATTTCCCATCAAAACAAGCTAAACAAAAATTATCTGCAGGGATTTTATCAAAAACACTACATAACCCTTCTATGCTTATATGGCCTAAGCTATTTGCCCCCAACCATTTTTTAGTTTCTTTTAAATTATGGTTGGCTGCCCAAAGATCTTTTTTGCTGGGAGTATCAATCCCATAAAAACAGGGGCAGATAACCGGTGGTGAACTTATCCGTAAATGAACTTCACGAGCCCCAGCAGCCCTTACTAAATTTACAATCTTTCGGCTGGTAGTCCCCCGGACAATAGAATCATCTATTAATATCACCCTTTTACCCTTTATTATTTCTTTAATAGGAG
>SDBU01007872.1_pt1 | contig 12208 bp, 30 predicted proteins | sample 2277071 | NCBI WGS metagenome assembly SDBU01 (sample SAMN10397929, study PRJNA504765) | marine sediment metagenome | isolation source: marine sediment core GS08_GC12, 126 cmbsf | place: Arctic Ocean: Gakkel Ridge, Loki's castle | collected 2008
TTCATTTTCTCGCCTAATCCTGTCTATTTGCTGAAAATCCCAACTCCGAACTCTGTTATTTTGAAACGTCCCCTGCCTGGATTATTATATTCTCTCAACACGTGATGATTATCATCATCGCCAGGTTCCATTGACCACCTTCCGTAAATTTGCTTTGCTTGGCCTATTGTTCTATCGCCAATTACACCCTGCTCTTGTAATATCAATAATCCCTCTTCATTGCTTACGTGGCCTTTAATATAAAAAGCGTCGGGTGAGTCATCCCACGCTAAATCCATATACTCGCCATCATTCCAAGTCATTTTCTCACCTACTTTCCGTGCCAATTTATTTGTCTTTTAGGGTTTGCTCTGGTAAAATTATCGGCGTCCAGTGGGTAATCTCTTCTTTGTATATCCCTTGGCAATACCAACCTTTACCCGTTGCGTAATTTGGTTTAGCTTCTCGCTTTGTATAGTCGTAATAGTATGCTTCTACCCAGCACTTTCCATCTGTAATAAGAACCCAATCGCTTTGAAAAGTATCCTTTTCATTAACCTTTTTTAGTTCCGGCAATCTCTCGCTTATAGGTATCCAGCGATTTTCTTCTTTCAGCCGCTTGTTCTCGGCTTGAAGTTCGGCGACTTGCCGTTTATACGAAGACTTGGGTGTACCATCTCTACCAATATTATGGACTCTTCCCATTTTCACACCTACTTTCTTAGACCAACCTTAATACGCATTAAAATCTTTGTGTTTTACTTTTGTGATAATGCGGTGTCGATTTCTGTTAAACAATTCTGTTGTCGGTCTTGCCACTATTCCCTCAGCCAGAAAATCGCCCCAATAAGACTTAGTGCCCGCTTGTACCATATCCACCATTTCCGTCAACGTACCCCACCCAACAATGGGTACAGGTATGATTCCTAACCGCATTGCCACGTCTTCTACATCATCACGCTTTAGCCACCATCCATCAACAAGAACATCAAAAAGCACAAAATCTACGCCATCAGACTTGTAATTGCCCCCACCCTTTTGTATTTTTGCACCGTAGCCCTCCCCATACAAAACAAGCGAGTCGGTCAATTCTATCGACTTCTCAAACTGCTCCGCTGGCAATAATAGATTTACTCTATCATACAAAAATGTTGGTATTTGCGCAGTATCAGTTCGGCCACCAATTTTTATCTCAAAACCAGCTTTCCATTCTACTCTAATGTTAGTACCATTAACCTTTTCTGTAAAAATCCATTCATTATTAGCTAAATACTCAAACTCAGGCAAGGCGTACTCGCCCTCTAACAATGTCTTAAATTTTGTCTCTGGATTCCTCTTGTAAACTGTTTGGATTTTATGATATTCTTCCATTTTTCCACCTTTTCTCTTCTTAGACCAACCTCTTAAGGCTTGCCGCCTGCAATATAAACTTTTTTCTTTGTTATTAACGGCAATGCTCTACCTAAAAACATCATTAACATTCTTTCGTATTCGTTATGTTTTTTTGCCAAATATAACTCTCGAAAAAGCTCACGTTCTTCTTTGGGAGCTTTTAGTACTGGCATACAACAAGAAAAATCAGGACAACAAGTCCCATCGGGCTTACTACCTAAATGTATTGATGTTCCATTAACCCATAAAGCCAATTGTTTTTTGTACCTTTTTCTGTATCCCATCTTAGACCAACCTTACGCCTTCATTCCTTCACTTAATTTTCGCACTTGTTCGCTTACCTTCTTCTGCGTACTTTCTTCAGGGTCTTTTCGCTCCGGCGGCGGACGGCGCTTGCCCTTTTCGACCAATTTCTCCAACTCTCCTAACGGCCTGTCCCATTCCGTAATACCCATTTTCCGCAAAGCCCTGCGACAATCCTTACATACGCAAAGCGGTTTACCCTGATTGTTAAGAAGATAGCCGCCATCGGCGACTTTATGACCAAACGCACAGGGGGTAGCCTGTAAGGGGGTGTGGGGTGTAGCAGCGTTCTCCGGCCGAGCGACTTCTTCTTCCCAGCATCGCTGGTTAATCCACGTCTGAAAATTCTTCCAATATCGGCCATCCGCTTTTCGCCAGATAATCTGCTGGTCAATCGCAGGCTTCAAAAGCGGTAAAACTTCGGCGATAACAAATTTTGGCTTGCCAGCTATCGGGTGCTTGCTCCGCCACACGAAATTGCTATATTCTGTCTTTAGCCCTTTTTTACTGCCAGAATACAGCTTTCGAGCCTCATCGAAAATCAATATAGCTTCTTCTTTAGTTCTCATTGGTATCCGTGCCAAAACCAGTCAGGGCTTTACTGATTTGCCACAAGTACATTCGTAATTATTTCCGTATTTATACTGCCGACAGTCTGTATCGTGTCCATTACGGTTAAGATTGAGCATTGCCCTTAGCCGCTTCTTCTCGGCTTGGAGTCCGTCTACCATAGATTCAAGTTCTTCAACTCGCTCTTCATCTGTCCGATATTCACAAGTATTTGCTTTGCTTTCACATTTGCCGTTTACGAGTAATACACATTTAACAAATTCACATCCAGTTTTCATTTTTTCACCTTATCCTTTCTTAGACCAACCTTAATACGCATTATTTAGCCTTAAAAATCTTTGTGCGGCGACAGCGCTTACAAGTTACGTTTCGCTTGTTAGGCCATAAAAGTGCTATATCTATATGCAGCCCACAAGCTGACCAATCTACTGTGTTTCTATAATGCCTTATTACTGTCCAATGTTTCTTGCTCATTTTTTCACTTTCCTTTCTTAAAGCGAGTTCCTTTAAGCACGCCCTATCTCGCCGCCTTTTGCTTTCTTTCAAGCCCTTATACTTTTACTTATCTATCCCAAGTTCTCTGTATAAAAATTTGTGCCTTTGGAGAACACGCCGCTTGAGGGTCGCCCTAATTCCACTGCTCGACTGGCTTCCGGGGCAAAGTCGAGGTTATCAAACGCTCGGAGTCGCGTGTGTCGGATAGTAAGTAAGGCTTTTAGCAATGCAGAGCCTAAGCATTTACTACAACTGCAAATACAAGAAGTCTTGTCCGAATATTGTTTCATCTTATTTTTCTAAAATAAACCCAAGGGAGCTTAACTGCTCCCTTGAGCTGTCCAAGGTTCAGCCCCTGCGGGGCAATCATAGTTGAATTGGTACATATAATCACCAACACCTTATATTTAATTCCCTGCTCAATGCTACCCAAGTAGAATGTCTGTCCCAATTAGCAGCGCTTATCGCTTGTTCCGGAGAGCAAAACGAAGATGTACCAACTTTTCTTTTAAAAAATTCTCCCCGACACATCCATTCCAAATCACAAGAATGATATAAGCTACCAATATAATACTGCCAATGTGCACAGTTTTTACAATCTTTCATACTTCATTCCTTTCATAATAAGATTTTTGGGGAAAAAAGAAAGGCCAGCGAGGCACCTTCAACGAGTAAAGATTTCACTGGCCTTTTTTTCAATACCAAGTTTTTCGCTGAAAGTGCCATATCAATTACAATCTACTACATCCCTCCGAACAGGGCAAAGGAAAAACCAACAAAATTCACGGTTTACCGAGATTTTCCAAAAGGCTTCAATCTTCGTTTGCTTCTGCGGCAGCTTCTTCAAGCTCATCAATTTCGTCATCTGTGAAATCATTTGAATAGCCACAATCGCAAGAAACATCGTTACCCATAAAAGGTTGCCATTTGCCACAGCCTTTACAAAGGTAAAATTGTCCATCAAGTTCCATCATCAATTCCTTTCAAAAGGTGGCAGGCGGGCAGGTTCCTATTTTGCACTTAAGCCCGCTGTTCTCGAAACCCACGGGTTCGCCGCTGCCATTATTTAGTTTTTCAACCCATACTATCTAAATGCTTATAGATGCTCTGTAGACCTATTAACTGCGATTTTAGTACGTCGAGATTACTTGTAGCCGAGGCGCAAGCACCTATGGCTTGCTCCATCTCCAGCTTCTCCCGCCAGCACAAGCCCTTAGCTATTTTCTCGCAAACTGTCGTCGGAGGGTTTTTGGTGATATGGCCATCAATCGCCATCTCCTCGCCGTTTTTGAGCATTATCAGGACTATAGCGATTTTCTTATCGTAGCCTGACATAGCCTTAGCCTTAGCATTTACCCTATCCTTGATAGTTGCCCTTATCTTATCGAGGTCTTCATTTTTCTGTAGTATTTCGTTTGCTATTTGCATTCCGTCCATTGTTTTACCCTAATTCTATATCACTATCAACTTCGTTACCCCATACATCCCAACCTTCTGTTTTCTGGCGAGCAAAGAGTTCGATTCGGGGTAGATTGCCAACCAGTTTTATAATATCAGTTCTAATCCTATCTGGCTTTTTGCTATGTTCTCTTCGTGGTTCAACTACAAGTTGACGCACAGAAGCAGATGCTCGCTTTATGTCCCCTTTGGTTGCCAGTAGACATTGTTCGGGATTTGAGCGAGTCCAGTTGCCGCCCCCGAAGTGATAGGTGTTTTTTGTTGTTTTAACCCAAGTAAATGCTACTGTTTTATAAATAAAACCCCAAGACCTTATAACATCTAACGCAAGTGGCATTTGGGAATCCATAACCCACAAAAACAACGCACAGTTGCTATCAGCAAGTAAGCCAATGGGTAAGTTAGTAATATCTTTAGCCTGCATTGTATCGTACAAGCAATCTTTGGCCTTCTGACTTAACCTATTTCGATTTCGGAAGTTGAAGCTCCACGGTGGGTCAGCATAGATTATCTGATACTTTTTTGGCATTTTGTTTTACCTCTTAGACCAACCTTAATAATACGCTTCGCTTTTTTCTCTCTGCTCTGTATTAAACTCAGCCCAAACAGATTGACATTCAGCTTTGAAATCAAAACCTGCTGTCATAAATACAGGCTTTCCTTTTTGTCTTAGTGCTGCAAAAATGCAAGCAGGACAATTTTCACAGGCCTTTCTTAGCATAGGCAAGGCTTCATCTACTGCCGCACCAAGTCCAACATAGGATTTCCCTCCAAAATCATCTTTTTTTTCATATTCTTGTGGGTTTGGCAATAAGGCTATAAGGTCGGCCATAACAGGTTGCTCTTGGTCAAGCATTCCACAATAGCCACACTTTCGGTTCGGGTTTAATGTGCAGCGTTCTTCGTGCCGCAGCATCCAACGAGCCGAACCACCGGATTTTTTGCAATACTCACAATAATATCGGTTGACTTTTTTAACTTTCATTTATCTCACCAATTTGGCTCATCCTCGCCAGGTTGTCTTTCTTTTGCCTGCGGATTGTTTGTATTGCCCATTCTCGGCTCCAAATGCCACTCACCAGACATAATCCACGTTACGCTTGCCAACAGATAATCCTTAATCATATCAGAAGGTACTGTAGTGGCACTCATAACAGCGTTCAGGGCATTGCCACGCACTATACGCATACTTTGGGGTTCTGGGTCGGGTGGCGGGGTGTTTGTGCCCTGTGCGGCTGCTGGTGCGGCCTGCTGGCCTTGTGGCGGCGCACCTGTTGCTTGCGGATGAGCATATTTAGGGTCAAACTTCGTGAATTTTGTCGCACCTTGATAAAGTGTTGTCTCTACGGAGATAGGCTGGCCGTTACTGAGGGGGTATGTCTGCGACTTCGACCCTATCTGCCCTGTCTTGTATGTACCATCGGGGCATTGTATCGTCATTTGGAAAGTATATACATATCCAAACTGCCCTTGATACCCGCCTTCCGGCGACACACTTGTTATTGTTCCGTTAATTGTCTCCATTTCGTTCCTCACTTTCAATTCCTTTTTCAATTTTGTTTTTGGCCTCAGCCACTCGCTTACGCCGCTCTTGAGCTTCGTATTCCACACTATTTACCCAGTTTACTCTTGCGCCAAATTGACGTTTTTCCTTTTCAGTCATATTGTCCCGGGGTATGTTCATTTTTTCATTATCCTTTTGACTTCTTTCTGGCGGTTGTATATTTTGAGGCAATCTAAAAACATCTCTTTTGATAATTCCATCATTCGTTTCGATAATGTTATTTCCTGAAAATTCTCGTCCTCTGTGCGGGGAATGTTGAGAATCCGTATTTGGCCAACGTGGCGACCTTGTTCCTCAAGCAAAAGCAAGTATCCACCAAGCTGATAATACGCCTCTTCCCAAATCCCTGAACCAGTTTTAAGGTCGAGCAGTTCCTGAACTCCGTCAATAACACCAAAGACATCATATTTGCCACCGAATTTAAGCTCTTCGCTTACCAATGCTTCTTCGGCAGATATGATTTCAAGTTTGTGTTTCTTTTGCCATTCATAGAAACTCAAACAGGCATTGTCAGCTGCGTCAATCTGCTGCTGGCTATAATCGGAGACATCAACTTCTTGGCCTGTAAGCCCACCTATAACCTTTGCGTGAGCTAATGTACCGATGTCTGCCTTGTCGTCAACGTACTTTCTTGTGTCAATTCCCTTTAGTCCCATTTTGTTAGCCCAAGGGACAAGGGCAGGCTTATTGAGTATTCCAACAATAGTCGTAACTCCAGGGACTATTTGACCTTTTGGCCAGTCTTCGGTTGGTTTCAAGCGATAGCGTTGATGTGCTTTTGTTTTGCTCATTTTGTCACCTCAATTCCAGTGAGCGTGCCGAGAATCTTGGCGGCAGGGGCGCCGTAACGGTCTGTGTGGCGTAGCCAGCTATCACTACTGGAATATGATAATAAAAACACACCACCCGTTGACCTTAGCCCAACTACCCCATCTTGGTATTCAAATACTGTACCGACATCTAAATTTTGCCAACGGATTGGCTTTTCAGATTCTTTTTCTCCTACAATGTTAATTTTCAGCTTCATTTTTGTCCCTTAGCCTTCGCTAACATTTTCTTATCCCACTTTCGGACATTGCTGCACGTTGCCCATTCTGCAAACTGGTCGCATAATGCTCTATCATATAACCTGTTAGTATCTATGCCCCACACGCCATCAGGAACAGCCCCAACTTGCCTCTGGAGTTCGTCAATCGGTTTGAGGTAAGCCCATCCATCTTTCCACCCTTGCGAATAAGCCTTGACTGCCAGATTACCCTGCCAGGCATAGCCGTAATAAAAAGCTCCAGCAATAAGCACGATAACAGCTAAGATTTTGAGGGCTTTACGCATTTTTCTGCTCTTTCACTGTTTCCAATATCCATCAGAGGCAATAGCTTCTGCCTTAACCATAATAGTTTTATTACTACCCGTTCCGTGCCAACATCTGGGGACTCTTATCTTTTTTTTATCCTTATATGGTGGCCTTTCCCACAGTCCAATAGGAAGCCGCCAAACCATTTTGCCTTGCTTCCTCATCCAACACATACCATCGGAAGAGCCAGAAGTCGAGTTGTAGTAATTATCGTGGCAACCTTCACAATGTTTTTGGTCTATCATTGCCTTACCCTTTCTAAGTTCAAGTTATGCAGTAACTTTGATAAGCTGGCCAGAGAGACGATACTGGCTCTCATAGTGGGATGAGAAGTGTTCGTCTCTCCGGCATTGGTTTCAAAAATTGCAGGGGCAGCGATATTTTTCCGCCCCTGCGTTTTGGAGGAGGGTGATGAAAATTTCGGTTCCAGCCACACGGCTTTAACAGCGGCGAAGCTGGTGACAACAGTAAGGCCGAGTAAAAAGCCAAAAACGAAGGCTACAATCAACTCAACTATGTTAAACTTATATCTCATTTTTGCTCCTCTCGCTCTAAAATTTCTTTTTCAAGTTCGATAGAAGCATCAGACAAAAGGTTGAAGGCATCGCCAAGTTCATTGTCCTCATAAGACGCAATTATGTCGTCAATAAGTTCTGTAAATTTGCTCATTTTTGCTCCAATAATTCTGGGGTATCCCATTTGTTGCCGATGACTTCATCCTGTTTGCTTTCACCTTCTTTATGTGAAGATGAATGCCCATTAAGATAATGTCCCAAGGTACAGTTAGCCCCTCCGCCATTTGGGAACTTGGCGTACCACACAAATTTAGCTTCGCATTCGTCCCATTTAATAATTCCCTTTAATTCAGGATAATGTTCGTTGTAGCGCCTTACAGATATATTTCCCTCCCATATTGGCTGGCCATCTGGATATTCCTTTGTCCTTTTCTTGTCCTTGAGGCCGGTGGACTGACTGACTGTGGCAAGGTCAACTTCAAGAAGATTATCATAAGCAACTGCTGCCTCAAATTTCCCGTATGTTGACGAATAGCAACCTTCTTCAACAATGAAATGTCTTTCATCGACTACAATGTAATAACCACGAACCTCCTCTCCGTTATCAATTCGCTTGCCTCTGTATGGTCTCATTTGTCAAACTCCTTTAGCCGCTTTCGTTAAATCTGTTTATTGCTAACTGCTCACGTCTTTTTTCATCGTACAAATTAAAGTCTGATTCGTCTCTATCGGCTGTGCCTGCAATTGAGCGACTTAACATACGGTTGTATCTCGCGATGATTCGGTCTGCCTTATCTCGTGGCATAAGCAACCAGCGTGCCATCCTGATAGCCCCTCTCGTTTCATCAGTTGTTATCATTATTTAGCCTTTGCAGCGGCGATAGCAGCAAGCTCGTCAATACAACCTTCAACAATTTCTTTGATAGTTTGTTCCTGTTCTGGATTGCCGTCAATGATTGCCTTTATTTCGGCTAATGCTTCAACCATAACAGTATCTCTTTTTTCATTTTCATCGTAACTATTCCAGCACTTGACAAGGCGTTCAGCGTTAGCCTCTTGTAAATCAAACGAAGACTGATAAGCTGTTCCAACTTCATCCATACGAGCGAAAAGGTTATGTTTTCCGTCGTTTCTGGCCATGTCGTATTTATCGGCTATGTGTATTATCAAACCGTGATTATGTAATTTACCTTTTGTATGTTCGCTCATTTTTCACCTCAAATTTCACCTCAAAAAGCAAAACCAAATTATTAAATCGAGACAAAAGGCTATTGTTGCACCTACTAACAGCCCATAAAAGAATCGTTTCATTTTTCACCTTTATTTTTCACTTATAGTTGAGGTCGTAATTGTGGCGCCCGGATAGCCGCTCTTAATGCCTTGTATGAACCGGTACATATCCCTGTCCGACCAGCCATCTTTTTTCTTGGCTTCAATAACTTTCATCGGCTTGCCTGAAACTTTGATTTTTATGAGCAAAATGGTTCTTTTTTTCATAATACACCTATCCTTTCAATTTATGCCCTACCAGTTTTAGATGTCAGCTGCCGAATCTTCGCGACATCTTTCACATTCCCAGACTTCGGTATCATCACCATTTATCTCGTCTTGGAAAGGGTCTGGCCCTTTAGTAACAGGATTTTCCTTTACGTTGCTACACCCGCAGTTTTCACATTTCATTTTACACGCTCCCTTCAATTAGGTTTCTTTTTTCATAAAGCCGCCCGTGCCTTGAAGCCACAGCTAAACTGCGGACGGCTAATAGAGTAAAGCGGTTAAAAAATTAACAATCACAATCTTTCAGCTTTGCACCGCAATAAGAGCAAAACTTCGGCGAACAAGCAGGAGCAAGAAAACGCTCTTGTGTGAATACAATCCTATCGGAAGATAGGCCGACGACAATAGCGTCATTTCTTATTCCATCAGTAAAGTGGGTGTCGGCGGGCAAATCACAACCAAGGCCAAGTATTTTCCATTGAGATTCTTTGCCTAAACAGCCTATCTCAATCAATCCTTTTTTGCTGACTAACCACGCATACGAACTATCCTCTACTGTTACAATGTCTCCATTTTTCATAATTTCCTCTCTTTCTGCTTTACTCTATTACTTGTAACGGCTTGTCAAAAGGTGGTAGTGGGCAGTTGGTCTGCGACAGATTTGGTTACCCTCAAGACCAATTTCGTGCTATCAGGCTTTATACCTATTTTGTCCGGCCACCACAGCCGCCACTACCATATTTCAAAGAACCTTTAATCTTTTAGTTTAGGTCAGTCAAGATGTACTTGCCACTGTCGATTTTCTTTTGCGTTTCGGCTTTGGTTTCACCTAAAAACAGGTTGCGATATTTGCCGGTTGTTTTGGAGTAGTCCCAAAATGTCCGGTCAAGCTCAACAAGCACGCCTTGATTATCCCACGTTTTACGAACAATGCTTGATGTGTAGCTTTGGAATAATTCAAACTCGTAACCCTGTTCATCTTTTCCCTTGATAATAAACTGATTCGCTACTTCGTTTCCGCTATTGCTTGTCATATTGCGAACTTGTACTTTTGGAGTTCGCGGAGCAATAGGCATTTTACGAATTTTGGGATTGTTCAATACATCCTTAACGCTCAACGAGAGGTTGGGATTTTTGCTCTTATCGAGCAAGTCAACGGAATTTACTGCAAAAGCTCTCATAATTTGTTCCCTTCGATAAATAGTTTATCATTTTCGTTTTGGTGTTTTCATTCGTTGCTAATTAAAACGCACTTACTTTCTTTGAACTCGACAGCATCAACAGTATCGCCAGCTAATCCATGCCCACAGTCATATTCCGCCTCTACTTTAATAGATAAATCACCATCAAAGTTTTGCAACTGGCGAATTAGTTCTTTTACAGTCATGATTTCACCTCGTTAATTTAGATTAACATTTTCGTTTTAACAGCTTCCAGGTCTGAGCAGTTTTGCACTGCTCAGTGCTGGCGGCTGTTAGTCTGTTGCCTTTGCGATAGCCGCTTTGACAAAAGCCACATCATCAGGGTTTATTGGTTTGTGCGTTAGGGCTAACACAGCCACTTCGCAAGCTGTTCGCAAAGCAGCGTGGCTGTTCCAGCACTTGACAAGGTGTTCGGCGTTGGCCTTTGCTTTTTTAGATTCGCCGCAATCAGCAATAAGACTGCCTTCATCTTGTCCCATACAAACAAGCCACCTTTTTTTGTCAAAAGACAGTCTTGCTTCCAAGTCACCTTTTGTATAGCTCATTTTTCCCATCCCTTCATAAAGGCCGAAGGCGGCTGTTAGTCTATTGTGTAAGTATTTTTTGTATTTCAGCAAGTTCGGGCTCTTCTATGGCAAGCCAATTAGTTTCACCGTCTGGTTTGATTATTTTAATTTTTGTTTTGTACTCACTGTATTCTGTGCCAAGTTTGGCAAATTGGCTTTTACGGTATTCTGTAGTTTCCATTTTTCCGCTCCTATAAAAAAGCCCAAGCCGATAATGACAACCATTGCGAGATGGACGTACAAGACCGGCCTGGGTGATTGTTTTTTGATTTATCGCAATGGTTATCATGCTTTAAGTATCGACTATTTTCCGTCAAAAGTCAAGGAGAAAATCCCAGCTATTTTTGATGCATTGATAAGTGCTGGCAAGGCAAAGGTTTATAGGCGAAATATATTTTCATATCGCAAAAGATTTTCATATTCGGACATAAGCTGTCGGGTTTTTTCTAAGGTTAAATAAAAAAGCAGGTCTCAGGCCGTAGGCGCCCACGCTGTACGCGCTGCTGCTCTTTCGAGCAACCTACGGTTAATCCTGCACATACCTGCTTAGTGGATAATATGTTCAAAACGGAGCCTTGTCAATAAATTTCGTAGAAAAGATAAAAAAGACTTGACGTGCTTTGCATTTGTGCGTATTATGATAATAGGATGTTTAATGATTGTGCTATCCCCACGGAGGAGGCAGATTTTAGTAGGGAGATTGTTTTGGTTGAACAGCACGGCAGAATCAGAATACTCAATAAAGACTTATACGGGATTGTGCCGTTGAGCCGTTTAGGTTCGGGGCGGTATCCTAAGAACCAAGACACTAATGGCGCAGAAGCTCGATTGAAGGCACACACCGACAGGATAGTCGCTGAACAGCTTGCAATGGTTGAGAATGGCCTAAATCCGCATTATCCTGGCAGTGCAGGGGATTTCGGTAGATTATGACAACCACATCACATAGCCATCCTGACAGACATTGGACAACCGGCGAAGAAGTTAAATTCGTTAAGTCGTTATCTGACAGGGGTTTAGAAGGATATAAGCGAGCAATAAATATGCGTACAAGGTGGGGTGAAATTCGTAAGTGTTTAGTTTATAAAGAGTTAGGCGCTTAATAAAGTGTAAAGCTAAAGCAATGGAGACAAATGGACATAAGCAAAGCACGGGTGGTATAATGAGAGTGAGAGATTGCTTTCAAATGACTACTGTGTGTTCAGCCAAACGGCATAACCAAAGGCTTCGACCTTGCTTAATTAGCTTAAAGACATAAGGTTTAAGATTAAAGAACCTTTATCCTGCGCCAGAGGGTAATATGCCCTTTGGTA
>SDBU01007873.1_pt1 | contig 12207 bp, 7 predicted proteins | sample 2277071 | NCBI WGS metagenome assembly SDBU01 (sample SAMN10397929, study PRJNA504765) | marine sediment metagenome | isolation source: marine sediment core GS08_GC12, 126 cmbsf | place: Arctic Ocean: Gakkel Ridge, Loki's castle | collected 2008
CGCCTTTGGGTATTGCCTTAATCGACTCACTAACGGGCCATATCTATGAAGTCAATCCGAGGTTTGCGGAAATTGCCGGTAGAACCAGAGAGGAAATGGTCACCATAGACTGGATGAGTATCACGCATCCTGACGATGTACAGAAAGAGTTGGATAATATGGCTTTATTAAATGCCGGAAAAATAACAGGCTTCAATATGAATAAACGATATATCCGTCCGGATGATTTTCATGTTTGGATAAATATGACAATTGCTCCTGCGAAGGTAGAGGATCAAGCTCATCCTCGTCATCTATGTATGATTGAGGATATCACCGCCAGTAAGCAAGCAGCGGAAGAAAAGGAAAGTCTTGAGGCTCGACTCCAACAGGCCCAAAAAATGGAAGCCATAGGTACGTTGGCAGGAGGCATTGCCCACGATTTTAATAATATCCTCGCTTCAGTAATGGGTTATACCGAACTCGCCATCGATAAAGTGGTAGACGTTGACCACAATGTTTTGGGTGATCTGAAAATCGTTCTGCAGGCCGCACACCGCGCCAAAGATCTGGTGCATCAAATTCTACAGTTCAGCCGCCACGCCGATATCGACTTCAAACCTCTCGAAATTGGTCTGATAGTTAATGAGGCTTTTAAACTGCTCAGGGCATCTATTCCTGCAACCATTGAAATAAAACAGAAAATCGAGCCGTTAACCGAAAAGGTTCTGGCCGATGGGAGTCAAATTCATCAAATAGTGATGAATCTTTGCACAAATGCGTTCCACGCCATGCAGAAAGAAGGCGGTGTCCTTAGTGTGGAATTGTTCAAGCAAGAAGTTAAAGCTCCCCTGATGTGCCATGAAACTAAAATATCACCCGGCACTTACGCAGTGCTCATGATCATTGATACCGGGTGCGGTATGGATAATGAAACGCTGCAACGGATTTTCGAGCCATACTTTTCTACCAAAGCGTCCGATGAAGGAACAGGTCTGGGGCTTGCGGTAACTAACGGTATCGTTAAAAACCACAAGGGAGGTATTAGGGTTGAAAGTACCGCTGGGGTCGGGTCGGTCTTCACACTGTATTTTCCGCTCATCACAATACCGGAAGCAGTGGGAGCCCAAGAACTAGAGACAGTTCAAAACGGTAATGAACGCATTCTGTTTTTAGATGATGAAGAGTTCTTTGTGGACTATGGGGCACAAGTACTGACTGGTTTGGGCTATGATGTCATTACGGCAAATGAAAGTTTGAAGGCTTTGGAGATTTTCACTTTACAGCCGGATCGGTTTGATCTGGTGATAACCGACCAAACCATGCCGAAAATAACCGGTCTTGAGCTGTCCCAAAAGCTGCACGCCATCAGGCCTGATCTGCCGATTATTATCTGCACCGGATTCAGTGAAATTATTAGCGGTAAAACGGCAGAGCAGATCGGTGTCTCCCATATTTTATACAAACCGACGACCAGGAAAGATCTGGCGTTTGCCGTAAGAAAGGTGCTCGACTATGGCGAATATCCTGATAATTGATGACGACTTTAATATACGACAACTTCTGGCACGGCATGCGCAAGGGATGAACCATAGCACAGCGATTGCCGAATCGCTCGCCGATGGTTTTGAAACTGCCGAGCAGCAGCCGTTTGATCTAATATTTCTCGATGTGCGCCTTCCGGATGGAAACGGCCTGGATGCACTTCCCATGTTCAAACAGATGCCCCAGACCCCGGAGGTGATTATTATAACCGGCATGGGCGATGCCAAAGGAGCTGAGCTTGCCATTAAAAGCGGTGCATGGGACTACATCCAGAAACCGTTTTCAAAAGGCGAGAGCATGCTTCAGATAAGCCGGGCACTTGAGTTTAGGGAAAAAAAGACTGCGGCTGGAAAAGTATCCTTGAAGCGGGACAAGGTGATCGGCGAAAGCCCGCAACTGGTATCCTGCCTGGATAAAGTTGCCCTGTGTGCCGGCAGTGACACCAATGTAGTTATCACCGGTGAGACCGGCACCGGGAAGGAACTGTTTGCTCACGCGATCCATGAAAACAGCTTGCGCGCCGACGCAGAATTCATCGTGGTGGATTGCGCTGCTCTGCCGGACAACTTGATTGAAAGCACACTGTTTGGCCACGTTAAGGGTGCTTTTACCGGTGCAGACAGAGACCAGGTGGGACTTGTAAAGCAAGCCGGCGGCGGAACCCTTTTTCTGGATGAAGTAGGCGAATTGCCTCTTTCAATCCAAAAGACCTTCCTTCGAACCCTTCAAGAAAAGAGCTTCCGGCCGGTCGGAAGCACACGGGAAATAAAAAGTGCTTTTCGTCTGATTTCTGCCACCAACCAAGACCTCGATGCAATGGTAAAGGCAGGAAGGTTCAGAAAGGATCTTCTTTTCAGACTGCGCACCTTTAATATTGATCTGCCACCGCTTAGAAAAAGATCCGGAGATATCAATAAACTAGCCCAGCACTTCATATATAGACTATGTGAAAATCATCGCATAAAAATCAAGGGCTTTGTCCCGGAAATTTTGGAAATGCTGGCGGCCTACTCTTGGCCCGGAAATGTTCGAGAACTCATCAACACCCTTGAAAAGGCCATTATCTCAGACCCGGAGAATCCAACCCTGTATCCCATGCACCTGCCGACTGAAATCCGTATCCGTCATGCTCAGGCCGCTGTGGCCCGAAAAAGACGGCCGAATAATGCCGATTACACCGCAGGGACCAAAGACGAACCAGATCTTTATTTTAAAGGTCTTTTAGAATCCAACCCATCGATGCAAGAATTCAGGAAAAAAATCATAAACGAGAGTGAAATACAGTATTTAAAGCACCTGATGGCTGTCACCCAAAACAATGCTAAAAAAGCCTGCCGAATTTCCGGCCTGAGCTTATCGCGGCTTTATACCCTTCTCCGAGAATACGGCATCCCCATAAAAAAGAATTAGTTTTTTTACTGTTTTTCAGTAAAAAAATTGCTGTCCGACAGTAAAAGAGCAATTCAAACTATGTCTTCTTTCTTTTTTTATAGCCCCCTTATTAGACTAAGTGCTTGGAAATTCGGTAAAAATGGAAATTGTTATTTTTTGGCATATCATTTGCATTTACAAGCGGAAATTTGAGCCTGGTTGCGCTTTTCGTTTTTGGAAGCGGTTAATAAAAATTTTATCGAAGGGTTTTCAGTCGTGAGCGTAAACCCCGAAACAACGAATCCGTTTATTAGTGTCAAAGAATTAATACATATAGAAAGGTAGAAAACAATGAAAGTAGTCCTGTATGCAAATGATAAAAATAAGGCGACGAGTATACGTCTTCAAAAAGCCGTTGAATCAAAGATTTTACATGAGCCTCTTGGGTTTTTTCAAACCATCGAAGATTTTTCGACAAGGCTCCGTCAGCTTCCAAGAGCTGAAGTAGTTGTACTTCTCGCTCAAAGCCATCATGAGCTTAGCAATTTGATATCATTAAAAGATTTTCTGGAATATGCCCGCATAATACTTATTCTTCCGGATTGCGAGAGGGAGACCGTATCAAAAGGGCTTAAGCTTTATCCCCGTTTTTTAAGCTATGTGGATAGTGACTTTAAGGATGTAGCCGCTGTTTTAGAAAAAATGCTTGATCATATACGCAATCAAAAAAATTACCGGAAAGGAGGTGAAATTAAATGTCAGAATTAACCAAAACAATGGATCAGGCCGTAAAGGCCATGGCGGAAAAAGAAGGAAAATACCTAACGTTCAGCATGGCCGACGAAGAATACGGTATCGGAATCTTAAAAATCAAGGAGATCATCGGAATGATGCCGATCACCACGGTGCCCCAGACGCCGGAGTTTGTAAAAGGGGTTATTAACCTTAGGGGCAAAGTGATTCCTGTAATCGACTTGCGGCTGAGGTTCGGGATGGAGGCCATCGACTACACTGACCGGACTTGTATTATCGTGGTGGAAATCGAAGGTCAAACAGGCACCGTTCAGATCGGCATCGTAGTCGATGCGGTATCAGAGGTATTAAATGTTAATGAAGAGGACGTTGAGGAGACTCCTACATTCGGCGCAAAGCTGAATACGGACTATATCCTTGGGATGGCCAAGATGGAAGGAGGAGTTAAGATCCTGCTCGATATAGATCGGGTGTTGAGTACTCAAGAAGTCGCCCTTTTGGAAAAAGCAGCTTAGGAGGGAATTGTCCAACAGTCAATATTCAATGTAAATTTGTCTATTAACAGATAATTGTTATTAGCAAAAAAGGAGATTAGAAAATGTTTCAAAATATGAAAGTAGGTTCAAAGATTGTCGGAGGCTTTGCCATCGCCTTGGTATTAACCGTTATTATCGGTACGGTGAGCGTGTATAATATCGGCAATATAGGGAAAATCATTTATCAACTTGCAACCCAGGAGATTCCCGAGACATCGGCCGTGGTGGAAACCGAGCGAGAGATGTGGCATACACATGTCTTATCCTATGAGTTTGATATTAAGGTCGATGAGCAGAGCAAAAAGGAGTGGTTCGACCAGCGCAGCAAAATAGGTCAAGCCGTTGATAAGATTGTGCCCATTGCCACGGCTCTGAACCATCAGGAGACCTTAAAGGCGGCAAATGATGTCAAACAAAAGCTTGGTGAATACAGCAAGATCGGGGAAGAATACACAGCGCTGGCCATGGAGAATAAAGATATAGAAAAACAGATGGAAACAAACGCATCTGTGATTGAGAAACAGTGGGTTGACTATATTAATGGCCAGAACGTAAAAATGGAAAAATCCATTGCCAATCAGGACTTTGAAGACGTTGTCAAAAGGGTGGCCAAGGTTAAAGTCGCCAATGATGCCATAGATCTCTACAACATGATCAGGAAGAACGAATACCTGTATATCATGCGCCAGGAACTGGAAAAGGCCGAAGCGCTGCGCTCTAACGCGGACAAATTGAAATCTGTTACGCAAGATGTTGCCAGGCTGTCCAAGGACGCTGAGGACATTAAAAGGTGCAGAACGGTACAGGAATACCTGGAAAAATATGTGACGTTGATGGAAAAATGGATAGGGAACAAGCAAAAACAGGTCGATTTATTAAGCCAATCAGACGCTGCGGCCCTGGGGATTATTGACCTGGCCACAAAGACCGCTGTACAGGCGGACAAGGATGCATATGACATAGGGATGCAGGCTGTCCAGCTCGTAAACAAAGTAAAAACGATTTTGATTGCATTGTTGATTGGTGCGATTCTTATCGGGTCCGCATTGGCCTTTTTTATTACTAGGGGCATAACCCAACCGTTGAACAGGGTTATTGAAGGGCTAAACGAAGGTGCGGAGCAAGTCTCTTCCGCTTCCGGTCAGGTATCCTCTTCCAGTCAACAGTTGGCCGAAGGTTCCGCCGAGCAGGCTGCATCTATCGAGGAAACTTCTTCGTCACTGGAAGAGATGGCATCGATGACCAAGCAGAACGCGGATAATGCCAACCAGGCCGACAACCTTATGAAAGAGGCCAACCAGGTTGTTACCAAGGCCAACGATTCCATGACCGAGCTTACTCAGTCCATGGAGGAGATTTCCAGGGCCAGTGAAGAGACCTCCAAAATCATCAAGACCATTGATGAGATCGCTTTCCAGACCAACCTGCTGGCTTTGAATGCCGCGGTTGAAGCCGCCAGGGCCGGTGAGGCTGGTGCCGGATTTGCGGTGGTGGCTGATGAGGTCAGAAACCTGGCCCTGCGGGCGGCTGATGCTGCCAGAAATACGGCTGATTTGATCGAAGGCACGGTAAAGAAGGTCAATGAGGGCGGAGAACTGGTGAGTACCACCAATGAGGCCTTCACTCAAGTGGCTGAAAGTTCTTCCAAGGTAGGTGAACTGGTCGGCGAAATTGCAGCCGCATCCAATGAGCAAGCCGATGGTATAGAGCAGGTCAATAAGGCCGTGGTGGAAATGGACAAAGTGGTCCAGCAGAATGCCGCCAATGCCGAGGAGTCAGCATCTGCGTCAGAAGAGATGAATGCCCAGGCCGAGCAGATGAAGGGCTTTGTTGATGAGCTTGTCGCGATGGTGGGCGGCAGTGTCAAAAAGGCGGCAGGAGTTACCGTAGCCAAGGTCAGACCACAGGCGGCAGCAGTGCATAGAGCTATTGCTGATCCTGTGAAAAAAGGACTGGCTATTCAGCATGCAAAGGAAGTTAGCCCTGAGCAAGTAATTCCGATGACGGATGACGATTTTAAGGATTTCTAAATAAAATTGCTTCGTAATTTTATATAACGCGGCTTCGCCGCTTTACAAAGAAAAAGCATGGTGGTGGCCTGCGGGTCATCACCATGCTTTTAACCCTATGATAAGAGAGGTAAAAATGGAACCATTATATCAATCATTTCTGGCGATACCTATAGATGCCGTTGGGCTCCAGGGTCAGGTCCAAATGGTTGTTGTCGCCGGAGCGGTAATCTTCAAACTTGTGATCCCAGCGCCGAAAAATCAGAAGATTTCAAAAAACATCCAATAAGAGAGCAAAATGGGACTAAGCGACAGAATTTTAATCAATATAGGTGAAGTGAAAGTAAGCAGTAGCGACGTACTGGAAACGCAAATTAGTACATGTGTTTCCGTGTGTTTGTATCACCCCGAATTAAGGCTTGGCGGAATAACTCACATTTCAAGAAGTCGTGAGCAGGACAAAACGCCAAGTGGAAAATATCTAAAGACAAATGGTTATTTTTATGCAGACAACGCCATACCTCGGCTTGTGTATCTACTCAAGCAGCGCTATCCCGCCATCCGGGAGAAAAGTCTTGCAATGATTGTTGCCGGCGGCCTCAACAACGAGGGATCTGTTTCGGAAACGCTGTCAGAATTGAAAAATTATGAATTCGAGGTTATCGGTTGCGATGTTAACGAATTAGTATACAGACATGTTGTCTTTGATACTGTTTTAGGCATCGTAACAGTGGGTAGAAAGGGGCCGTTTTCAGAGGTGAAAAGCACAAAGCGCTTCAAATTTTGAGTATGGATAGAAAAAAGTTTTCAGGGTAAATTCGTTTAAGGAACTCCATGAAAATAAGAATTGCCATAATTTTTATATTTTTTTTATATTTTTTCCCGCTGTTTTTATCACCAGTGGTAGCCAATGGTGGTGAAAAGCCTCTCGTCATTGCCGGAGATGTCAATTTTCCTCCTGTTGAATACTTAGTAAAAAATGAGCCTAAAGGATTAAATGTTGAACTATGGCAGGAACTTTCAAAGGCAATGAATAGAAAGGTAGACATACAATTGATGCAATGGGCGGATGCACAAAAAAAAGTTTTAAATGGAGAAGCAGATGCTCTAACCCTCTTGGGTCCTACAGAAAAACGAAGAAAATTATACGATTTCTCGGACACCACTCTGACTTTTAAATTCACCCTGTTTGTAAGAAACAATGATATGACAGTTAGCTCTATAAGTGATCTTGATGGAAAAACAGTTGGAGTAACCAAAGGTGGTTACCCAAGGCAAGTTTTAGAATCGAAAAAACAAATTAAACTGTTCTTTATTAAAAACAACCTGGAAGGATTTCGACGTCTGGAGACTCATGAGATTAATGCCGTGGCAGCAGAGGCTTGGGTGGGCGCTTTTGCTATCCAAGAAAATGGAATTAAAGGCATAAGAATGGTTGAAAAACCATTTGCAACAACTCAAGCATCTATTGCAGTAAAAAAGGGAAACCAAAAGCTTTTGAATGAAATAAACCTCGGGATAAATAAGCTGAAAAAAGATGGAATAATACAGCAAATCATTGACAGATGGTCTCCGAAAGAAGTTGTCTTTTTTACCAGAGAGAAGATTACTCGCATAATCATATTTTTCAGCTTTGCCCTGCTGTTTGCAATTATTGCTGCTGAATTTTTCTGGATTCTTATGCTTAGGAAACAAGTTAGCTCTAAAACAAGACTGCTGCAAGAATCCCACGATAATTTAGAAAAGCGTGTTGAGAAAAGCACGGAAGAGATTGTAAAAATTAACGTTAACTTACAGACAGAGGTCTACGAACGTAAAAGGTCGGAGGAGGCGCTGCGGGAGAGTGAAGATAAATTTCTCAGTCTCTTTAACAACGCCGAAGTAGGCATGTTCAGAACAAGGGCCGATGGATCAGAGATCTTGGACATGAACGAAAAGTATCTCGATATATTCTGTCGCACACGAGAGGAAATGAAGAGCTCACCTTCGGTGACCCACTGGGCTGACCCGAGTGAACGAGAGGAGATGGCACACAGGCTCGAGCTTGAAGGTTGCGTGACGAATTTCGAGTGTGGAATGCTGAACAAGCATGGCGAGGTGAGGACATGTCTAACGTCGTTGAGGCTTTACCGCGAGCAGGGAATTCTGGAGGGGTCTATTATTGACATCACCGAGCGCAAGCAGGCTGAGGAGACGCTGCGAGAGAGTGAAGAAAAATATCGTCTTTTGATTGAAAATGCCAATGATGCCATTTTTATTACTCAGGATGAAATAATCAAATTCTGCAACCCCAAGACTGGGGAGATGACAGGTTATTCAGAGAAGGAATTATCCGAAATTCCATTTGTCAATTTTATTCATCCTGAAGATAGAGATACGGTTTCTGAAAGACATAAAAGAAGGTTAAAAGGGGGGGAAGAGCCATCGACCTACATATTCAGAATAATAACCGAAGCTGGAGAAGAATTACGAGTGGAACTTAATGCTGTTTTTATTAGCTGGAATAAAAAACCGGCAACCCTTAATATCCTGAGAGACATAACAGCTCAAACGAAAATGCAACTTCAACTTCGACAAGCCCAAAAAATGGAATCCATCGGTACACTTGCCGGTGGAATTGCCCACGACTTTAACAACATTCTTTTCCCAATAATGGGTTTTGCCGAAATGGCGCTGGATGATGTACCTAAAGGCAGCTCACTTCGAAATAATATTAAAGAAATTTTACAAGGGACAAAACGAGCCCGTGATTTGGTAAAACAGATTCTCGCATTCAGCCGTCAATCCGGTACAGAGCTCAAACCTTTGAAGGTTCAGTCTATTGTCAAGGAAGTATTAAAACTGATGAGATCTTCGCTGCCAACCACAATTGAAATCAAACAAGATATTTGCAATGAGTGCGGTTTGGTCATGGCAGACGCAACCCAGATACAACAGGTGGCCATGAATCTGATGACTAACGCTTATCATGCCATGGAAGATGAAGGCGGCAAACTGGAAGTGACCCTTAAAGAGATTGAATTAGGGATTGACGATTTAACAGACCAGTCAATGGCTCCGGGAACATATGTTTGCTTGACAGTGACTGACACTGGTTCTGGTATGGATCAGGCAGTGATCAGGCGCATATTCGAACCTTATTTTACCACAAAGGAAGATGGTAAAGGCACTGGGTTGGGTCTCGCGGTTGTGCATGGCATTGTAAAAAGTTATGAAGGAAATATAAGGGTATACAGTGAGCTTGGAGAAGGGACTACATTTCATGTTTACTTGCCTGTAATCAAATCCCAGGTTGAAACAGAGGAAACAGAAGCTGTCACTCCTGTTCAGAAAGGTACGGAACGAATTCTGCTTGTAGATGATGAAGAACCGATTGTCAGCATGGAAACGCAAATGCTGGAGCGGCTTGGTTATGATGTTACGGAAAGAACCAGCAGCATTGAAGCTTTGGAGGCGTTTCGAGCAGCCCCTGATAAGTTCGACCTGGTTATTACTGATATGACCATGCCGAATATGACCGGTGTTCAGCTATCACAAAAGCTTCTGAAAATAAAACCTGATATTCCGATAATAATTTGTACCGGCTTCAGCACAAAGGTTGATGACGCGAAAGCAAAGGCATTTGGTATTCGGGGATATGTCATGAAGCCGGTGGTTATGAATGAAATTGCGAAAAAAATACGGGAAGTGCTGGATCAAAGCAAAAAAATCGAACAGATAGAACCTGACACATCTGTAATAGAATAACAGCAATTCAAAATAATAACAGCCAGATTCAGGAAGCAAGCCCTATGAAAAAATCTGAGATTAAGCTTCGCCGGTTAGTTTTTATATTGTCTATGATAGCCGCTCTGAGCGTGACCATTGGCGGGTATATTCACTATTCATCTTTGAGAGAATTTGCAATAGAAAGGGAACACAGTCAAGAGTCGAAGCAATTGAAGGACATGAGGGATCAAATCGACTTACATCTGACATGGTCACTCAAATCTGTCAAGGCTTTGGCCGGGCTAAAGGAATTAGAACACCTTCTGGTGAGTGGAGATGCGGCTTCCCTTGCAGGGGCCAATACGATTCTTGACCATTTTCATGGTACTATGCAGGCCAGTGTCTGTTATCTGATGGACCGTTCCGGTAACACCATAGCCTCAAGCAACCGCAACACTCCTGTCAGTTTTGTTGGAAAGAATTATGGTTTTCGCGCCTATTTTCAGCAGGCCATGCAAGGCTTTCCAACAATTTATATGGCTTTGGGGGTCACATCGAAAAAGCGGGGAATATATTTCAGTCATCCGGTTTATGGAAAGGGGAAAGAGGGACCCTTGGGGGTTGTGGTCATCAAGGCATCCGTTGAAATGATCTCAAAGGGTTTCATGAAATCGCACGATGGGATTGTGCTGCTCACTGATCCTCACGGGGTGGTGTTCGCTTCGGACCGTGAAGAGTGGCTTTACCATGTGTTATGGGAAGTCTCTTCTGATAAGATCTCTGAGATTGCCAAGACGCGGCAGTTCGGCAAAGGACCTTGGGATTGGACTGGCGTGAAGCAAGTGGGTAAAGATCACGCCGTGGATAACTTGGGTAATGACTACCACATGCATCGGGAGGAGATTGCTAATTATCCGGGTTGGCATTTGGTTTCCCTGCACGATCACCATTTAGTTTCAAAAAAGGTTACTGAGTCCTTGCTGGGGACCGTTGGTTTTAGTACCTTGGCATTATGTGTGCTTATCGGACTCTTTGTTTTCTCTCTCTACAAAAAAACAAGTTCTGAGATCTTTCAACGAGCAAGGGCGGAGGAGGCACTGCGGAAAAGCGAGGAAAGATTTCGAGTATTGACAGCAATGTCCCCAACTGGAATTTATCAGACTGGCGTAAAAGGTGATTACATTTATGTTAACGAACGTTGGTGTGAAATGGCGGGGCTTTCGCCGGAAGAAGCTGCTGGTCAAGGTTGGATTAAAGGCCTTCATCCCGAAGATCGTGAACTGATAGAGTCGGAATGGTCTAAGATGGTAGAGTCGGAAGGAAAATGGGGACTTGAGTACCGCTTCCAGAATCTTGATGGAAAGATTATCTGGGCGTATGGAGTTGCTGCTCCTCTTCGAGATGATGATGGCACAATCACGGGCTATATGGGTGTCAACTTCGACCACACTGAACGCAAAGCATTGGAAGAAGAACTCTTAAAATCAAGAAAACTTGAATCAGTAGGTCTTCTCGCCGGCGGTATGGCCCATGATTTTAACAACCTTTTGTCTATAATCCTGGGCAATATTGAATTAGCAGAAAACGATATAAAACCTGAAGTCGGAGTTTCTGATTTTTTAAAGGAAGCTGTAGAAGCGTCCCTGAGAGCACAGGAACTTACAAGGCAGTTGATCACATTTTCAAAGGGTGGAGCACCCGTCAAGAGTAGCGGCTCAATCGGAAATCTGGTAAAAAAATCAACAAATTATTCTATATCGGGTTCTAATGCAGAAAGTGAATTTTCCATACCGTATGATCCCTGGCTTGTTGAATTTGACGAAGGTCAGATGAAGCATGCGATCAACAATATGATTGCTAACGCGGTAGAATCCATGCCTGATGGTGGACGAATTGCAGTAAAAGCTGAAAATTTTGTTGTCAGTTCGGAAAGTTTAGAGCAAAGTTTGCCGCTTCCAGAAGGAAAATATGTAAAGATAACTATCCGGGATCAAGGCATTGGAATACCTGAAGAACATCTCTCCATGGTATTTGACCCTTATTTTTCTACCAAGGAGATGGGTACACAGAAAGGAATGGGTTTGGGACTTGCGACAACCTATTCCATTATTAACAGGCATGATGGTCACATAACCGTAGAATCCGAGATAGGAGTCGGGACTACTTTCACTATATATCTTCCAGCACATGAAAAAGAAGTCGTAGCGTTAGAGCCGATAGAGATACCCAAGCCAGAAAGGCTTAAAATTCATACTGGTAAGGAAAAAAGAAAAATGCCATGAAAAATGATATTCAAAATATAGAAG
>SDBU01007874.1_pt1 | contig 12207 bp, 13 predicted proteins | sample 2277071 | NCBI WGS metagenome assembly SDBU01 (sample SAMN10397929, study PRJNA504765) | marine sediment metagenome | isolation source: marine sediment core GS08_GC12, 126 cmbsf | place: Arctic Ocean: Gakkel Ridge, Loki's castle | collected 2008
TGGAGGTGGGGCATGCCGGGCAGAATATTTATCTTCAGGCTACCGCTCTTGGTCTGGCAACCGTAGCCATCGGTGCCTTTAACGACGAGCAGGTCAGAGAAGTTCTGAGGTTGGATAAGCAATATAAGCCCTTATATATTATGCCGGTGGGTAAGCCTTGTTGAATCTACACACCCAGCCTGCTGCCCTTACTCTGGTTTGCCACTAAAGGGCGGGTATTCATCCCGCATGAGGCCTAGGTAAGCGGTGACGTTGAGAGTCCAGCGCTCATACCCGACAACAAAATCAAACATGCCCTTGGGGAATTTCCCTGTGAACAGGATAGCCCAGAAGGCAATAAAGGTTACTATGCCCACGGCGATTCCATATAGCGTAAGCATAATTCCATGAGGAATACCTACATAAAGCCAGCCAAAGAGCACCTTCAGCACCACCCAGCCACGGGAAAGCCTTTCCGGGTATTCCATTGTAAAAGTTATTGGATAGTCCATCTTTGTGTTACCTCCATATTTTTAGTGGTTGCGATTATATACCCCAAACATGGAGGTGTCAAGACCTAACTCGATTTTCTTAGAAACCTTCAACTTTTCGCTAGCGAGTTACTCGGTTTTTGCTTCAGCAGCCAGTATTCTAAGCTGTCAGCCAGTGCCAGCCAGCTAGCCTCTATGATATTGGTTGAGCTGCCTACGGTTCGCCACTCCTCGACCCCATCGCTGGACTCAATAAGGACACGAACCTGAGACTCGGTGCCGATACTTTCTTCAAGGATGCGAACCTTATAGTCAACTAACCTGACTTGTGCCAGGCTGGGATAGAACTGCAATAAAGTCTTGCGCAGTGCCTGGTCCAGGGCGTTAACCGGTCCGTTACCCTCAGCGGCGGTATGTATTACTTCGGTGCCTACCCTTACCTTTAGCATTGCCTCGGATAGCATTTCCTCTAGGTTCTTTTGGGTAGGCGGGCGCCGCCTCCTCTCTACCACTACCATAAAATCAACCAGCTCAAAGGGGGGCTGGTAATCCGGCTTAGCCCGATGAACCAGCAGCTCAAAAGATGCTGCAGCATTGTCATACTGGAAACCGCGGCTCTCCAGCAACTTAACCTGCTCCAGTAGCTTCTGTGCCTCCCTACCTCGTGGGGGTAAATCCAAGCCCATTTCTTTTGCCTTGTATAGGATATTCCTCTTTCCTGACAGCTCAGATACTACCACCCTTTGCTGATTACCTACGCGGGTTGGGTCTATATGCTGATAGCTTTCTGACCACTTGGCCAGGCCCGAAACGTGAAAACCACCTTTGTGACTAAAGGCACTAGAACCGACATACGGTGAGAAGGCATCGGGAATAAGATTAGCTGTCTCACTGATATAGTGGGATATCTCAGTTAACTTGGCTAACTGCTCATCAGTAATGCAGTCAATATCCATTTTGAGTTTCAGGTCGGGGATAATAGAACAGAGATTAGCATTGCCACAGCGCTCACCATATCCGTTAATTGTACCCTGAACCTGGATGACCCCAGCTTTTACCGCAGCCAGGGTATTAGCCACCGCCAATTCGCCATCATTATGAGCATGAATGCCTAAGGGCACATTGGTTATCCCCCTGGCTGCCTCAACAGCAATTGTTATCTCGTTAGGTAATGTGCCTCCATTGGTATCACACAGCACAAGGCAATCAGCCCCGGCTTCAGCAGCAGTTACCAAACAGCGCAGGGCATAGCCAGGGTTAGCCTTAAAGCCGTCAAAAAAGTGCTCAGCGTCAAAGAAGATGGTAAGCCCTTTTGCCTTGATAAAGCGTATGGAGTCAGCAATCATGCTGAGGTTTTCGTCTAAGGTGGTCTCTAGCACCTGGGTAACCTGTAACTCCGAGCTTTTACCGACAATAGTAACCACCTTTACCCCGGCATTAGCCAGAGTCAGAAGGTTATCATCTGTTTCTGCTTTGGTCTTAGGTCGTCGGGTGCTGCCAAAAGCAACGAGCAGGGAATTATTGAAGGTTAGGCTTTGCGCCTTACTGAAGAACTCAACATCCTTGGGATTAGAGCCGGGCCAACCGCCCTCTATGAAGGGGATGCCCAGCTCATCAAGCTTTTGGGCAATATGTAGCTTATCGACCACCGAGAAGGAGATACCCACTCTCTGTGCCCCGTCCCGCAGTGTCGTGTCATAAAGCTGAATCTTTAACAATCTCTAGCTTCCTATCTTACTGGTAATTAATTCACCCATCTCCCTCGTCCCCACTTTTGTTTTATCTTCGTCCATAATATCGTAGGTGCGATAACCCTCGCTTAAGACCTCTTCAACGGCTGCCTCAACAGCCCGTGCCTCTTTGGTTAGACCTAAGGAGTAGTGCAGCATCATAGCGACACTGAGAATGGTAGCAATGGGATTAGCCATATTCAGCCCGGCGCGACGGGGGGCACTGCCATGAATAGGCTCATACATACCGAATATATTGACCTCTTCCTGCGGTATCCCGGCCAGGCTGGCCGAAGGCAACATCCCCATAGAGCCAGCCAGCATTGATGCCTCATCGGTAAGAATGTCACCAAACATATTCTCAGTAACCAGAACATCAAAGTAAGCAGGATTTTGGATAAGTCGCATAGCGCAAGCATCTACCAGCATGTGCTCCAGCGCCACATCAGAATAGTCGGCAGCTATCTCCAGAGCCACCTGTCGCCATAGTCGGGATGACTCAAGCACGTTGGCTTTATCCACGGAGACCAGTTTTTTACGCCGACCCCGTGCCAGCTCGAAGCCAACCCTGACAATACGCTCGATTTCCTGTTCTGAGTAGGTCATGGTATCGGTAGCTCGTCGACCTCGGGGTGTCTGCCACTGCCTTTTGGGTCGAGCAAAGTAAAGCCCTCCGGTAAGCTCCCGAACAAATATGAAATCCACTCCTTTAATAACCTCTGGCTTCAGGTTGGTGGACTCAGTGAGCGCCGGAAAGACCTTGACCGGGCGCAGATTGGCGAACAGCCCCAGTCCCTTTCGCAGTGCCAGCAGACCATCTTCGGGATGGACCTTAGCCTGAGGGTCGTCCCACTTAGGCCCACCTACGGCACCGAGCAACACCGCCTCACAACTCAGACACATCTTGAGCGTATCCTGGGGGAGTGCCGCCCCTGTCTCGTCAATGGCAATCCCGCCCACCAGTCCGTAGTGCAAATTAAAATTGTGCCCAAACCTGCTGCCTACTGCCTGCAAGACCTTGATAGCTTCAGTGGTAACCTCGGGCCCAACGCCATCGCCGGGTAAAACTGCCAGGTTAAATTGCACGCTAAAGCCTCCTATCAGCTAATCTCTGTACAGTATATTCAATAAGCCCACCGGCTGAAATAAGCTCCGCCATAAAATCGGGGTAGGGCTTGGCAGTAAACTCCATGTCTTTGGTCAGGTTTTTTATTTTACCGCTGGATAGGTCGACCTCAAGCAGGTCACCAGCCTCAGTTTCATCAACTGCCTCACTACACTCAAGCAAGGGTAAGCCGATATTTATGGCAGAGCGGAAGAAGATGCGGGCGAAGCTCTTAGCAATTATACAGGAAATACCCACCGCTTTAATCGCCAGCGGGGCGTGCTCCCGTGACGAGCCGCAGCCGAAATTGGTGGTCGCCATTATTATATCCCCCGGCTGAGCTCTGGACAGAAACTCAAAGTCTATATCCTCCATGCAGTGCTCCGCCAGCTCCGCCGGCTCCGACAAATTCAGATACCGCGCCGGTATAATCACATCGGTATCAACATTAGCCCCGTATTTATGAACCTTACCTTTTAGCATTAGGTAACTACCTCCAAAACACCAATGTAATAAGATTCAGGAAATTCAGACGTCTCTGTACACGACCTAACCTGCAAAGGCTTAAACTTCTTATTAAATTTGTCCACTCCTTTAGACCAATCTTCACGTCCAGGATTTTGAGTGGCTAAAATCAATACATACTTATCACCCTCGATAATGCTACTCAACTTCTCAACATCCGAATAAATCCCTATTGCTTTATCACCAAAATAATTATGAGCTAGCCAAGGTTCATTCTTCTGATAGCCTATGTGCCAATGTTTCAACTCAACCCACACAGTCGAGGCGATGGTATCAACTGGCAATTCTAAACGGCAATCTACCTTCTTCTGTCCAATACCACATCGGACTTCTCTATCAATTTTAACCAATCTGCCATCAGTTTTCTCTAGATCGAAAAAATTCAACAATTCTCCTTTTAGCCATCCTTCTACTTGAACGCCATAATGGTAAAAGCACTCTAGATGTCTTTCATGTGCATCCAAGGTCTTCCTAAAGCGAGTAACCATATCTTTAACGTAATTTTCTGTACTCATAAAGAATACCCCTCCATCCTAACTATTGTTAATTATCATCCATCACACCTCCGCCAAAACCTTCTCAAAATCCTTTACCTTTGGTGGCTTTTTGCCTTTGCCCCGCTCAATGGTGTGCCCTTCTTTTCTCAAATGGATGGTTTGGGCTTCTATGCCGCCGGGGTATTTTTCATTCAGTTCCCCGCCGGATTTCAGTGTTCGCCAGTAGGGGGTAATATTCTCTTTTCCTTCTGCGGTGGCTTCCTCGGCAGCATGAGCCGCAATCCAGGCAAAAATTCCGGTAGTTAGCGGACAACCGATGGTGGCACCATGCCTCTTAGCCACTACCTCACGAATCTGGTTTATAGTAATAACCTTACCCCTGGGGACTTGTTTCATAATTCCATCTACTTCTATTGGTGCGGGAATACAAATCGTGCCTGCCCCCCATCTTTTACTCATTTTATCAGTGATTTTTTCGACCTTGGGCAGACCTTTGCTATCTACCAGTTTTTCTTGCCAGCTTTTGTGTGTTTTAACCATCGAACCTCACCCCCCCATCTCCCTTTCATTGAAAGGGGAGGGAGAAATATTTTATAAGAGGAACGAACTCCCTCTAAAACTTCCTTAGTGTTTGTACTGCTAGTGTCCCAACCTTACCTTACAAACTCACCCGGACTGGTAATCCTGCCCATTATAGTGCTGGCGGCAGCATTGTCGCAAATGCGCTGTTAACCGTTGCTGGCACTCTTCAAAACAAGAGTGGTATAAACATTTTGGTTGTTTTCATGTATACCGCATAGTCGTCACCAAACTTTTGGATATTCTCCGTCTCTTCAACCCTGGCGGCAGCTATTAAAAAGGCTGAGGTCGCTATAACCATGATGCTGCTGAGAAATGACACATCCTTGAAGAATACACCCCATACAAGTAATAACAGTGAAGTATAGAGCGGGTGACGGATATACTTGTATGCACCCAGCGTCACCAAAGTCGTGGCATTGTCAATTCCACTTTTTAGTCTCCAGACTGTGTGAAGCAGATAGAATCCATGCACTGCCAGGATGATTGATGAAAGCAACAGCAACCAGGAAACGATTTGAAGGGTGGAGAAAGGGTTACTGAACCAATGCCCTAGGTTTAGCCAGAGCAGGATTAGGATGGACTCGAAGGCGAAGAATCGGTAGAATCCGTGAGAGTGTGGATTGCGTAAAGATGCCCACGACCTAAAGACGATTCCAGTAGACACGACAACGAAGATGATTAGCTTGAACATAGCCTCAATTCACCGATAGAGCGCCAATGGCAGTGAACACTGGAATATCTAAGTAATAACCTCTTCCGGGCTGGCAATCTTACCCGCTACGGCGCTGGCGGCGGCAACGGCTGGATTAGCTAGATAGACCTCTGATTTGGGGCTGCCCATCCTGCCAACAAAGTTGCGGTTGGTGGTGGAAATGCACCGCTCACCATCAGCCAGGATTCCCATGTAACCGCCGAGACAGGGGCCGCAGGTCGGTGTGCTGACCACAGCTCCGGCTCTTATAAAAATTTCTATCAATCCTTCAACCAAGGCATCAAGATATACCTGCTGGGAGCCGGGGATAATAATGCAGCGCACTCCGGGGTGCACCTTTCTTCCTTTTAATATTTGGGCAGCGACTTGTAAATCTCCAAGACGACCGTTGGTGCAGCTACCGATTACCGCTTGGTCTATTTTTATATTACCTACCTGACTGACTGGTTTAGTATTAGCGGGTGAATGGGGCAAGGCAACCTGCGGTTCAATAGCCGAGACATCATACTCAATGACCTGTGAGTATTCAGCATCACCATCCGGTTCATAGACTGAATAAGTGCGTTTGGCTCGAGACTTTATATATAGTTGTGCCTTATTATCCACCCTGAAAATACCGGCTTTAGCTCCGGCTTCAATAGCCATATTAGCCATAGTAAATCGTCCATCAATGGATAGGTTACTTATTGCCTTACCAGTGAACTCCATTGCTGAATACAGGGCGCCATCCACACCAATGTCGCCAATAGTATGTAAGATTAGGTCCTTACCCCCTACCCATTCCCCTAGGCTTCCGTGGTAAACCAGGCTAATAGTAGGCGGCACCTTCATCCAGATGTCTCCAGTTGCCATGGCGGCGGCAATGTCGGTTGACCCCATACCAGTAGCGAAGGCTCCCAAAGCACCATAGGTGCAGGTATGTGAATCTGCCCCAATAACTACGTCTCCAGGCAGCACTAAGCCCTGCTCTGGTAAAAGCACATGCTCAATACCCATTTGCCCGACTTCAAAGTATATTACTCCTTGCTTATGACAAAACTCTCGCATCAGCTTGGCTTGCTCGGCAGAGGCAATATCCTTATTGGGGACGAAGTGGTCAGGCACCATCACTACCTTTTTCGGGTCAAAGACCTTATCTACCCCGGTTCGCTGAAATTCCCGAATGGCGATAGGGGCAGTAATATCATTAGCTAGAATCAGGTCTACCCTGACATTTATAAATTCGCCTGGGCTTACCTTCTTCTTATCGGTATGGGCAGCCAGTATCTTCTCAATTAACGTCACTGTAGTTACCTTTCTTTTAGCGTGATTAGGAGCTTACCCCTGAATTAGTTTAGTTGCGAACAAGATGACTAGTCCAACAAAGACAATAGCCTAGTAGGGAAATAACAGGATAATCAGCACAGAGGCTCATGTCCCTAGCTTACAGCTTTCCTAGCTAGCCTTCTTAGCTGCCAGTAACCTATTAAGAGCATTCATATAAGCCTTGGCACTGGCGACAATAATGTCGGTATCAGCACCCCGTCCGGTATAGGGTGTACCCTCACTCTCTATCCTTATCAGCACCTCACCAATAGCATCAATGCCCTCGGTTACTGATTTAACAGTAAATTCAGTAAGCACATTAGGTACCCCTACCAGCCGGTTAATAGCCTTATATACAGCATCAACAGGACCGGTGCCTAGGGCAGCATCGGCTAGAACTTGACCATCAGGGGCAATAAGCCTGACAGCAGCGGTGGGAATGCCCCTGTCGCCGCAAGACACTTGAACCCAGTCGAGGTGATAGACTTCAGAGACAGCGCGTAGCTCCTGGGCAATAAGGGATTCAATATCCCGGTCAGAAATTTCCTTCTTTTTATCAGCTAGTTCTTTAAACACGGAAAAGGCATGACTGAAGTCTTTCTCACTCAAGCTATAGCCCAACTCAGTCAGTCGCTCTTTAAAGGCACGCCGCCCGCTAAGCTTACCCAGCACCAGGCTGCTAGCCGGTATGCCTACTGTTCTGGGATCCATTATTTCATAGGTTATCGGCATCTTGATTATACCATCCTGGTGAATACCCGATTCATGACGAAAGGCATTGGCGCCAATAATCGCCTTATTTGGTTGAACCATAAAACCGGTTAGTTCACTTACCAGTCGGCTAGTTCTGTAGATTTGCGTAGTGTTAATATTGGTAGTCAGGTTAAAGAAATCCTGGCGAGTTTTGAAAGCCATTACAATTTCCTCAAGCGAGGCGTTGCCTGCCCTTTCCCCGATGCCGTTAATGGTGCACTCTACCTGTCTTGCACCTCGTTTAAGTGATTCCAGGCTATTAGCTACGGCTAGACCCAGGTCATTATGGCAATGAACACTGACTATAGCCTGACTAATATTGGGCACATTTTGGAAAATTCCTTCAATGAGTCCACCAAACTCATCAGGGATAGCATAGCCTACGGTATCAGGGATATTTACCGTAGTCGCTCCGGCGGCAATAACTGCTTCCAGGATTTGGTAGATGTATTCAGGCTCAGTTCGGCTGGCATCCATCGGGGAAAACTCTACATCTTCAGTATATTTTTTAGCCCGGGCTACCATATCCCGAGACATTCCTAAAATCTCCTCACGGCTCTTTTTCAGTTGATAAAGCAAGTGTATATCTGAAGCTGATAGGAATACGTGTATTCGTGGGTGCTCAGCCTTTCTAACTGCTTCCCACGCCCTATCTACAGCCTCAGGCTGGGCATGGGCTAGGGCACAAATTACCGGAGTGCGAATCTCCTTGGCAATAAGCCTTACCGCTTCAAAATCACCCGGCGAGCTAATTGGAAAGCCAGCCTCAATAACATCCACACCAAGCTTCTCCAGTTGCCTGGCTATTTCCAGTTTTTCCTGGATGCTCAGCATCCCCCCCGCTGCCTGCTCTCCATCCCGCAAGGTGGTATCAAATATAATTACCCTGTCCATATTTCCCTCTCGGATAAAACTAGCTTATTGCTTTCCCTTCAGCCAGGGCATCATCTGGCGTAGCTCAGCACCAACCTCCTCAATAAGGTGTTCTGTATCCATGCGTTTCAGGGCATTATAAACCGGACGACCAGCCTGGTTTTCCAGAATCCATTCTTTAGCAAAAGTGCCATCCTGAATCTCAGCCAGGATTTGTGCCATCTCGTCTTTAACCATATCATCAATAACCCGTGGTCCCCGGGTATAATCACCATACTCGGCAGTATCGCTGACCGAGTAGCGCATATAGCTCAAGCCCCCCTGGTACATCAGGTCAACAATAAGCTTAAGCTCATGGAAACATTCAAAGTAGGCTATCTCTGGCTGATAGCCAGCCTCAACCAGTGTCTCGAATCCAGCCTTTACCAGAGCAGTAACCCCACCACACAGCACCGTTTGCTCACCGAAGAGGTCAGTCTCCGTCTCCTCAGCGAAGGTTGTTTCCAGAACCCCGGCTCGGCTACAGCCAATACCCTTGGCATAGGCAAGGGCTATATCTCTTGCCTTACCTGAAGCGTCTTGATGAACAGCTACCAGTGCTGGTGGTCCTATGCCTTCGGTATAGAGTTGCCTTAGCATATGACCGGGGCATTTAGGTGCTATCATAGTAACATCAATGTCTTGTGGGGGGATAATCTGCCCGTAATGGATGTTAAAGCCATGAGCAAACATCAGCATATTACCCTTAGCCAGTCCCCCTTCGATTGCCTGAGAATAAATATCACGCTGCAGGGTATCCGGGGCTAGCATTACAATTATATCAGCATTCTTTGCCATCTCAGCCGCAGTTAATACCTCGAAGCCAGCCGCTTTGGCATTCTTCCAACCTTCGCTTCCCTTGGCTTCAGCCACTATTACCTGACAGCCATTATCCCTGAGGTTTTGAGCGTGGGCATGCCCCTGACTTCCATAGCCGATGATGCCAATCGCTTTCCCCTCAAGCAATTTCAGGTTACAATCACTCTCGTAGTATATTTTAGCCATAGTTTATCATCTCCTTTATTTAGTATGCCTTGTGGCACGAGCCTTAGGTGACCCTTCTTCGACCTGTTACCGGCCTGGACCTCCCCTGGTCATGGCTATACGACCAGTCCTGGATACTTCCTTGATTCCAAAACCGCGAAGCAAGTCAAATAGGGAAGTAATTTTATCCTCATCCCCGGTAACCTCAATTGTTACTGAATCAGAGGCAACATCTACTATATTTGCCCGGAATATGTCTACAATCTGCATAATCTCACTCCTGGTAGAAGAAGTGGCTTTTACCTTAATCAGTGCCAACTCCCGGGCAATTATTTTATCTCCGGTGATATCAGATACCCTGACCACATCTACGACCTTGTCCAACTGCTTCCTAACCTGCTCTACCGTGGTAGTTGTCCCATCAACTATAATAGTCATGCGCGATAAGTGGGGTATTTCGCTGTGCCCGACGGCAATACTCTCGATATTGAAGCCGCGCCTTCGGAAAAGGCTTGCCATCCGGTTAAGCACTCCAGGCTTATCCTCTACCAGAGCAACTATAGTGTGTTTCGTTCCAGCCATGCCGCTACCTCTTTTCTAGGCTCAGATATTGCTCACCGGGAGCTTTGCCGAATCTGTGATGGCTTTCGTCTCTTTCCTCGGTTCCTCAAGAACTTCGGCTAGAGATGCTCCTGGTGGCACCATAGGATAAACATTCTCCTCCGGTTCCACTACAAAATCTATTAGGAAAGGCCCTTGCTCCGCCATTGCTTGCTCAATAGCCGGCACTACTTCTTTCTTATGTTTGACCCTTAATCCCGGAATACCATATGCCTCAGCGACCTTGACATAATCCGGGCCGCTCAGTGGTGTGGCTACATATCGTTTCCCGTAGAAGAGTTGCTGCCATTGCCTCACCATTCCCAAGTAGCTATTATGGATGATGGCTATTTTAACTGCAATATTATCCTGAACTATAGTGGCTAGCTCCTGAATGGTCATCTGAAAGCTGCCATCGCCGTCTATTAACCAAACGGTACTATCAGGACAACCCACCTTAACTCCCATAGATGCGGGCAGGCCAAAACCCATAGTCCCCAGTCCACCCGACGAGATAAAGCTATTTGGCTTATCGTACCAGCAGTGTTGAGCTGCCCACATCTGGTGCTGCCCTACACCGGTGACAATGGTAGCCTCACCCTTGGTCACCTCATGTATCTGGCGAATGACAAACTGGGGGAGGAGCCCTTCGCTGTCTCTGATAATTATTGACGGATGTTCCTTCCGCCAATTATCGAGCTGCTCAACCCAATCAATATGCTCAACAGGAGTAAGCAGTTTATTTAGTTCGTTGAGGACAACCTTCACATCACCCACTATAGGCACATCCACACGTACGTTTTTACCAATTTCCGCCGGGTCTATGTCAATATGAATAATGCGAGCATTAGGAGCGAAGCCACTCACCTTAGCTGTAGCCCTATCATCAAACCTCATCCCGATAGCAACAATGACATCGGCAGCGGTAACCGCCATATTAGCGTAAGCCATACCATGCATCCCCAGCATACCGAAACTTAGAATATGGCTCTCAGGGAAGCATCCGATGCCCAATAAAGTAGTAACCACTGGTATTTGTGCTGTCTCAGCCAACTGCTTGAGCTCGGCGTAGGCTCCAGAAATAATTACTCCTCTACCAGCAATAATGAGGGGTTGTTGAGCCTCACTGATTAGCTTTACTGCTTTCTTAATCTGTGCCGGGTGTCCCTGGAGTGTTGGCTTGTAGCCAGGCAGGTTTACTTTGCCCGGGTAGTGAAACTCCGCCTCGTCGATAAAAACATCTCGGGGCACATCAATAAGCACTGGCCCGGGTCGCCCACTCCTGGCCAGGTAAAACGCCTCTTTAACTGTTCTGGCCAATGAGCCTGCGTCAAGGACAAGATAGTTATGCTTGGTAATGGGTAGAGTAATACCGGTAATATCTATCTCCTGAAAGGCATCCTTGCCAAGAAAGGGTCTGGCTACCTGACCGGTTATAGCTACTATAGGTGATGAATCAAGGTAAGCATTGGCAATCCCAGTTACCAGGTTGGTAGCTCCTGGACCAGAGGTAGCCAGGCATACTCCTACCTTTCCTGTGGCCCGGGCATAGCCTTCAGCGGCATGGGCGGCGCCTTGCTCATGGCGCACCAGAATATGGCGGAGCTGCGGATATTGAGGTAAGGTATCATACAGTGGCAAAATAGACCCGCCAAGGATACCAAAAATAACCTCTACCCCTTCTTTTACCAGGCTTTCACATAGAATCTGGGCACCTGTCATCTTCATAATAGCCCCCACTCTCTATTCTAAGGTCTTCGTCCAGTTTTATTTTTATGCCTTTTCACAGCCCCGACAATGACAATATCTTTGCGTTTGCTACTTCTTACCGCTAGCGGTACTCCTTTTAATTTCAGCTTTCCGGTTTCACTCGTTTTATACGCTTTAGCCATGCTTTACCCTCCTTTTTAACTAAACACGGCTCCGGTGCTAGCTGAACAAACCTTCTCTGCATAGCGCCTGAGGTAACCTGTTTTCACCTTCGGCTCAAACTCAGCAAGGCGAGCCAGCCGCTCGGCTATCTCTTTATCAC
>SDBU01007875.1_pt1 | contig 12207 bp, 10 predicted proteins | sample 2277071 | NCBI WGS metagenome assembly SDBU01 (sample SAMN10397929, study PRJNA504765) | marine sediment metagenome | isolation source: marine sediment core GS08_GC12, 126 cmbsf | place: Arctic Ocean: Gakkel Ridge, Loki's castle | collected 2008
GCTTGAAATGTTTTACTAAAGGATAATTTGTCCGGCATCCTGTTCTCCTTTTTCAATAATATTAATGTAGGCCTTCACAGGTTCAGAGTTCCCCGTTCAGCCTGCGACGAGCTCAGCCGAGTCGGGTTGCTTTTCTTTGATAACCTTACTTAAAGCAATTTGTATGCCTTTTTTATCGCTCTGCCATCTTTTTTTTGTATTCATTGAGCTTATTTCTCAGTGTCCGCACACTTATACCTAAAATATCGGCTGCATGGGTTCTGTTTCCATTTGTCTGGTCAAGAGCGCGGAAAATTACATTTCTCTCCACCTCTTTTAAAGGCAATGCCGGTATAGAGGAATATCCCGGTTCTTCAGCCGGTCCGCGGCCCCCAATTAAAAAAAGGCTTTCCGGATCTATTAGATCCCCTTTGCACATGAGAACCGCTCTTTCGATTATATTTTCAAACTCTCTGACATTTCCCCTCCATGGCATCTGCATCAGTGACGCCAGAGCCTCTTCCGTCAAACCTTTGACAGACCTTTTATCCATTTTGCAGTACTTTTCGATAAAATATTCCGCCAGCAGCGGGATGTCATCTTTGCGCGCACTCAATGGCGGCAGATGGAGCGGTATAACATTCAAACGATAATACAGGTCTTCTCTGAATTTCCCCTCCTTAATCTGTTCTTCGATATTTCCGTTGGTTGTGGCAATAAATCTGACATCCACCGGGACCGGGCTCATACCGCCGACCCTGTCAACCTCCCTTTCCTGCAACACCCTTAATAGTTTGGATTGCAGTTGATAATCCATCTCGCTGATCTCATCCAAAAGCAAGGTGCCCTTGTCAGCCATTTCAAACTTACCTTTTTTCCTTGAAATTGCGCCGGTGAAGGCCCCCTTTTCGTGGCCGAACAGCTCGCTTTCAAGCAAGCTCTCCGGCAGCGCCGCACAGTTGACAGCAACAAAGGCATTGCCCTTCCGGGGACTGTAATGATGTATATATCTGGCAAATATTTCTTTTCCTGTGCCCGACTCTCCCTGAATAAAAATGGATGCTCTGCTGTCGGCTACATCTCTTGCCATCTGCAGCAGCCGCTTCATCTCCTTATTTTTTGTGATTACTCTAAATTTTTCGTCAGACCCCCCTTTATCCGCAGCCCCCAAACCGTTAGATACCTGCGAAATAATGATTTCTACCATTTTGAGCGTCAACGGCTTTATTAAAAAATCAGCTGCGCCCAGTTTCATGGCCTCTACCGCTTCTTTGACCCCGGCCTTTTCTGAAACAAGAATGACGGGCAGGGATGCTTTGACTTCCTTTATCTGTCTTAAGAGACCCAGCCCGTTGACCCGAGGCAAATTAAGCTCAGTTATAACAAGGTCGTAGTGGCCCCTGACGACCTCTTCAAAGGCCGATCGGCCGTTGTCTGCGGTTACAACCTCGAAACCCGACTCCATAAAAACCTTATATATACAACTTGCTTGATTGCTGGTGTCACGGTCAGCGAATAATAGCTTTTTTCTTTTCATCTCTAAATTTTTTCTCTTTTTTTCAATTCCTCTCTCATTCTGTTTATTTCCCAATTAAAATCAATCTCTTCCATCCTCTCTTTGGCAAGATTGCTCCAGAATGGATCATTGAGGTCTGAAATCTCTTGGTAGAGGGCCAGAAAATCTTCCTTTTTATTTAATGATCGATATCCTTGGGCGACCTTAAGCATCAGTGAAATTTTATCTGCTTTTTCTTTTGCCATCGCTATGGCCTTGTTAAAGATGCTAATGGCCTTTTCAGTATCACCGAGATTGAAATATAAATCTCCTATCTCTTGATAGACATTGTAATCGGCAGAGCTGCAAAGGCTTTTTAAGCCATCTACCCGTTTAGCTGTCTCTTTGGCCTTCTCAATGAAATTGCCCCCCGCAAGCGCCTGAGCCTTGCCAAGTAAAATGCTTAGCTTTTCGCATCTGATTGCAGGATATTTCAAAGCTGCGGAAAACATCTTGGCTGCCGGTGGGTATCTCTTTTGCTTCAATAAAATGCTCCCTTTCAACCGGTAAGCATGGGAAACGTTTTTGTCGGAGGGGTAATTTTCTATCAAAAGACTAAACCTTTTCAAAGCGCTTTCGTACTTTTCTCGGTTATATAATTGCCGGCCTAACAAAAAGAGAAGATCAGCAGGTTTTTCTTCGTCGGCTAAGAGGGGATCGGCCCGGGCAAACATTTCTGTACCCATATCCTCAAAATTTTGATGTACCAAGGCTCTGGCAATGCTGATAAATAGCTCAGGAGCGTTTACCGTCGAAATCAGCTCCTTTTCACTCATGTAAAAATTAATGATACTGCTATATTTTTTTTCTTTCATTTCTTCTTTAAAAAACCCATCAATCGTCCTGACAAATGCATGTTCGCCCTCTTTTCTCAGGTTTGACTCGGGATATTCCTCAAACAACTTCTTTAAATATTCGATGCTTTTTTTGTACTTTTTTTCCTTCTGATAGACAATTGAAAGTTTGAGCAGGGCCAGCTGTGTCAAAGGATTTCCGTCTTTTTTGTCAAGCGGATTGTTAATAATCTCTTTGTAAAATTCCGTGGCTAAAGCGACATCCTCATCTAATATATTAACAGGTGGAACGATTTCCCTTTGTACTGCTAAGGGATTTTCTTCTTGTTGTTCCGCCAGTCGAATTTTACTGATGACAGACCCTTCCGTTCCCGGATAGCGCCTAAGAACCAATCGATAAAATCTTTCAGCCTCCTCAACCAGTCCCTCATTTTGATAGGCATCTCCAATCTGGGTGAGAATCAAATGGATCATTTTTTGATCAGGGTGGCTGTTATAAAATCTTAACAGGTTTTCTCTGGATCTTTTATAATCTTCAAGCTGGAAATAGTTGTAGCCAAGGTATAGTGAAATAACCGGGTACTGATAAATATGCCGGGGATTAGCCCTTAGGAGTTCGGAAAGAATATTACGCGATTTTCGAAACTTATTCATTTCATAGAGTATCTTGGCTATTAATATTTTTGCCTCGGTTTTTACCGGCATATCCGGGAACCTGGATACGGTATCTTCTAATACGACCGAAATGGATAGGGCCTCCTTTTTCCTTTTGGTCAGAAGCATAATTTTAGTCTTTTGCATTAAAGCTCTGGCAGCCAGGATGGAACCCTTAGCCTTTTTTATAACCAGGTTATAATAGGCCAATGATTCATAGTAGTTCTCTGTTTCAAAAAGCAAATTCCCAATTCCAAGAAAGGCTTCCGGCACATATTCGGATACCGGGAATTTAAAACTGGCATCTTCATAATGTTTTTTAATCTCAGCAAAATGGTCTAAAATAGATTTTGAATAATATTGCTCATATGCTTTTGCTAAAAGAAAATATGCTCTCTCTGAATACCTTCCGTCCGGATATGTTTTAATAAGATTATCTAAATTTTCGATGGCTCCTGACCAGTTCTGAGCCTGGTATGCATTAATGCTTTCAATCAGAAATGCAGTATCATTCTGCCCGTCATCAGGTACAATTTGGATTAATTTGCTTCCATAAAAAATATCTTTTAGACCGTCTGTTTCCGAATGTTTACGAATTTGAGCAACAGGTCGTTTGGCCTGTTCAGGATCTTCAACCTCCTCATCCGGCGCCGGCGGCTGTGCGGGACCAAGTTTCTCTGCAGCCTGATTCGCGTTGCTTGCTAATGACGCATTTTGCTGATCTTGGCCGGTTTTTATATTTTCAAGCTGCTCTAACACTTTTATTTCTTTGCCGCCCTCAGCACTCTGCACCTCGACGGAGTCGTCTTCAATTGATTCCGTTAGCTCTTTGGCGTTAAGAAAGATAGTCAGCTCATTGTCGAAAGACTCGATTGCAAAGGTGGGCATATCAACACTTTGTATGTCCAATACTATCCTGATTTTTTTCAGATGATGCCCAACCCTTAAACCCTTTAAATTTGAACTCTCTACGGCAACGTTAATGGTTTCAAGCGGCTCGGCGGCACAAAAAATATCAATGGTAATCCTGGGCGGAAAATCCTGGGTTTTGGTCACATAGGCAGGAATCTTGCCATTTCCCAGAACATTTACAGTTGTCCCCCATGTGGATGCATGCGTGGCAATTGAAACGATCCTGCTTATAACCTTCTTATTTGACATTGAAACATAGGGTTGTGGCACGGCATACATATTATTGGGGAGCACAAGCAAAATAAAAGCTGACACCAGCGCAAACAGCGATCTTTTAAACCCGTGTTTCATACCGCTTTATTACAGCAATTATTATGCCAAGGGCTAAAGCTTGGAGTCTTGTCGGAAAAGAGATGCTGGAACGACAAACAATATGCGGATTTATTCTATATTATCAAAAGATTAAACTCGAAGAAACGTATGCCTGGCAGGGACAAACAATGCTGCACAAGGAGGGGTGACGTGTCAGTGACCGTCATTTTTTTGACATTCTAAGCCGAGGCGGCCTCGTCCAGATTTTGTTTTTTAATCTTTGCCACCAGGGTCGTGCGGTTGATATTGAGAAGTTTGGCAGCCTTTGATTTGACCCAGTTGCTTTTCTCCAAGGCCTCAAGAATAATTCTTTTCTCATAGTTTTGAACCGCCTCATGCAGGTTCAACTCTTTTTCTATAATCACCTCTTCAACGGGCTGAATCGAGCGGTTGCACTCCCGCATATTTTCAGGCAGGTCATCGAAATACACCACCGGATTTTCGCAAAGGATTGTAAATCGCTTGATCACGTTTTCAAGCTCTCTGACATTTCCCGGCCAGTCATAAGCATGCATGGCCTCCATCACTTCAGGGGATAATTTTGTTATCTTTTTTTGCTTTCCTTTCTGAAACTTTTTCAAAAAATGATCAATAAGCAAAGGGATATCTGATTTTCGCTGTTTTAAACCGGGGACCTTGATTGGAATTACATTTAAGCGATAATACAAATCCTCTCTAAACTTTTCCTTGTTAATGGCAGTCGTAAGATTCTTATTGGTAGCTGCAACAATCCTCAGATCTACATGGATGGTTTTGGTTCCGCCCACTCTTTCAAATTTTTGTTCCTGCAGCACCCTTAATAACTTGACCTGCAATGCCGGACTCATCTCCCCGATTTCATCTAAAAAAATAGTCCCGCAGTTGGCCATTTCAAACCGGCCGATCCTGCTTTTATGGGCACCGGTGAAGGCCCCTTTCTCGTGGCCGAAAAGTTCGCTCTCCAGCAATGCCTCCGGAACAGCTCCACAATTAATAACAACCAGCCGTTTATCGCTCCGGCTGCTGTTGTAATGGATTGCTCTTGCTATCAATTCCTTCCCGGTACCGCTGGCGCCGGTAATCAAGACAGTACCGTCCGTATCCGCCACTTTTTCTATAAGGTCGAAGATCTTTTTAATGGCGCTGCTTGTTCCCACAAGATTCGTATACTTGTATTGCCCTCGCAGCTCCTTTTTAAGCCTGATATTTTCTTCCTCAAGACTCTTGAATTTTAGTGCCTTTTCAACTGACAGTAAAATATCGCTGGCTGATACCGGCTTGGTGATATAATCAAAAGCCCCTTTTTTGATGGCCTCCACCGAGCTTTTAATAGAACCGTGTCCGGTGAGAATGATGCACAAGGTTTTAGCCGATTTGGCAATTAAATGGTCAAGCACTTCCATACCGCCAACATCCGGCATTATGAGATCCGTTAAAACCAGCTCATATTCATCATTCTCCAACTCTCTGATGCCCGCCTCACCGCCGAGGGCCGCCGCGACTTCATAATCATTGGCCTTTAAAATATCAACGATTAGCTTCAATATATCGGGATTATCGTCTATGATTAGAATTTTTGACATAGAATACTATCTTTTTCAAAAAAAGAAATTCCCGTACTATCAAGTTATTAATAAAATATTATAATGTTTCAGACAAATCAAGGACAAAAAAATGCGGATATTTTGAAAAGTAGGCCGGGAAAAGTCGATAATTTGTTACTTCTCAATAGGTTAGGGGAAATGTTGTAGCTTTAGCCAACAAAATTTAAAAAGCAGTGAAACGCTGTAAAAATAGAATGTGTGGCAAAAATTTGACTCTATAAGGACTTAAATGTAATCCCCGCGATGAAACTTCAGTGCCGCCACATTGGCAGTCACAGCCAAGTCTTGGACAAATTTTTCAAGCTCATGATCGTGATGGACTTTATCGGCAGCCTCAGTTTCAATCAAACTCACTTCTTTTTCAATGCTTGCAACTAACGGTGCAATATCTTTTAAACTCTTGCCTGGATCAATCAGCAATCTGGCATAATCATCCAACAAATTTAGAATCTTATCACCCTGCTTAATGACATCGGTCTGGTGGTCAACAGGGCCCGGCATCGTTATCTCAGCAACCTTATGCAGAGTTTTTTCAAAAATTTGCTTGAATTGATTATCGCCGTTGACCTTGTTAGATGGCTGCAATCCTGATTTAAATGCATTATCTATCTTATTGATATTCATGTTTACGCCTCCCTTAGTATCTATTTTCGGCACTACCAAACAGTTCCTTTAGAAAAAAAATCGCGATTTTAACAAAAACTATATTTTACAGCCCAAAGCCGAAGATCAGCCGTCAAATACCTTTTTCAGCTTTTCGCTGATTGTCTCGGCCGTAAACGGTTTCACGATGTAACTGTTTACTCCGGCCTTGACAGCACCGACAATATTGTCTTTCTGGGCTTCGGCTGTAACCATGACAAAGGGAATGCCCTTTAATTCGTCATCCGATTTCATCGTGTTTAATAGATCGATACCCGGCATTTCCGGCATATTCCAGTCACATAGTATCAAATCATATTTCTCTTTTTTAAGTTCCTTGAGAGCGGTACTGCCGTCATCGGCCTCAGCAATATTTGTAAAGCCGATCTGTTTGAGGATGTTTCTTAAAATCCTTCTCATGGTGGCAAAATCGTCAACGATAAGTACTTTCATATTTAAATCCATAATCTCTCGATCTCCTCATTACAACTTGAAGGTTAACTATATTGATGAATTCGTAAAAAGGAAATTTTTACTTTTTACGAAACCATCTTTAATTGACCATTTTAAGCGCTGTCCCCGCAATATTCTTTAAAGAAACCACCTTTTCAGCCGCTCCCAATTTGATGGCCTCATTGGGCATTCCAAAAATTATGCAGCTTTTCTCATCCTGAACGACTGTCCGCGCTCCGGCCTCCTTCATCTTTAACAGCCCCAGGGCTCCATCTGAACCCATTCCCGTGAGAACGGCACCCACCGCATTGCTGCCGGCATAGCTGGCAACAGAATGGAACAGCACATCTACCGCCGGCCGCTGATGGTGTACCAGGGGACCTTTTTTTATCTGCACGTAGTATCTGGAACCGCTCCTTTTAAGCAGCATATGATAGTTGCCCGGAGCGATCAGCGCCAATCCATTGACCACTGAATCACCGTCTTTGGCCTCTTTGACCGTAATCAGGCTCAACTCGTTGAGCCTTTCAGCAAAAGAGGTGGTGAAGTGGGCCGGCATGTGCTGAACTACCAGGATTCCCGGGGCATTGGGAGGCATACTTGACAAAACAACTCTCAATGCCTCCGTTCCGCCTGTTGAAGCGCCAATGGCAATAATTTTATTAGTCGTTACTGACAGAGCCTTAGTAGCGATCTTTAACGGTTCATCGGCAGAGACCTTTATTTCTCTTTTGGATTCTACTTTAACTCTGGCTACAGCCTTAATTTTATCAATTAACTGGACGCTCATTTCACCGACCGAGTAAGCGCTTGACGGCTTTGATATAACCTCTAAGGCGCCGCTTGAGAGAGCTTCCATGGCAAGCCTGCCGCTCTTTTTTGTCAGAGAACTGACGATAATGACCGGCATAGGATGGAACTTCATCAATTTTTTCATAAAGGTCAGCCCATCCATCCGGGGCATTTCTATGTCCAAGGTGATGACGTCGGGTTTTAATTGCACTATTTTGTCTCTGGCCACATATGGATCAGGAGCGGTGCCGACCACGTGCAGGTCTTTGTCGCGGGAAAGCTCTTCTCGAAAAACCTTCCTGACCACGGCTGAGTCATCAACTATCAACACCTTTATCTTTTTGTCCATTTGCCTTCCTTTTTCCGCAAGGATCAATCCATAGCAATTGCCGCTGCCAAACGATTATCTTCCGTCTCCAAGAGGATTACATCGCCATGCAAATTTTTAAGCTTATCATGGGATAGGTCATCTTCCGTCATCATCTCCGGAATTTCCAATTTATAAGCTCCTTTGGGATCGAAAATTGCAAGCATCCCCCCGCTGACCATATTAAGGGCCTCTTTGACGGTATCGGTTCTCTGGCCTGCATCTATTTCGCCCGCATCCAGACCTAAAAAATTGGCCGTAATCTCATTAGCCACATCAACCGGAATTAAAATATAAAAAGACCCCGCCGAGGGACCGGAAAAGTTGAGGGTCGCCCCAAGTAAAGACTGGCCCTGAGCAAACCATGCCTGTAAGCCGCAGTCGTCATCAACAATCTGCACCATTTGATAGAACATGGTCTCGAGCACATTAGAAATCGAAACCTTCATCGCTTTGATCATCGTCGCTTTCTCCATCTTCTGCTTCTCCCATTATGCTGTTTAGTATCCTTTTGATATCTTCGGGCTGGAAAGGCTTTTTGATATAGCCTTTGGCCCCCATCTCCATAGATTTTTGAACGCTCTTTTCACTGCCCTCAGTTGTAACCATCACTACCGGAATCGATCTTAAGATCTGATCATTGTGCATCTCTGCTATCAGCTCAAGCCCATTCATATTGGGCATGTTTATATCCGTTAAAACCAGATCCACCCATGCATCCGCGAGGATTTTCAGGGCCTCTTTACCGTCTGCGGCCTCAAAATACTCTCCCACTTTGAAGCCGGAAACTTTAATCGTCTTTTTTATGACCGATCTCATGGACAAAGAGTCATCAACAATTAACACGTTAAATGCCATTTATTTATCTCCTTGTAATAGCTTGACCAGTTCCTCAAAATCCTTGTTTTTCTATTAAATAGGCAAAGGCATCCTGGACGTAGTTGTTTAAGATAACCTTGCCAATATTCAGCATATCTTCTTTGTCCCCACGCCAGATACCTTTAACCAAACACTACCATTTTTAACTTTCAACTTCAACGTCCTGTTGACATTGCCGCCCACATCTTCAAAATCAATCATGACATTGTTCTTCCAAAACATTTTTCTGAGAATGGTATGGTTCCTTTTGCCGATATTGAACAAACCGTTCTGATCGAGAATCTGAGCACCGCCGACTACGATGATCTTAAGCCGGTTCTTTTTGGCCCCCAACTTATATGTTTCTTTGAATAGCAGCGGTATCCCGGTATCCCCAAACATAGAGGGATTTTTTTTGGCTTTGTTGCCGTCGAGCGTCGATTCCGGTAACATATAGTGAAGCAAGCCGCCTACTTTCACTACCGGATCATACAGGGCCAATCCTATACAGGAACCAAGAGAGTATGTAACCAGCAAATCCCCGGGCTTATTGCTCAGCTTCATATCAGCAACACCGACAACAAGATCCATCACTGTCCCTCAGAAGTAATATCGGCAATTTCGGCAATATCCAAAATGAGGCTGACTCTGCCGTCACCCATAATCGCCCCACCGGCGATCCCTTTTACATCCTTAAACGTCTCGCCAATGCTCTTAATTACAACCTCTTCCTGCCCTAACAATTCATCAATAAGCAGACACCTTCTTCGCTCCTGGTTTTCTACAACAACAACCAGTTTTTCCCAGAGGGCTTTATCCGTATCACTGGCATATTCATTTCCATTTAAACCGAGGAGGCGATCAAGCCGGATCAGGGGAATCAGGCTGTCCCTCACCCTGATCATTTCTCCTTCGCCCTTGACAGTGTAGCACTCCCCTTTTTGGGGTCTGAGAGACTCCTGAACCGCTAAGGTGGGAATGATATATCTTTCACCATTCAACCTAACTACCATCCCATCCAAAATAGCCAATGTAAGGGGCAGGCGCATTAAAATTGTTGTACCTTGGCCCCGGGTTGACTGAATATCGACCCTTCCTCTCAATCTTTCAATTATTTTATTTTTAACCACATCCATGCCGACACCACGTCCGGATACATCCGTCACCTTTTCAGCGGTTGAAAAACCCGGATGAAAGATGAGATTATTGATCTCGCCTTCGGTCAATTTTTCTCCTGCCTGCACGATGCCTTTCGACAAAGCTTTTTCCCAGATCTTTTCCCTGTTCAAACCCCGGCCGTCGTCCTCTATTTCTATTACGATATCACCGCCTTTGTGATAGGCTTTTAAATTTATGGTCCCCTTTGCGGGTTTACCGGCAGCCTTCCGCTCATCGGGCAACTCCATACCGTGATCAATTGAGTTTCTGATAATATGAACCATGGGCTCATATATTTCTTCGACCATATTCCTGTCTATCTCGGTATCCTCGCCTTCCATAACCAACTGGACGTCCTTGCCGGCTTTCTTGGCCAGATCGCGAACAAGCCGCAGCATCTTACGAAAAGTATTCTTTATGGGTTCCATCCTCAGGGCCATCGTGGTCCTTTGCAGGCCGGAGGTTATCTGGTCCAACTGGTTGATGATGTTATCCAGCTTTCGGCTGCTGCTGACCTCGACGACTTCATTCTGTCTGAGCATCGATTGGGCGATGGCCAGCTCTCCAACCATGTCTATCACGTTGTCGAGTTTGTCTGTATCTATCTTTACCTGCAAGGTCACCGGCCGGGTGGTTTTTTTCTGCTCTCTGAGGGCGGAAACAACTTCGCCGGCTCCAACCTTTTTGTCCTCAATAAGTATCTCGCCGATCTTTTTTTTCTGCTGTTCTTTCTGAAGGTGAAGAGCTTCTTGCAAATCCCCTTTAGAAATCGTTCCCTTTTCGACCAGCATTTCCCCCAGAGGCTTTCTCTCCCCTTCTTCAGCCTGATTAACAAAGTGTTCAACCCTGTCGATGTAAGGTTTAATATCCAGTTCGCCTTCCTCAGGCGTTCCTGAATCCATAGTGACCTGTACATTTTCAATCATCCTCTGCGTCAGATCGACACAATCGAGTATCACATCAATTATTTTTTCATTGATTTGAAGTTCTGCATTGCGGGCCTTGTCCAAAAGGTTCTCCACGGCATGGGAAAGTTTATTTATCTTATTAAAATTCAGGAATCCGGAAACACCTTTAATTGTATGGAAAGGCCTGAATATGGCGTTTAGGGTCTCCGGGTCAGAAGGATGCTGCTCAAGATTCACCACATTAATCTCAATAGTGCCCAAATTCTCCAGGGATTCGGCTACAAAATCGGTGATTATCTCCAGGTCCTCTGCACTTAAAAGCTGGGGGCCTTTATTTGTTTTCGTCTTGCGATCGTCATGCTTTAAAGCTGTTGTCTCTGGTTCCTTAAAGGCCGCCCCTGTTTCAAGTACGGTATCACTTTTATGTTCCAAAGAGGCCGCTGAAGGTTCTATTCCCTCAAAACCAAGGCTTGCTAAAAGCGGGGAAAGGTCCTTATTAAACTCTTGGCCGTTTATAAGATTTCTGCATATTTCCTGCAACTGAGAGATACCTGCATCAAAAGGCGACAGCTCGGACCGCTCGCCTAAAATGACCATTTCAATATATCCCTTCATCGTCCCGACGATTGATGACAAGGATTCTTCTTTGAGTTCCAGGATCAGGTTCTCTATGGATGCCAGCGATTTCAAAACCGCACCAAGGCCCGGTATGTCTCCCACCTCCAGCATAACCGCTTCCAGGGCCAGAGATTCAATCTCTTGATTAAATTTTTCCAGTGCTTGGTCCATCATATCAACTTAGGTTTTGTTTTTGCTTTGGCGAATATCCTCTCTTTGTCTTTGGAAGACAGAAGCAATAATTCTTTCCCTGTCACTTATGTTGAGATCGAGGAATTTTATACCAACCTTGTAAAGAACCCGGCCGTCCTCATCTTCCTGAATCACCCGGATAACTTTACCAAATATATCCATAAAAACGAGCGGCAGCTTTGAAAGAAAAAACTTTGCGTGAATAATCTGCCCGGATTCAACCGGCTGCTCTAAGACTATCTGCATGCCTGACCCGCTGATATTCTGTCCCAAGCCCGAACGGAAAGGGGCTGCTACCGACCTGTCTTTTGATAAAAGCTCTATAATCTGATCCAATTTTTCGTCTATCTGTAAAATGTAGCTTATTAAA
>SDBU01007876.1_pt1 | contig 12206 bp, 9 predicted proteins | sample 2277071 | NCBI WGS metagenome assembly SDBU01 (sample SAMN10397929, study PRJNA504765) | marine sediment metagenome | isolation source: marine sediment core GS08_GC12, 126 cmbsf | place: Arctic Ocean: Gakkel Ridge, Loki's castle | collected 2008
GATGATGCGGAAGGCCCTTTGCTGGGGGCTTTGGCAGGCAGACCCTCCGCTCGGTATATCAAACGGATCTTGGCCTCCACCTGGGCCGGCTTGGAGAAGTTCAGGGTCTCGGATTCCCTGTATGAAGTATTGCTCTTAAGCGACCACGATGACCCGGTGACCCTGAATAATTACGCCTACAGCTTAGCAGACCGGCCCGATCCCAGCCGGAAGCAATTGAAGATAGCCCGTAAAATGTCCAAGCGGTCGTTGAAGCTACAGCCCGGCTATTCCTCGTTCCTGGATACTTACGGCTGGATATGGTACCAGCTAGGCCGCTATCGCAAGGCTCGCAAGTACATTGCCCAGAGCTTGGAGGCTAATGGTGAAAATGCCATCGTCCTCGATCATTACGGGGAGGTATACCTGCAGCTCGGTGACCGGGATCAGGCGGAGAAGTATTTCCAGCAGGCACGCGAAATCCGGGCAAGCGGCAAACCCACGGAAATACGTGCTTCCGACGAATGAAGAGACTATGACCTATTCGGTGAGCGCCGTGGTTCCGGTTTATAACGAGGTGGGTTCTCTGCCGCAGTTGCACCGGGAGTTGGCGGCTGTGATCCCGTCCGGTGACCGGGGCGAAATCATCTACATTGACGATGGGAGCGACGACGGCTCCGGCCCCGCGCTCAGAGAGATCGCCGATGGCGATTCCCGGGTTAAGGTACTCATGTTTTACCGCAACTACGGTAAGGCGGCTGCCCTGGCGGCCGGTTTCAAGACCGCCCGGGGGGAGGTGGTGGTCACCCTAGATTCCGACCTGCAGGACAATCCCGCTGAGATCCCGGCCCTGATAGCCAAACTTATGGAGGGCTGGGACCTAGTGAGCGGTTGGAAGAAAGTGCGCCACGATCCGCTGTCCAAGCGCTGGCCCTCGAAACTTTTCAATTTCGTGGTTCGGCTGGTGACCGGCGTCAATATCCACGACTCCAACTGCGGTCTTAAAGTCTATCGTTCGGAGTTGGTGAAAAGCCTGGAAATCTACGGCGGCCTACACCGCTACATCCCGGCCCTGTCCCAGTATAAAGGTTTCCGGGTGACCGAAAAAGTGGTGGAGCACCGGGCGCGGCTCCACGGCCGCACGAAGTACGGACGGGCCCGCTATTTTCATGGCCTGATGGACCTGATAACGGTACTGTTTCTGGGGCGCTATTTCCAGCGGCCACTGCACTTCTTCGGTCTGGCAGGGCTGATCATATCCGGTATGGGTATGGGTATTTCGTTGTACCTGGCGATCAACTGGTTGCGCGGCATCTGGATCGGCAACCGGCCCCTGCTGTTCCTGGGTATGCTGCTGATTATCGTGGGCGTTCAACTGGTCTCGATAGGCTTGGTGGCGGAGATGTTTGTCCAGCGGCGTCACCAGGAGATGGATCTGATCAAAAGCGTCTACTCGGGCCGGAGCGGGCAAACCGTTACCCGGGAAGAATCTCTCCCTTGATAGCAGTCCAATTCGCCGATCGGCCCTGAGGGCGCTAAGTCTAATCGCCCATCAGGGCTTCGATGGTATCCACCAGCGATGACCAGCTGAAGCGCCGTTTCTCCTCGGTGATCTGTTTAACCATCTGCTGTCGATCAACGGTGGTAAAGAATTCAATGATTGCCTGGGCGAGCGCCTGCGGGTCATCGGGTGGCACCACGAGACCGGTCTGACCGTGCAGCACCACCTCCGGTAGGCCTCCCACCGCGGTCACGATGCAAGGGATATCGTACTCCATCGCGATGGAAACGATCCCGCTCTGGGTGGCTGTCAGGTAGGGTAACACCACTACATCGGCGGCGGAAAAATAGATCGCCACCTCGTCGTCAGGAATAAAGCGGGCGGCATCCACCAGATACGGCGCCAGCACCTGATCTTCCATTCGGGCCTGGTATTCGGCCGGGTCATCGTAAAACTCTCCCGCGATGATCGTTTTAGCTCCCAAGCGCTCCACCACCGCAGGCAAGGCATCCAGGAGCGTCAGCAGGCCTTTATATTTACGGATATAGCCGAAGTAGAGCAGGACCGGTCCCGGCCCCAGCCCCAATCGCTGCCGGGCCTGATCTTGCGGCACCCGGGGACCGAAATTGGTGTAGGTCGGGTGTGGGTTGAGCTTGTAGCGCGCCATCGGTTTGAGTGCCAACAGCTGCTGCTCGATAACGGTGGACATGGGGATGAACAGGTCGGTACTGTTCACCAGATAGCGGTTAAGCAGCCGATCCCCGGGACGATGCTCGTGGGGGGCCAGATTATCGATAATGCACAGACTTCGGGTGGCATTCCCGCGGCCAAGTAATCGCATCACCGATCCCAGGCCGGGCGCGAAGTATGGCATCCAGTACTTGAATATCACCAGTTCAGCCTGCCAGTCTGCCAGGCGGCTGTAGACCCGGTACCAGGAGATGGGGTTCAGGGGGTCGAACAGGCGCTCAAAGGCCGGCTCAATGGCGAGTGTGTCATCGAATTGGCTGGTACCGGGGAATAGGATATTGGGGTACTGGCGACGGAAATTGATCACCTGAACCTGGTGTCGGGTGCTTAGATGCCGGTACAGCAGCATATTGAAGTGCTGGATGCCGCCCCGGAACGGTGGGAAAGGTCCCAGCAGGGCGATCTTCATCTGATCGGCAGCAATCGGGAGACGGCCTCGAACAGTTTCGCCACCGGGAGTTCCCGCATACACTGCCGGTCACATTCCTGGGCGAAATAACAGGTGCAGTTCGGCGGTTCCAGGATTTCGCCCAGCCCATACAGTTCGAATTCGTGGCGGTTGAAAATGTTATTGAGTAGGACGATCCGCTTGTTAATGGCAATGGCCAGGTGCAGGGCCATGGTCACCAGCGTCACTACCAGGTCGCATTGGTTCATGAGGCTGATGAACCGCTCCAACGGAAAAGTTCCCAGATATAGTGCTCCCGAAGCGGCCTGGATCCGTAGGTTGGCCTCTTCCTCATCGGGACCGCCCAACAGTAGCACCCGATAGCCCTGCTCCTGCAGCTGGATGGCCAGCTGCACCCAGTACTCCTCGGGCCACAGACGGGTCAGCCAGCGCCGGCCGCAGCCGGTATTCAGTCCTACCAGGGGACCACCAGCCGGCAGGGGCCACTGTCCATCCGAGGCATAATCGGCTATAGCGTACTTTTCACCCATGAAGGTTTGACCAATGATCTCGAATATCTCCTCGGGATATGATTTGGTGTTGGCCCGACCAAGATCGTCGAACAGACCGGTGAGGAACTTGTGTTCCGCAAGCTGATTTACCGGCGCGGGCACGCCTCCCGATAGTACAAAACCATGTTTCTTCTCAGCCTGCAGCCGGCTGGCCAGGGCGCAGGCTTCCACATCCTTGTCCAGGTTGATCAGCAGATCGAAGTTCACCTGCTCCAGGTAAAGAATGCTTTGGAGATCGAACGGGAGCCTCCGATCCACGGTATCGGGGAGGATTTCCGGCCAGCGGGTCAGCCAGAAGATCTGGTTCCCTGAGCCTGATCGCTTCAGGGCTTCCACTAACGGGGTAGTGCGGATTACGTCCCCCAGGGCGTCCAGCTTGATTATCAGAATGCGCCGGGTCACTGGGTCATAGTAGGGGCAATCCTGGCAGTGAACTGCTTCGGTCTTATGGAAACGGCAGGGGACCGGTCCCTGGAAATGAAGGCAATCGTAGTTTATCAGCATAGGAGAGAAATTAAGGCTGATTCCAGTTATTTAAATGGGCTTAGTTGCTTAAATTACCTCTCCGGGACGAACAGATATACCTGCGGTCAAATATTTCACACGAGAAATTGCACCATCAAGTTGCCAGAGGCAAGCCGGCGGAGTCGGGCCAGGAAATTCTCGGTCGTCGATACCGGTTGTCTACCGCCGCCACGTTGTTTCATGGAAAGCGTATACTGGATTTCGGTTGCGGCAGCGGGGCCCAAACAGCACTCTTTGCTGATCAGGAATGCGAGATATATGCAGTGGATATCCATAGGTCCGATCTGGACATCTTCAGTGAATACCTCCGTAGCCATGACATCAATAATATTCACCCAGTGCATTACACTGGGCGGCAGTTGCCCTTTGAGGACGGCTACTTCGACCTGGTAATCAGCTACGATGTTCTGGAGCATGTACAGGATGAAGGCCTGGCTCTGGCCGAGATCAGCCGGGTATTGAAAACTGGTGGTGAGCTGATTATATCTGTTCCTAACAAGGCCTGGATATTCGAGACCCATGGCGCAAATTTGCCGTTGCTGCCCTGGAATCGGGTACCATTTTTCTCCTGGTTACCAAGAGCTCTACATAGTAGATGGGCGAAAGCCCGGATCTATAGCAAACGCCATATCCTGCGCCTCTTGCGCAAATACGATTTCAAGCCACAAAAGGTGCAATACATCACCGCCCCGATGGATATGGTCAGAAACCGCAGGTTGAGACATTGGCTGCGGAAAACCATTTTCCGTGGCGATACAACCGGCCTGCAGTTTATGGCAACCGCCATCCTGGTCTACGGGCAGAAGCAGCCTTGAGCAGGAAACAGAAGGCCGTTTGAGGGTTTTCCCGATTGGATATCGGCCCTAAACTAACATGGTGAGTGAGTCCCCGAAAGTCTGTTGTGTAGTCCTTACCTGGAATGACCGGGCCAACGTTCTGGCCTGCCTGGATTCATTATCGCAAGTGGTGTACCCCAACCTGGAGATCATAGTCTCGGATAACGGCTCGACCGACGGCACGATTGAAGCCATCAGAGAACAGTATCCACAGGTACATTTGCTGGAGAACGGTGAGAATCTCTATTGGGCCGGTGGGAATAATGTGGGTTTGAAATATGCCCTGGCCGCCCAGGCAGACTATATCATACTGCTCAATAATGACACCGTGGTGGCCCCGGAGATGATCCCCGAGCTGGTACAAGCGGGCGAGGCGGATCGCTCCATCGGCCTGCTGGCGCCGAAAATCTACTACTACGACCGGCCGGAGTTAGTCTGGTACGCCGGGGCCCGGGTCAGCATGTGGCGGGGACTGCTGTGGCACGTGGGAATCCGTCAGCCGGACCGGGGTCAATTCGGCCGGCCGGCCGCAGTGGACTACGTCACCGGCTGCGCCCTGATGGTGCGGCGGCAGGTGGTGGAGCAGATCGGGCTGATCGATACGGCCTTCGTGGCCTACGGTGAAGATGTGGACTTTTCCTTCCGGGCCCGGGGGGCGGGCTGGCGGCTGGTGATGGTACCCTCGGCGATAATGTGGCACAAGGTCAGTGCCTACTGGGGGGTAGTTTCAATACGGAAGATCAGACAGAAGTTGCGCAGCAACCTGATCCTCTACCGACGCTATTCCCCGGTCTGGAGCTGGTTCACTACTATCCCCCTGTTCCTACTGCTGGACGCCATGCGGGTGTTGCTGTTGTTGGTGGGCGGCAGATTCCGGGTGCGTCGTGGCAGGGTCTGACGAGCGGTTGGAGACAGGCAGCCACGGGACGATCTGCTCCTTCCCTGGACAAGACGACGCGGCTAAATTCCAAGCGCTGTCACCAAGGCGCCGCCACCGGCAGTTGGAACGGTTGTCGGTCAGAGTGGGCGGTACCCCCGGGCGTTAGATACGAGGATTAAATGAAGGCTGTCATTCTAGTGGCCGGGATCTCCCGCCGGCTGTTCCCCAGCACCCTGAGAGTGCCCAAGTGCTTACTGAAGGTCGGTGGAAAGACCATAATAGAGCATCAGCTCATTGCACTCCAGAAGACAGGAATCACCGATGTGGTAATGGTAGTAGGCTATCGCCGGGAACAGGTGATGACGCTGGGCCGCGAACTGTTCCCGGATTTCAACTTTACCTTCGTTGTCAACCACCACTTTTTTGATACCAACACAGCCTATTCGCTCTGGCTGACCGGCGAACATTTTAAGCAGCGCGATTTTCTGTATTTGAACGGTGATGTCATTTTTCCCCCGGCCATAGTCGACCGGATCATATCATCCGAGCACCCTAACACCTTAGCGGTGGAGGTGAAAGCCTGTGGTGATGAAGAGGTTAAGGTGATCGCTGAGGGCAGCCGGATCGTGGATATTGGCAAGGGGATCCCTGCAGAGGCAGCCCTGGGTGAATTTATCGGGATCGCCCGCTTTTCCGCCGGCTTCTCAACCCCTTTCTTCCAGGAATTGGACAACATTGTGGCCGCCGGGATGAACAGCGCCTATTTCGAGTATGCCCTCAAACGGCTGGCCGGCCGGCAGGAGCTGCATTTGGTGGATGTGAGCGATCAGCCCTGTATCGAGATTGATTTCCCCGAAGACCTGGAGCGGGCGGAAGAGCTGGTCCGTAGGTTCAGTTAGGAACCGGGGGAGGGCTCGCACGATTGTCGAAGGCGGGACCGGGTTTGAGTAGTGGACCCCAAAAACTGGACAGAGGCTTTGATGAAATCCGCCAGCTGGCGGACTGCCTGAACCTGAACACATCGGGGCTCGCAGAAAATGAGTAAAAAGAGATGTATCCTGTCGGCAGCATTCAAGGCTCGGGTAGCATTAAAAGCACTGAAGGTCGAGAAGATGCCGGTCGAATTATCAGCCAAGCTCGGGATTCATCTAGAATAGAATTCAGCAGTTTATTGGCAGACAAAAGCGGCACAGGCATATTTCAGTCAGTCGCTAAGGGGGCTGGCAGCCAAATGAATAACACAACAGGATCACATCGAACGATCAAAAATAGGTGTCAAAACTTTGGGGCCCACTGCTCTGCGGCCGTATGATGAAACGGTATGGTTACAGGTCGGAATGATTTTCGCGCAGAGGAAGGCAGTTCGTTGAAAAAGCCAGCCATCCTATTCGTATCGCATTCGGCGGGCCGCTATGGTGCCGAGAAGTCGCTCCTGGACCTGGTGCTGGGTCTCGACCGGGACCGGTATGACGTAATTATTCTGGTCCCAAAGAAAGGACCCCTAACCGATATTTTAAGCTCTCATGGTGTAAGGTATATCACTATATTCTACACAAAATGGATTGATAACAACCTTATTTATGCAAAGATCCCCATTCGAACAATAATTAATGTGGTTGCCCTGATTAGACTACTGATGATCATCAAGTCCTATTCCATTCGTGTAATCTATACAAACACAGTTGTTATCCCTATCGGTGCTTTACTGTCACGGTTTCTTGGTATTCCTCATATTTGGCATATTCGGGAATTTGTTCAAGAGGACCGGGGAGCACGATTTATTTATGGCACGACTCGCAGTATGCAGCTCATCTCGCAATCATCGGAAAAGGTGATTTGCAATTCCAAAGCGATCCGTAGCAAAATGAGCCAATACATTCCTGCTGGGAAGCTGGCCGTGGTCTATAATGGTTTGCTTGGGAGCAACCAGACTGCCTTGGAATTATCAGTCAAGAAGGCACCAGATTCGCAAGGCGATTTAGTCCTTTGCATTGCCGGTGCTATTGCACCGCATAAGGGTCAGAAGGATGCCATTCTAGCGTTGAGTTTTCTCCGGAGGCGAGCTGTCAAAGCACAGTTGGTTATCCTGGGATTGGGGCATTGGCCACATATTATGGCGTTAAAACGGCTGGCAAGTAAGTTAGGCGTATCTGAACAGATTAAGTGGTACGGCTATCTGCAGAATGCTTTGGATGTATTCAGGTCCTCGCATGTCCTGCTGGTCTGCTCCAGATTCGAACCATTCGGGCGAGTCGCGGTCGAAGCAATGTCTGTTGGAACACCCGTGATTGGGACTGATGCTGGTGGGTTGGCCGAGATTATCGATCACGGATCTACCGGTTTGCTCTACCCGGCGGGAAACTACCAGTTGCTGGCCGACCAGATTATGCGGTTGATAGAAGAATCAAGACTGTACGAGTCCATTTCCAGGAACGCAATTTTATCAGTCCATCAGCGGTATACACAGGATCGTTATGTAAATGAGATTGAATTGATTATAAAAGATGCGTTAAAAGTACAAGTGGGGAAAGTCACAAATATTAGCCATTGATATGCAGAAAAGAATATTTAAAAAGGGGCCGGAAATTTGAAGCCACCGTATCTTGACCCGAAAAAGTCTCTACCAATACCTCCAGTGGCACAAGGCGGCCATCATTTTACTCAATGCGAACAAGGTACCTTGCCATCGGCACAACTTAATTTCCCTTGTTCACCTCCTGACACTAAACTTCCGCCAGGGGCGAATAGATGACTTCACCGTTTCGAACTGTAATCGATGACGCCTACGGGGAAGAGCGGCATAATAAGGTGCGCTGGGGGAAAACAACGGCATTCCTGGCCCCAATGGAATCAGCCACTCGCGGGCTCGATATTGGCGACCGGACTCCGTTTACCTCCGAGCTGGAATCTTTCTTCGGTTGCCCATTTGATTCTACCGCTGTGGACTTGGATGTAGACATCCTGACCGGTCGCTATGATGTCGTGACCTGCCTTGAAGTGATCGAACACCTGTTTAATCCCCTTCATTGCCTGTTGCAGATCAAGAAGGTACTGACCTCGGAGGGCAGGCTTTATCTCTCAACGCCACGCTACAAACCGCATTTCATATGGGATCCCGAGCATTTCCATGAAATGTCGTCCCGTTCTGTTGGGGGCCTCATCGATCGGGCGGGATTTACCATCCTACGCCAGAAGGTGATCGCCAACCTTCCCTGGTGGTTTTATTTTACCGGGTTTCGTCCCTTAGTTCGGGGCTTGTTTGACCGTATCTGGCTGTTTGAACTCCGGGCCGGCAGAGGCAGCCGATGATACCTTAACGGTCATGTGCAGCACTTTTCCCTAGAGGTTATGAACCGTAAAAGAGAACTCCATTCCCGTGCTGTTGGCGAATGGTCAGGGAGCATCCGCTTGTCGGAGCGCAGCCAAATGCGACCTATCAATCTCCAGATTCATATTCTGTTCCAGGGCGTTCAAGCATAGTTTCGGCGATGGATTTGATGGGCCAATCAGTGGTTCAACCGCAAGTACACTTGCTCGGTATAATCCTTATAGAGAATTTCTGACCAGGGCTAAAGAATACCTAATTTCCAAACGTGTCTGAATCTCTTCCAGATGAATTAAAAATAGCCCGGGAAGCTTCCATCGGCCTGGGGGGTAGCGCCCTGGGCAGCGTGTTGCGATATATCTTTAATGCCCTGATCGCCCGTTTTCTGGGCGTGCACTTCCTGGGCCTGTACTCACTGGGCAACGTCGCTACGAACGTGGCAGCGGTCTTTGGCCGGTTGGGTCTTGATATGGGCGTATTACGTTTTCTTTCCCGTTTCAAAGCCCTCAAGCAGGAGTCGTTGATCATTGCTACTATCAAGCGGGCGATGATTATCGGGGCCATCAGCGGGCTGTTGATAGCAATCGCGCTGATCATGGGGACGGATGCGCTCAGGGAACGTATATTCCAGCATTCCCCGCCCGAAGCCGGGGTCCTCTTCAAATGGTATTTTGCCACTATCCCGCTACTGATTCTGACCCAGGTGCTGGCGGGAGCCAGCCAGGGTTTAAAGGTACTCAAACATAAAGTCCTAGCACTAAATATTATCCCCGCAACTGTGCTGTTAGGCGGCTTTCTGGGGATGTTTTTTTGGGCTTCACCCCTGGAGTCCTTAGTGGTGCCCTACCTCGCCTCACAGATAGCTGCCTTCGGTGCGGCCGTATGGTTCATCAGGCAGCTCATGCCGCGGGAGGACCACCGGGCGGCTCAACCTCCACCGGGTCTGGTAAAGTTCTCGCTGCCTTTGATGTTCGCTTCCCTGGTCGGTATCCTGATTCACTGGAGCGACATTCTCATGTTGGGAATACTGACCGACACCGGGACAGTGGGACTATATCATCCCGCCGCCCGGACTGCGGGATTAATAGTCGTTTTTACGACGTCGTTGAGTGGAATCTGGGCGCCCATCATCTCGGGCCTTGACAGCCGACATGAGCACCACCGGATTGCCGTACTGCTCCGGTTGATAACCCGCTGGAGTATCGCTCTCGCCTGGCCTTCGTTCCTGTTCCTGATGCTTTACGGCTCGAAGGTGATGTTGCTGTTCGGTGCGGATTTTCTAGCCGTGGTACCCACCCTTCAGGTGCTGGCACTGGGACAATTGGTGACCATAGTTGCATTGGGGAGCGCTCACGTCCTGATAATGACCGGTTACCCCAAAATGGCGATGATAAACAATATCTTGACTCTAACCATCAATGTTGGGGCCAACCTGGTGCTGATCCCGCGGATGGGGGCTATGGGGGCCGCGGTGGGCAGCTTGATTGCCTTAAGCGTGCTGGCGGTGGCCCGCCTGGTGGAAGTGCTGGTTATCCATCGGCTGCATCCATTCGCTGCTCGCCAATGGAAGCCGTTGGTGGCCGGGCTGGGAGCGCTGGTGGTTGGAATAGCCCTAAATCGGGTAATTTATGATTGGCATACCATCATTGTGCTGCTGGTGGCCGGTCTGGTCTTTACCGGCGTATATTTTAGCGTGCTGTATGGTCTGAGACTGGAGCCGGAAGACCGGGAGGTACTACGAGCCTTCCAGCGAAAATTCAAAAGGTGGCGATCTTGAAAAATTGGTTGGATACAGTAAATAAACCACGGTTGCTGATACTATTGTTCTGCCTGGCGCTACCGGCGGGATTGTACTATAAGGTGCTGATCGGGGGCTACATCTTTGGTGGGCCGGATTCACTGGCCCCGACGGCATTGGGGCAAGGTTTGCAGGCCTTGAAAACCCAGACCGGGCAGGAGCCGGCCTGGCTACCTACTATTTTCTCAGGGATGCCCCGTTATCATTCCTTCACCAGAATTTCGCAACTATATCTGCCGCAAGTGATCAAGACGGCTATAGTGTCTATTGGCCTACCGGGCTTCTGGTTCTTTATCCTGCACCTCATTTTTGGGGGTGTGGGCTGCTATCTGTTGGTGAAGTATTTGAAGGGTTCCTTCGCCGCCGGTCTGCTTGCCGGCCTCGGTTTCATGCTGATGCCGTACATCAATACCATGCTGGTGCATGGTCACGGCAGCCAGATGATGACGTTGGCCTATCTGCCGTGGGTCATCTACGCCCAGTTGCGCCTGTTTGACCGGGCCACTGTCGCCGGCGCGGCTCTGCTGGCCCTGTTGGTGGGTCTGCAACTGCAACGCGGCCACGCCCAGATTGCCTACTACACCCTGATGCTGGTCGGGCTGATATTTCTGGTACAGGTAATCCGGGCTGGGCGTGACCCACAACAATCCCCGGCCGGCACTATTCGGTTTGTGCTGCTTTTTGCAGCGGCGATGGCTGTCGGCCTGGGGCTGGCGGCGGCATTGCTGCTCCCGGTGCAGAACTATATCCCCTACAGTATCCGCGGGGGCCGGGCCGGGGGCAGTACCGGTTTTGAGTACGCCACCAGGTGGTCCTTCAGTTTCGGCGAGACCATCACCTTCCTGCTGCCCTCGTTCTATGGATTTGGCGGCGTTACCTACTGGGGCGATATGCCTTTCACCGATTACCCCAACTACATGGGCGTCATTCTGCTGGCGCTGGCCGTCTGGGCGGTGGCGATAAAGCGCACCTGGTTGACCTGGACGCTGGCGGCGGCGGGCTGCCTGGCCTATCTCATCAGCCTGGGGCATAATTTTTTCATCTACCGGTTATTTTTCAATTTCATGCCCTACTTCAATAAGTTCCGGGTACCAGTGATGATTCTGGTACTGACCCAGTTCAGCGTGGTGATCCTGGCGGGGATGGGGCTGGACTCGTTGCTGGATCGGCTGAAAAGCCTGAAGCCCGAGCTGCAGCAGAAGTATGCCCTGTGGGCCGCCGGGGCAGTGGCACTCCTGACGGTGATTTTCTTCGCGTCGCCTGGGATGATTGGGGATAGCCTGCCGGCGCCCAGGGGTGTCCCGGCCCAGGTGGCCGGCCAGGTCAAACAGTTGCGCCTGGACCTGATCAGGATGGACGCTGTTTGGTTTCTGGTGGTGGCCGGTGGCGCGGTGGCACTGGGTTACCTGTGGCTTAAAGACACTCTATCCCGGCGGTGGTTGCTGACGGGTTTGGTGACCCTGACAGTCCTCGATCTGGGCCGGGTGGACCGGCAGATCATCCAGCCGTCATCTGGCAGTATGCGGGCTGTGGTGCTCCAGCCGCAGGCGTATGTCAGCCGGTACTTAAGCAGTGATCCCGTGACCGATTTTCTTGCCTCCGCCCCAGGTAAATTCCGCATCCTGCCTCTGGGCGGCCTGCAGAACGATAAC
>SDBU01007877.1_pt1 | contig 12205 bp, 23 predicted proteins | sample 2277071 | NCBI WGS metagenome assembly SDBU01 (sample SAMN10397929, study PRJNA504765) | marine sediment metagenome | isolation source: marine sediment core GS08_GC12, 126 cmbsf | place: Arctic Ocean: Gakkel Ridge, Loki's castle | collected 2008
CTCAATACGTTGCCCCTGTGGATAACCTGTTGGGAAAGTGTTAGTAACTTGTGAACAAAAACTCCCACCAGCTGCTGGACTTATGAACTTTTTCCTTGACAAACAAACCAAACCAGTGTAACCAAAATCAGCGAACCACCGAATATAACTGAAAGGAAATTACAATGCCCGAGATTAAATCATCAAGCGAAATAGCACAAAAATGGGCCACAGTCACCCCACAAAGATCAGCCGACTACCTGGCCGGCGTCCAGAAACCGAAAAAAGATTGGGCAACAAATACCGCCGCTGCTGAAGAAGCCTACAACGAAGGTGTACAGGCAGCCATTGTCCAAGGCAGATTCGGCAGAGGTGTCAAAAACGCTGGAACTCCCAAGTGGCAGCGCAAATCCGTCGAAGTTGGAGCAAACCGCTGGGGTCCTGGTGTCAGAGCAGCTCAGAGCGATTACGAACAGGGTTTTGCTCCTTATCGTGACGTGATCGAGCGCACAACCTTACCGCCACGATTTGCCCGCGGCGATCCTCGAAATTACGACCGATCAATCGCCATGGGCACGGCCCTGCATGCCGCCAGACTTGCCATGGGATAAACCTAAAACTAAAACATTAAACCTTTTCAGGAGATGTGAACATGTTTTGGCAAGAACAATATATACGCGAATCAATCGCATTGACCCTCAACAGCACATACCAGCTTGACTTACCGGAGAACGGTATTTTGGGGGCCTTGCTCATCAAAATCGAAGGCAACAACTACACCGGACACGGGCAGGATGCCCCCGAATGGCGCGTCCTGGACAATATCACTAAAATTGAGGTGATCCTCAACGGCGCTACGATCTGTAAATCGCTGCGCGGCGATATGATCCAAGCCACCGCCTTTTACGACAATGGTATCGTGGCCCCCGACCTCTGGCGTCACTATGCCACAAACTCACAGTACGGATTTTTCCTGCTGAACTTTGGCCGCTACCTCTACGACCCGCTGGTTGGCCTTAACCTGGCCAAATTCGCAAACGTCGAATTGCGAATCACCAACGATGCAGATGCAACCGCTGAATTCTCGTCCCTCACTGTCTCAATTCTTGGTTACTTTCTGCGGGAAGGTCCGGCGGCAGGACCCATCGGGTTTATGCGCACCGAAACCTGGCGCGAATGGACCACGGTCCGGGCTGCAACCGAATACCTCGACCTGCCCACAGAGTTCCCGATCAGGCGCATCATCCTCCAGGGTCGGCCCGCCCTCGATGGCGGCCATCACGTGAAACGCAACTTCTATCATATGATGGAAGATATCGAGCTCTCGCTCGATACAGGAGTTACCCGGGTGTTCAAAGGCGGTATCGATGTGTTAGCTAAGTCTAACATCTACGCTTACCGGCACGAAATCCTCACCGGCGGTGAAGTTTATGGATTAGACAGCGACGCAATCGAAACCGGCGTCGGTTCGATGCAAAAAAGCGCACACGGAGCCACACATGCCGATCTAGGCACCGACCCCACTGTACCCGCAGGTTTTCAATCCACGGACAGCGCTAACACTCAAAACATCAACACATACCCCACAGACGAACCGATCCGCACCCTTTGGTCCGGCTGCGGATACCATAACACGGCTGTCCTCAAATTCGACTGGGACCAGGACCCCAACAGCTGGCTTGATCCCAAATCCCGCGCCAGCGTCGAGCTCAACATCATAACCGAAAACAACGCAGACGCCGCAGGAGGCACAAACAGAGTTATACTCGACCGCCTTGTTCGAGTATGATTGCTCTTTCTCCATCTGGCCCTGGCCGAGTCAACCCTTCGCTCGGCCAGGGACTTTGCCGACAAACTATATATAAACGGAGATCTAAATGCCCCTTGAATTTCATGAACTGACAAGTCCCCTGTGGTCAATGTCCGCCCTGGGAAAATTCGGCTACCTTATGCGGCGCCGAATCAGACTCGATTCGGGCGGCGCCGCCGTCGAATATATCGACGACAAAATCGTCGGTTCCGGACGAATGTTAAACATTGTCAGAGTTTCAGTCGAGAACGAAACCAACGATTATACCGAACTCAGGATCGGTGTACTCTCGAGTGGCATCTTTCACCCCCACGAGGAGGAAAAAAACCCCAACGCCGGGTCCCTGTACTGGACCTCTGAAGAATTTTACCTGGGCGAAGGCGAAAAACTCAGAATCGAACTTACCGGAACAACCGACGCGGACATCATTTGGGCATATATCGAACTCTATGAAGCGAGGATCATACGATGAGCGACGTAGGAAACAACCCCAGACGAATCGCATGTGCTTTATGTTTTGACGGCGTAGTTTTTAATAATACTCTAACCAGCGCAGAGAGCGCCAGTTTTAACTGCTCGGCCTTTCACGACTTTTTGCTGATGCTCAATATCGCGATCGCAGGAACACCAACCGACATCTTATTTGAAATCCAGTTCAGCGAAGATGATACAAATTGGTTCACATTCATGAACGGACCCTTCGGTGATCTCCGATACGAAGACGCCGCCGGAGACAAAACCGAATCTATTTCCAGCCGCTGCCTGGGAAAATACATCAGACTGACCGCAGTCGCTACTGGTACAGCAGCGAACGACACGTTCACGGTCACCGCTCACCTTCTAATTTCAAAATAAATCATGGCCCTCCAAACTATAAAAACCATCGACATTTCCGGCATCGACAACGACCCCAACGGTCTGGCGTTCGACGGCAAAAACCTGTGGATGGCCGGCACGCAAAGACGTACCATATTTTGCATCGACCGCCTGGGCAACCTAATCACATCATTTGCAATGCCTTTTCTCAATATACCGGCCGGAATCACCTTCGACGGTAAAAACCTCTGGGTAGGAGATGACACAACTAAAGACCTTATTCAATTTGACAGAACCGGCAAAGAAATATCAAGATTCACAAGCCTAGAAACCCCCCAAGGCCTCACGTTCGACGGCAAAAACCTCTGGATTACCCAAAGCGAAAGCCAACCAGCCTATTATCACATCGATCAATATGACAGATTAGGTAACCTCATTTCGGGATTCGACATTTCTATAACCACAACTTCGGCTGCAGACATAACCACAAACGGAAAAAACTTGTTCTTCCCTGGCACATCAGACGCAGCCATCTACCAATTCGACAAACTTGGCAACCTCATAGACACCTACAATGTCGCTGCTACAGACACAGCACCCACCGGAATCACCTTCGACGGTGTTTATTTATGGTGGCTCGGCATCCAAAACAATATTCTCGTACAATCAGCTTTTGCGTGAAAGGAGTAAATCATGCCCTGGGATGAGAAAACAAATTTCGTGCTCGAAATTCAGCTCAAAACCGCGGCGCTAATTGAGCGCTGCCAAACCGTAAACCTAATCACACCCGAGGACCGCCGGGAATATTTCAACCGGCTAAACGAAAACGTCCACTCAACAATCGAAACCATCCTAACCAGCGACGGCGAAACACCATAAAACCTTGAAAAATGATTTATGTTTTCGAAATCGAAACAGCAGCATCGCCAGCCTACACAGCAGATGTCCCGCTTGAAACGCGACTGCCGCTGCATCCAGGAATCATTCACCAAATCGACCTCCAATTTCCAAAAATGTTTCCAGCAACCCTTCGCCTCAAAATCTTCCAGGGCATTACTCAAATCTGGCCTTCGAACCCCACTGGAAACTTTCGAACTCTCGACGAAACAATTTCTTTTCGCGAATCGTTTTATCTGTTCGACACGCCATATGAACTAATTGCAAAAACATGGAACAAAAACACAGCATACCCACTCAACCTCCGACTCCGATTCGGAATCCTTCAACCATGGCAGCTTGGTCTCACAATGCCAATTCTATCACCACACATAGACATTACAGAAATCGAAGAACAGCTCAACCAGGATATCACAACATAAAGTCGAAACAAAATGGCAATCCAAACACCCGACGGCGCACAACTTGTCTTTAATCGGCCAACATACGGCGGCGCCCGACGCATCGGCCTCTCCGCCAACAGTGTCGCAAATGACACCGTAGTCCTCGCTACTATCACAGGCACCGGCAAAATATATGGCGGGTTTGCAAAAGCCAGCGACACAGGTAACGGTATCGACAACGGTTTTCGCCTTACAATCGACTCCGTCTTTATCGACAACCCACAATTCAGTGACCTTGCCTTACATAATGTCGACACACCCGCCTTAAACTCAATATATTACGTACTCATTGACGGTGTAGGCTTCAACTACATCGTTGGTTTTATGCCCAATTTAACTTTCGAAGAATCCTTCGAAGTCGCATTTTCAAACATATCAGCACGCATTTTCCCACTCACAGGAGCTATCATCTACTCTCTACTTTGAAAAGGAAACACATTATGATTTGGCGAATCGTTCAGCTCACAGGAGTCATAGCCACAATTTTCGGCATCATCTACGAGCTGGTCTCTCAAGCACACTTTGGATTCATTTTCATCACCGCCGGCAGTCTCATTTTCGCCCTGGGAACAAAATATGTTTACTGGCGCTCAATCAGATATCGTGATATAGTACCTCCGGGCATCAAATATATGCCCACAACAAGAAAGCGAAAAAAATATGGAAACTAAAATCATCTCAGCGCGCGATAAAAAAGAGCTGTCCAAAACCGGACAAATGCAAGTCATTACAGAATACGAATTTACGATCAACCAGTTCGGTCCCTTCCTCCACAAGGTTCCCCAGGGGGAAGATACAGTCGAATCGCTCCGTAAAACCGTATTGTCCAAAAAGGCCATAATTGAGGCAGACCTGGCCTGAAACGTTGCTGCGGGTGTCTCCACCCTAAACAGCCCCCGTTATGGCCAAATAGCATATAAAGCTTAACGCTCCAACAAAGAAGGGACCCCGAATCATGTCTGATAACACAAAAACCGACAAACCAGTCACCGGAAACCACTTCGTGCTTCCATTCTTCAAACCACCACTCACCCACCCATCAAGCGCCCCAATTGCAACCTACTTAGCCGAATACCTCGAGCATCTCGCGCCGGCTCTCATATCACTTGACGAAATCATCTCAAACACCAGAGCCGCGCAAACCAATCACACACTACAGCTTAACGAAAGAACAGACCAACTGACAAAACTCACAAACAAGCAGGAATTAGACCACAACGATATCGTCGACGCCCACACAACCTCAATCAAAAACATCGAAATCGACATTGCCAGAATCACAACCGGATTCGCAAACGAACTCGTAGACTTAAAAGAACAGCTCACAGCTGATTTTTTAAGCCAGCAGAATGAAGCAACAGCCGCCGCTGCGCCCGTTGCAGAATCTCCAGACATCCCACCTCCAAACACCAACGACATTTCCCCACCCACACCCTCGACAACCCAACTCGATCTCTTACACCAACTTCAAACCAAACTAAACTTAATCTCCTACCAAATTACAAACATAACAGAATCCATGATCAGCCTTGAACAAAAAATCTCTACTTACCGGCCATAAAAATTTTGTGAAATTTGATTGATTTATTATGCCTGTTTCGACCCGAAAAGTCGAATTTTAACAAAAGTTGCAGCTCAAAAAGCAAATGTACATCGACCAAAAGAACAAACTTAATAAGTCAAAACAACAGACTAGATCTAGTTGCAGTACAAAGGACAAAAAACATGCCTTTAAACACCTAAAAACAACAATACAAAGCCCTTTAAACAGACCTTAAATGCCCTCTTTCGACAAAAATACAGCTCTGGTGAGACAATATAGAATCACATAACTCATTTTGATTGTTAGTATAACTCATTGGGGTTGTTAGTATATATAGATTGTCCCTCGAGTACTCGGCGGCAGCAGCCGCCTCGCGTCGCTACCGCGTAAGTCGAAGTGCAGCGAAAATAAGGATATGCGAAAAACAAAGTCTACTTTTCCCTCCCCCCAGCACCCACGAATTATTTACTGTACATCAGTAGGCGTCATTGAGATTTAAGAACAGAAACCACTCCGTCACGAAACGTGCGGGAAAAAAGCACGTTTCGTGCCGTCGCACCCCACCACCCACCCTCATAATGATTTAATTAAATTTATCTATTGAAAAGGAAAATAGGGATTAACTCGACTATCACCCGTCATCGCACTGTCTCTACCATCACGCACATAAGAGTCCATCGTAAACAACGGCATCAAACGGATGAAAGCCTTCAACGGTGCTCACCAGCTGCGCACCTAAGATGAAACAGCGACACATAGTCACTGTTTCCATCTACGATCGAACACACGATCGAATAAAAAATCAACTACAGACCTGACCCCCCAGTAAGTTGATTTTTTAGTCGCGTCCCCCGACCACCCACCCCATTTAATGACTGCCGGGGTTAAAACCATCCAATCCAGAAACAGACAAAACAAAATTTCAAACCCAGAATATCTAATTTTTATGACGCGACAGGATTCTCTTTTAAGGAACCCAACTCAAAACGTTGGTTTGCCATCATGGTTTCTATGACATTTCGGGGGGTGGCTTTTTTTTTTCTGGGACGTTCTGAAACGTTACTCCAAAAAAAAACTCGAGTCTCGAAAAGCGCTGGGCTCCTCGAGCTCAACTTTCCTAATCCCGCATTTCCAGACAAACAATAAGGTATTTTTTGCGCATCTCCAGAACATCAGATATCAGAATCGGGGAAGCGCGCTTTCTATAAGGTGCCTACGGCGGTCCTTCCCCAAAAAACGGCGGGCCCCGGGGAAGGTGCGCCGGAAATACCGGCGCTCATTTTATCTGGCAATTAAATTGCCGTTTTTGGGATAGGCCCTCTTTAGAATATCCGGCCCTGGAACCGGGCCGGCTCCACGGGTTGCACCAGGGGCCATTATATGAGATAATGGCCCCTGGTGCAACCCGGAGCTTATTGCTCCAGGACACTTAAGAAATTAACCATTTCAAAATGCACTGTAAAAAAAAGTTTTTACCATGGCAAAGCCCAAATACAAACACATGTCCCCCTACGAAACCCTCCTCTGGGACGAATTTCTATATCTACACGGCTCAAACTTTGATTCATTCGAATATGACATCCATGTCGGCCAGGGAATGGACACAGAACACATAACAGACCCCGCATTTAAGGCCGCAGCGACAATTCTATCACAGAAAAGAATTGACGCCGTCGGCCATCATGCCGGCAGCACCTGGATCTTCGAAGTCAAACCCAACGCCGCCCTCTCTGCTGTCGGACAACTTATCTCTTACCCAATGCTTTACAATAGAATGTTCGGGTCGGCCGACCGCATAACTACCGCTGTAGTCACCGACTTTACCGGCCCCGACGAGGCATACCTTTTTTCCGCTCTCGGAATCCGCGTCTACAACTTCCCCGCCGTCGCAAAACGCTTTGAAATAGCCAACATTTCACCCACATAATCAAACAAACCCCTCCCTTTCCTCCTCTTTTTTTCACCATGCGTTAGGGCTGCGCCCGGGTCCGGCCGCCGCCAATGGTGCTTCGGGTAGCGGGCAAGCCCTGCCCTCCGCCATTAAAGATTACTGATCTGAGCGTCAATTTCGATACCAGCCTTTTTGCCCCATCGTTCCACCATCGCCTCTCGCTCATTATCATATTTAACGCGACCAAGATACTGCTCAAAGGTTTTACCGCCAATTTTGGTACCGCGATACAAATAAGGACCGTGAGGACAGGTAGCACAATTTCTGCCACAACGAACCATTCGAACTCGATAATACATACATACTCCTCAACTTAGAGCTCAAGATTTAAAACATGTTTCCGGTAAGTGACGATCGGAGCTTAGCACAAAACATCGAAAAAAACAGGCGAAACAATAAAAAAAAGTACTTGACAGGTAAGACAATTCGGAGTACTATTAATTAGAGGCTAAAATAGAATGTTATCATCAAACACACAAAATTTAAACCCGGCGCGGCGGCGGCCCTCCACATTCTTTCCTGTGTTCACCCATACAGGTGCCCTCTACACCGCCGCCGCGTCTAATTTCAAGGAGAGAAAAATGAAATTCGAAATCACAAAAAACATCACAACAGCAAAACTGTACGCCGGAGCTGGACCGCTTCCGGCCCGAGCAAAACTCGTCGGAACAATCAAACGCCCATCTGGCGCCACCGGCGCACTCGTTAAATTGATCAACGGAAACTATATCCAATTTAATGCCGGCGTCACACGCACCCTGCCCCAAGACACAAATCTCAAACAACAAATATTTAATACGTGCGAATTCTAATGGAGACAAACCATGACACGAATCCAACGCAGCCGTGAAATTCTCGACTATTTTCGTGATAACTACTACGAATCTCCAAAACTCCTGGCGATCCTCTTTGCCATCTGCAAAATCGACATCGAAACATACAAAATGATGTCTACGATTATTGACCCGGAACCAATCGTTTTTAGACTGGCACAACTTACCAGAGAAAAAGAAACCGCAATGGCCAAACACCCGGAAAGGAACTGAAATGAACGACATACTAAAACTCTGCCTGCTCGCGGCTGCTACGATGGGTGGAACTATCCTCGGTTGTCTACTGGCCCTGGCCCACACCAGAAAAAAACACAAATGATTTAAACTCAACAAAAAGAAGAAAAAAACTCATGGAAAGAATACCACAAACCATCATGGACCTGCTTGATGACTACGTCATGTATGGAAAACCACCAGGAGCCCTAGTAACTGCGATTTTGCTTAACGACCTGACTGGTACCTTTTATCTTGCTTCAGACGACATCATCAAACAGCTCCCCCTCATCGTCTCACACATACAAACCAACATCCCACCAATTTGCTGGGGCACCCTCGCCAAGGTCAAAGCCTGGACCGAAATCCTCAGCATCATCAAACCACAGCCCTCAAACCAAATATCTCTTGACCTTCCACTCAAACTCACAAAAACAAAACCAGAACGAAAGGAGGTGAAATAAAAATGCTTAACCCCGATGCAGGATACACCATCGAGAGAATCAAAACCGATCTAAAAGACCTTCGTCGTTTGCCCGGGCATCAAAGGATACAGGAAAACACATCAGCCTTGATCTTGTTATGCCGCAAACTCGAGCAGCTCTCATCAGGTCTAATCACAACCCAAACCAGAATCGACAACCTTCAACGGGAGATCGAAAAATGAAAATGTGGAGCTACAGAATCTCGGTACAGGTGAAAGCCCGGACCCGAGACGCGGCCTTGAAAAAGGTCCGGAAACTAAAAAGTCGTAAAGATATCGAAATCGGACGACCTCAATACTTCGGCTGTCACAACGGCGCCCCGACCATCCGTCGACGTCCAAAAGGTATGATTCGACCCAAATACTAAACAATCCCCTGCCGCGCGCCTCTCACCTGGCGCGCGGCTCATTTGTTCCCAAAACAGCCTGCACGTCTTCATGAAGTAATTCCAAACCCACGGCGCGGATCCATTCGATGTACCAAATCTTCTTACGGCGCGGCGGCGCTGGCATGACCCTCAAAAAAGCAATCACAAATTCCTTCTTTCCTGGATCCAACGGTAATTCCGGGACCTCGTACAACGATTCGATAGTCATTTTTCGTCAATCCCGAACAACGCCTTCATGAAGTCGACCAGGATATTGTCGTACGGATTCGGCGTCGCTACGGCTTTCTTTTCCAGCTCAAGTATGTACCGCTTCAGCTGGTCCGCGACTTCCGGAGACGCCCCTCTCAGCGCGCTTCCGATAGTTCTTAAAAAGATACCTGCGATGTTAATCATAATTCAGCTCCTTTCAGGTTCCGGTTCTTCATTCATTTTGTTTTCTGCGGCCACGGCCGCCTTCAAATTCGTAAAACACGGCCCGCAAAATCTGGCCGTGATCATTTTGTCCATCGGAATCAGCTCACCGCACCAGAAACAATTAAATGTTAAATCATTCGGCGGCGCACTCTCCGGAATCGCTCCGGACGCCGGCGGCGCCGCAGGACGCTGGCCAGTCCGCACTTGCTCTCGAGCGACCCAGCTGCTGATAACGGCCTGCGACGCGCCGGACTCGACACAATGTTTTAAAAGCATCCGCCTGGACTCCGGGTCCTCAATCGACTGCAACCTGCGGCCGCTGTTAATGTCAATATGCCTGGCCCCGACCGCAGCCTGTATGTCCTCGTCGCAATGGGCAAGTCCGACATACATATCGACCCAGCCGCGGCCGCGACCAAACTGTTTACCCAGGGCCTCATTCGTTAGCCCTGACGATTGTTTATAAAGAACCAACCAGGTAGCTAGATCCACAGGGGAAATATCTTCCCTGACCATATTCTCATCGACCATGCACCTCAAGAGTTCTTCATCAGATATATCAACAACCACAGCCGGTATTTCACTCAACCCAGCTTCACGAGCAGCCAGTAGCCTCCTATGCCCAAACACAATCCGAAACCCCTTATCCTCATCCTTTACACTAATCGGCTGCAGGACCCCCACCGCTTTTATGCTTTCTTTCAACGCTTCGAAGTTCTCAGCTTCAAAGTACGATCGCACCGGCTTTTCAGGCTCAGCGATCACATCAACTGAAATCATTATCACTTCCATTTTCTCAAATCCTCCTTTCTAAAACTCCATACCTTCCGGAACATTTCCCCCGGTACTATAATCCTTTTTTCCGGTGGCCGCCACGTCATTTGCCCCCTCACCGCGTTCAAGCGTGCCCTGCCCGGGCGGCGGCCAGATTCCCCTTTTAACACGCGGAAACGTCGAGCCTTCTTTTGTCTCATTTTTCACCTCCACCCACAACTTTTTGTTCACCAGGGCATCGATATCATACGTCCGCCCCACCTCACACTCACCAAACGCCGCCTTTATGATCGACCCGGTCTTATTTTTCGCCGTTACCTTCGCGGGAAAGATTCCATTTACCACGCCCTCATACCCTGACTTCGGGTCCAGTAAAAAGAAAATCATGAAAGCCTTGTCCCACAACCCGGTGAAATCATCAACTTTCAGAATCTTCACGTGGTAATTCCCGTCCGGGACCTCGAACGTCTCCTCGACCTGAATCATCCTTGACATCACATCCTCCTTTCAATTTAAAACTATGTCGCGGAATAGTACAAGGCAGTCCACAATCCGGACACCTCCACTCATCCCGCTCAAACACCGCATTACATCCTTGACATGTCACCGGTTCAATCATTTTAACACCTTTCTCTTAATCCTCCACTCATCCATGACCCCACATTTTTCCTACTTTCCGCTGCACACCCTTGGCGGCGCTGATAAAAATCCCTTGCTCCACGTGGAACACTTGCACGTCCACACCCGGGCGCAGCCCCAACGCGTCGCACATCTTCTTCGGCAACGTCACCGCCGTCGAATGCCCAGACTTAAACAACTTGCAATATTTCATCATTCCCACTCATTTCCCGCCGGTAAGTAATGTTGTACATTTTGCACAATACAACAAAAAGTGATCACCCGCTTCGATTATAAAGTCACAATCACACTCAAAACATAACACAGACAATCGACCCACCTTTTCCAGATGTGTCAACCGTCGAATATATTCAGTATTTGCTTTTCTGCTTGCTTCTTCCAGTCTCCGGCTTCCCGTAACTTCCTCCGCTGTACACGTCTCCATTCCGGCTCCTCTCCAATAAGCTCTTTTATCTTCACGTGAAAAAACATGACCTTGCACTTGAACTGACGCCGAATAAAACCACAAATCCCGTTCACCGTCCACTCCACCCACAACGGTAAAACGAAAATATCCTCTGACTCTTGGTTCACTTTTTCCTCGATCGCAACCCATACATATTTACCATTTACAATTTTCGTTATCCGCACTACTTTCAAACCTTTACTCATCTCGCACCCTTCAATTACAACTGTTTGTCTTGACTGTCTATACAACCGCTGTGCGGGCCTGTCAAGCGGTTTTTTTTACCATCAAAATTCGTACTCAAATTCCGCCGGCGGTTTTACATTATGATTTAAATCGAACGAAAACCCCTACATTTTGACGCGAAGGTAGCCCAAAAGCTGGCCCCAGGATCATAAGCTTAACAAAAGCGCATAAGCATATAATCGTAGTAGAACATGTTGGTAACTCCTCAAATCACAGTTAAATACCTCAAGCTCAATACGTTGCCCCTGTGGATAACCTGTTGGGAAAGTGTTAGTAACTTGTGAACAAAAACTCCCACCAGCTGCTGGACTTATGAACTTTTTCCTTGA